>Ga0082212_10007609_pt1 | contig 14279 bp, 14 predicted proteins | sample TergutNt197P3_FD_71548 | JGI IMG/M metagenome (GOLD analysis project Ga0082212, IMG submission 71548) | Neocapritermes taracua P3 segment gut microbial communities from Petit-Saut dam, French Guiana - Nt197 P3 | ecosystem: Host-associated > Arthropoda: Insects > Digestive system > Gut ... | reverse complement strand
CCGCATAACGCCACGCTTTCATATTATTATGCGGCCAGTCCCAGTTGCTTGCGTATATCTCGAACGCAAAATACTGCATAAAATTATCGATATCCATAATTTTAGAATATTCTTCGAAGACTTCATCATCAGTAACTCCGCGGGCGTCCGGTATTTCCCACCAGTATTTTATATCTATATCGCTCTTGTGTACTTTGCCGTAATGGTCGAACATATAACTTTCCGGGTACATCTGCTGAAGCCAGAAGAAGCCGTAGTATTCGCCGTTTAAAAATACAGCCGCCGGCGCGACGTCTTTATAGTCTAAAAACCCGGCTTTTTTCGCAAGAACCTGCACAAATTCCTCGCGCATGTACGAACCGCCGCGGTCATTCGCGCCGTTTCTCAGCAAATCGCGAAGAGAGACGCCGCCGCCGTGATAAAGGCACGTCTTTAAAAACCCCTCGCTTGTGAGGCGCACACGGTTGCAGCGCGAACAAAAACAACGGCTTTGCGCGTCTATAATGCCGATACTGCCTTTGAGCGCGCCGTTTTTATAGTAGCGCGCGGGTCCGAAACCGCGATGTTTTGAATCCGGTTTAAGGCCGGGATAATAAGACATAAGGCGATTTAAAATATCCTTGCCCGAAACCCCTTCGAAGTTTTTGCCTGCGTCGGTGGGCATGAGCTCTATAAACCGCACGTCAACGGGGTAATTTTCAGCAATCTTTGCAATCTGACAAATTTCACCGTCGTTTATTCCCTTTATCGGCACGCAGTTTATTTTAACGCAAAGCCCCGCGTCAACCGCCGCAAGAAACGCCCGCCAAACGCGCGGCAGCCCTTCGCTGCCCGTGATTTCGCGGTATGTACAGGCATCAAGGCTGTCAATGCTTACATTCACGCCGCTAATACCCAATTTGTTAAGTTCGCCCGCAACCGGTTCCAAAAGCGCGCCGTTTGTTGTTATCGCGACGCGTTCAATACCGGGGATTTTTACAAGCTCTTTTAAAAATCCGACGCAGCCCTTGCGTGCCAGCGGTTCGCCGCCCGTAACCCTCACCGCACAAACGCCTTGCTTTGCCGCGACGCCGCAAAGCCTTAAAATCTCCTCATAACGCAAAATACTGTCGTGCGAAACAGACGGCAAATCATGCGGCATACAGTATCTGCAGCGCAAATTGCATCGGTCCGTTATAGAAACGCGCATATAGTCTATCCGGCGCCCAAACGAATCAGTCACGGGCGGCGCCCCCTTCTCGCGTGTAGTCGCCGCTTTTGCCGCCGGTCTTTGCAAGCAACCGTATTCCGTTGATTTCCATACCTTTATCAAGCGCTTTGCACATGTCGTAAATGGTAAGCAGGGCAATGGACACTCCCGTAAGGGCTTCCATTTCCGCTCCTGTTTTTCCGGAAAGTTTTACCGTGCACGCTGCTGTTATTTCTTTTTTCTTTTCGTTTACGGAAAAGTCAATGGTACATTTATCGAAATTGAGCGGATGGCAAAGGGGAATAAGTTCCGCACAGCGTTTGGCTGCCATGATTCCCCCAATACGGGCAACGCCGAGGACATCTCCCTTTTTTGCTGTTCCGCCCAGTACTGCCTTCATGGCTTCATCGTTCATGGAAATTATTCCCTGTGCCGTGGCTGTACGGGAAGTTATTTCCTTTGCTGAGACATCCACCATAATTGCGTTGCCGCGGCTGTCAAAGTGTGTAAAATCTTTTGCCATATTTATCCGCCGCCGCAAATCGGCAGAAAGGAAACTTCATCCCCGTCTTGCAGCCTGGTTTTAAAAAGTTCCCGCTGGAGTATACTCTCTCCGTTCACGGCAATAAGCATGGTCTTTGCCTGTTTTGTTGCTTCAGCGCCGAATTGTGTCTTGATATGATGCAGCACATCTTTTACAGTAGCCGCTGTTATTTGTTCTTCGGCGATCTTGGTGAGTGTTGGAAGATATCCACGGTATTTTACAGTTACTTGCATATTATTTCCAGCCTTTTTAATGTTTTTGTTTTTGGAACTCCCCGGTTATCCCAGCCCCGCACTTTGTAATATTGTTTGAGCATTTTTTCCAGGGGAACAACATGGTTGTCTTTTGCCGTACCGTCTCTGGCAGGCTGCGGGGTTTTGGTCAGGCGATCGGGCAGGGAATCGTCCGCTGCTGTTAAACCTTCGCGCAGATTAAAGAGCCGTTCCAGATTGTAGCTCCGTTCTCCCAGCGTAAGGAAACTGCCGGTATACATGGGAAAGCCGGTTGCAAGGCGCAGGGCTTCGGCATGGGGCAGCAGGAAAAACGAATTAAAACGGAGCAGAGGTTTTATTCCCAGCATCATCCTGACTGCCGCTCCGGCATGGGTTGCTATTTTTCCGGTAATGCGGGTAACAAAGTGATTGGGGCCAAGGTTAAAAAAGATCGCCGGTACAAAAGTCTGAGCGCTGAACAGACAAAAACCCGATGCAGACACTGCTTCCAGGGCATCCTGCATAAACACGGTAAGTTCCGCTTTTGCCGACGGGCTCTGTGCATCTGTGGAAAGGACACCTATGGATTCCAGCAGAGCCAAATAACCGCCGTTAAGATGACAGCCGCCGCGGTTGCTGACTGCATATCCCAGGCCCATGCCGACCGATCGTCTTGGTTCATACGACGCCATTTCCAGGCCTTTGGAGTGCATGGCGAATTCTTTGCCGCCGTATTTTTCGCTCATCCATTTACTGCCGTTTGCCAGGTCTGAATAAATTCCTTCGCGGCGGGCAACCTTGCGGATAACATCTTCCAGATTATCAGTTTTGCCAAACTCAACGCCAAAATCTGCCATGTTCTGTTCTTTTAATTCCATTGCAAAGGCGATGGAAGATGCAAGAGAAATAGTGTCCATTCCCAGAAGGTCGCAGATATAATTTAGATCGATAATTTTCCGCAGATCTTTTGCAGCGATGTTCGGGCCGAAGAAACCGGCGGTTTCGTATTCGGGGCCCTTGATCTCACGGCCGTCTTTTGTAACCCGCCGCTCGCAGCGTATGGGGCAGCTTATGCAGCCCGAGTTTCTAGTAAGTTCTGTTTCAGCCAGTGTTTCGCCGCTTACCGCATCCGCATCGGGATCGCGGCCATAGCGGAAGTTACGGCTGGGTAAAGCGCCGCTGGCATTGGCTTTGTTTACAAGCCCTACTGTTCCGTAGTGCGGCAGGGCATCACCTGTCATGGGATGATTGCGGATAAAGCGCACCCACTTTTTTATAAACTTATTAAGTTTTTCTTTTTGTACTGCCGGCGGCTTTTTGGTTCCGTAGGCGCTGAGCGCTTTTAGGTTTTTTGATCCCAAAACCGCGCCGCTGCCGCAGCGGCCCGCCACGCGCTCGCCGCTGGCAGTTAATGCATAACGCACCAGGTTTTCTCCCGCCGGCCCGATTGCCAGTTTGCCGTGAAAGGCGGGCAGTTTTTCCTGCGCCGCTTCTGTATCAAGTCCCCAGAGTTCTTCGGCGGGAAGTATCGACACAGCGCTGTCGACAATTTCGATCCGCGAAGGCTTGTCCGCACGGCCAACAATGATAAGGCCATCAAAACCGGCGCGCTTCATCATGACGCCGAAAGTGCCGCCGCAATTGGACGAGGCGATTCCCCCGGTTAACACATTTTTAAATGTCATGTTAAAACGGCTGGAAGAAGGAGCGCCGGTTCCGTTCAGAGGGCCTGTGTTAATAATGATCACTGCAGCAGGATCGAGGGCTGCAGTTCCCTGCGGCATCATGTCGAGGAGCAGGCGGGCGGCCAGTGTTTTGCCACCTACATATTTACGGTAATAACTTTTATTAATGGTAAGCTGTTCTACCTTACCGGTGTTAAGATCAATTTTTGCGTAAACAGGCAATGTCATTGTGCCGCCTCCATTTTTATTGCCCCCAGCGGACAATGCGATTCGCAAATTGCGCAGCCAACACACTTCTGCGGCTGATCCAGTTCGGCATACACCTTAATATCTCCCCGGAACTTCGGCTGAGAAATATGCAGCGCTCCCGGCGTACAATCATTAACACAGATTGAACAGGCGCTGCATTTCTCTGAGTTTATAACCGGCTTTGGCCATTGGGGGCGTTTTACCTGGATACAGGTTTTTCCCGCGCCGTCCCTGATTGCGCCTTTGGGGCAAACCCTGCCGCAGACTCCGCACTGAACACAGCGCTTGTCATTTATACCGTGCCGCGTGTCTTTTTCGCCGGTGATTGCAGAAACCGGGCAGAGCTTTGCACAGAGGGTACAACCGGTACATTCTTCGCCAATGTAATATGATACTTTTCTTTCTGCCAGCCGCAGGCTTTCGATCATCATACCAAAGCGTTTTTTGCAGTAGATAACCGGTACAGGATAGATTGGATTGCTTTCCTTATGGGCCCATTTTATCATCTGCGGAATATCTTCGTTCTTTATGCAGTCAAAGCCGGTGGGGATTCCCATGCGCTTATTCATTGCATATATTGCATCAATAAAAATACGGGCTTTTTCCGCATTGGTTTGTGCGTCTTTTCCAAGCCCTGCCGCTTCTGCAAGCCGGGCGAGTTTTTTGTGTACTTTTTTTCCGTAATCTTCCAGAACCCTGGGCAGTATTACGGCGTTTGCCAGGCCGTGGGGTGTGTTGTACAGACCACCCAATGTATGAGCGATGGCATGGATGTTCCCAACACCGGCGCGGGTAAATGCAAAACCCGCCTTGTATGAAGCGAGCAGCATGTCCTGCCGCGCCTCGATATTGTTACCGTCGGCGTATACTGTTTCAAGATTTGTAAAGATCATTTTAGTGGCATCAAGGGCGAACTGTTTGCTTTCCCTTGTATTGTAGGTCCAGCAGAGATAGGCTTCTACCGCATGGGTCAGTGCATCCATACCGGTGGCGGCGGTAAGCGCCGGGGGGAGGCCGGTTGTCAGTTCAGGATCAAGAACCGCATACCGTGGAATAAGGCTTAGATCCATTATGGCGTATTTATGATGAGTATCTGTATCGGTGATCAGCGCGGCAATGGTGGTTTCGCTGCCCGTTCCCGCGGTGGTGGGTATTGCGATAAAGGGCGGAAGTTTTTTTAATACCCTAAGAAGGCCGCCCAGTTGGTTTACGGTTTTTCCGGGTTTTACCACCCGTGCCGCCGCTCCCTTTGCCGCATCCATCGAAGAGCCGCCGCCCAGGGCAATAAAGCTGTCGCAGCCTTCTGACAGGTACAGTTTTTGAATGATATTTACCGTATTTACCGAAGGGTTCGGCTCCACATCGCTGAATACCACATGCGGAGTTCCTGCTTTTTCCAGTACATCAATAACCCGGCCCGCAATGCCTACCTTAACCAATCCATTATCCGTTACCAGCAGGGGTTTCTTTGACTTTTGTTTCTCCAGCAGTTCGGGAATCTTTCCGATACTGCCCGGCCCTGTTACCGGAATCGCTTTCCGCCAGGGCAGCACTCTGGCCCCGTAGTTAAACACAAACTGGAATATTCTGCAAAAAACAACAAACATGACTATGCCCCCGGGAAAGTATTACATATTATGTCAAATAATACCACAGATCAATCTTTCGTTTATATAAGCTTGTCTTTTTTACTGCTCTAAGGTATGTTTGCAATTAGGAGTATTAAAATGCCTACAGTAAGTTTATTTTATGGAATAAAAATTACTATGAACTGGGATGAGCATAATCCTCCTCATTTTCATGTTGAGTACGCTGAATTTGAAGCAACAATATTAATACAGGATTGCATTGTTGATAAAGGTTATCTGCCAAATAAGCAGTTAAAATTAGTGCTTGCGTGGTGTGAGATACATAAGGATGAGTTGATGCAAAACTGGGAATTAGCCAAGGCTGGTCAACCCTTGAATACAATAAATCCATTGGTATAATACTAGTATGAACAAATTAGACACACGGCATTTTTGGCCAAAAGTGTTACAGGTGCTTCCTACGGATAATTTTGAAGTTTACGCATATCTTAATGATGGTTCGGTAAGATTATACGATGTTAAACCGCTCTTGAAAAAAGATACTGTATTCGAAGCGCTTATCAATATACAGACATTTAAAGATACTTTGGCCGTAATCAACAATACAATAGCCTGGGATATGGGCGGAAACCGTGACCCCTATAAATGTATTGACATAGACCCGTTCGCAGTTTTTGAAAAGGCACTGGTTCCTGATCCTTTGCAAGTGCAGCAATGAGGCAGAGATTCCAGCCACCTCAAAATATCTCTCGCAAAGACGCAAAGTAAAAAAGAACCTGTCTTCCCTTTGCGTCCTTAGAGATTTCCGTGCTATCTGACATCATCTCCAACATAAATCGTGCCGCTCTTACTCACCCTGGCAAAAAGATCCATGCCTGCAAGCGGGCAGCGTTTTCCTGCTTCGAAAAGCGGGCATTCTTCGTGGCAATGTTTGGTTTCCCCGGTAATTGTTATTGCTGCTTCTCCAAGGGCAAGCTGTACACCGGGGCGTAATGCTTTTGGATCAATGCCGCGGATGGTAATATTTTCTTTGAAACGGGAAAAACAAAGACCCTTTGATTCATGGTGTTTTATTTGATCTGCTATTTGTTCTTTGGTTTCTGCTATTAGAATAGAGATCTGCTTGTCGCCGCCGGTTGCGTGGAAATCCCCTTCCAGTCCGGAGTTTTCTATAAGACGAGCCTCAGTTAATTCTATTCCGGCCATCCCTTTAGCAGGGTAGGATTTAATGGATTCAATCGTTCCGGTCATTTTTTTAGCGGTACGAAACTTGATGGATCTTCCTCGTATTCTTTTAGTCGTTTATTTATCATGGCTCTTTCTTTCGGGCTTGCCGGTTCGGTTACCGGTTTCCAATAGTCATCGGCTAGATATGTTAATAATGGTTTTACCACTAATACGATCATACATCACTCAATCAGTTTTTTAAAAGTTTTAAATCTTTTCTCTAAGATCTTTGCCCATTTCACGCGCCCTGCGGTAGTATTCGGCTTCTTTTATAATACTTGCGATATTCAGAATATGAACCTTGTTGTTTTCCATTGTTACTCTTCTGGATGTGTAAACCTTATTGTAAAGATCATCAATATTAATGTCAGTCATCCCTGCCATGCCGACCAGTTCCTTAAAACTAAAATCGCATTGGTAGGAATTAATTTCACTCAGGTTTATTCGTTCTTTTTCCAGCTGAATTAACAAGGCGTCGTAGATTCGTCCAAGGGGGTTTTCGATCAGGGTATTGGTCAGCTGTCTGTAACGGTACCAGATACGATCCGCCAGTAAGGCAATCAGGCGGATAACCATGTCAGGCTGTTCTTTAACCAGGTTTGTAAAATTCGACTGGTTAACGGAAAGCAGCGTGCAGTTTTCATTAATTTCGGCTGTGGCGGCCCGCGGTTTGTCCTCCAGCATGGCCATTTCTCCTACGACATCGCCTTTTTTAAGAATAGCAAGAACCACTTCATTGTTATTTGCGATCTTTGTAATTTTTACCGATCCTTCCTGAATAATATAAAGGTTTTCTCCTGTTTCGCCTTCTATAAAAAGCAGATTGTCCTTTGTCCATTTTTGCTTCATGGTGTCCGGTGAATATTCTGGTCTGACGGCAGGAACGGCGGTTTTTATTTTTGCAATTCTTTCTTCGATTTTGTTGTTTTCTTTACCGTCCGGGCAATAAACAAGATACTGTTGGTATGCATACAGGGCCTGATTGTATTTTTTGGATTTCTCGTAAAACGCCGCTATTTCCAGAATATTGGACGGATCCTCAGACGAGGTACTCATTATAACCCGCTTTGAAAAAATTTCATTCAGCTTTCTTAAACGCTTGGAAAATTGTTTTATGATATTCATGGCAAGAGAAGCGTTTTTGGTTATCTGGGTCTGCTCAATTGTCATCAGCACAACATCGGTCAGCGCTACAACCGATTCAATATAATTGCGCGAGGCCATGACGGAAACAACGCCAATCATTTCACCCGGACCTGCCATATTCTCTTTTGGCATAATGGCATCGGTTTCCCGGGTTATCTGGACTTTTCCTTCTTTAATAATATAGAACTTACTGCTGTTTGGTTTTCCTTCCAGAATGATACTGGAACCTTTTGCAAAAGTTACTTCAGCAGGCTGAATATTTTCCGGCATAATGGTTTTCTCCCAATACCACTATACTCACTTTTTATCAATTCGTCCAGCATTATCCCAGGTATAGCCGCCCAGTTTTTCCAGCTTTTCGTGAAAAGCAGGGCTCTTAAGGATGTCGAGGAAAACTTCCATTTCTTTTAGTTTTAAAAAACCGGGGAGTGTTGCAAAGTCGTATTCTTCTTCTCCCAGGGGGATAAAGTCAAGCCCCAGTGCTGAAGCGGCAGATGCTATGCCCATGCCGGCGCCGGCGCTGCCGCTCTGCACTGCGGCGGCTACGGCCATGTGGGTAGCAGCTTCGCGGCTGTAGCCGTTGATGCTTCCCGGATCGATGTTTTCTTTTTTAAGAAGATGATCCAGAAAGAGTCTTGTTCCCGCGCCTTTTTGACGGTTAATAAAACTGCAGCGGGTAAGATCGCTGATCGATTTTATTTGCAGCGGATTGCCTTTTGGAATGATCAGCCCCTGAATACGGCCAACTCCCTTGATAAGGCATACGTCTTTTTCCGGTATTGTCTTTTTTATCCACGAAACATTGTAGGCCCCGGTCTCTTCGTCCAAAAGATGAATGGGGGCGATATGACATTCACCGCGCTTAAGGGCCAGCAGTCCTGCCATGCTTCCCACATGGGTGCTGGCAAGGTATGCGGTTTCTGCAATTGTATTTTTTTCGGTTTGGAAAAAGTTACCGGCAGACATCATATCGGCAATCAGGTCGAGGATAAGATCGTGGCTGCCAACAACTACCAGTGTCCGATCGATTTCGTCAAGAGAACGGTACAGTTCCACTGGCGCTTGATCGCCGGCTTCAATGCCTTCGCTATTTTGGCTTATCACACAAAAACCATCGGCCCGTACCAGGGACATTGCCGCACCGGCGCCCCGTGCCAGGGGAGAAGCCACAAGCCTGTCATCTACGCGGCCTACTTTAACCCGCACATACTCGCGGTGTTTTAATGAAGAAACAAGCCGTTTTGCCAGTACTGCTGTTATGTAATTCGGGGAACCGTCACGGCGGCCGGTAAGGACAGACAAAACCGGTGCGGCAAATGTTTGGTAAGCCAGATATGCCGAAACGGGATAGCCGGGAATACCGATAACGGGCTTGTTGTTTACCTTGGCAAGAATCACCGGTTTACCCGGCTTCATTGCAACACCGTGAACAATTACCTCTCCCAGTTCACGAAGCACATGGACAGTAAAATCTTCCAGACCTGCGCTGGAACCGGCATTGACAAGTACCATGTCGTGTTCTGCCGCCGCCTTGCCGATCGCTTCTTTAAGCAGATCGTAATTATCCGGAATGGCAGCAAAACGCTGACCTTCCCCGCCTGACTGATTAACCAGAGCTTCGAACATACGGCTGTTGGATTCTATAACCGCAGCTTTCCGGAAAGCGGGTTCGTTATTAAGGGCTTTGTCTCCTTCAATAATTTCCGTGCCAGTAGGAAAAATTCCCACACTGGGTTTTGCATACACGCCGATGCGTGTTATCCCCCCGGAAAGGAGAACCCCAATGTCGATGGGCCTTATTCTGTGTCTGCCCGGAAGGATCATTTCTCCGGTAACGATGTCTTCTCCGATGGGCCTTATATGCTGCCAGGCTGCGGCGCTTTCCAGAATCTTTACTGTTTCTTCATCAACTTCAATCAGGTCTTCCGCCATAATTACCGCATCGTACGGAGGGTGAATGGGGTCCCCTGTGTCTATGGGAATAAAATCTTTCCCTGCTTTAAGAACTATTGGGTTCGATTCCCGTGCGCCTGCAGTGGCCGCTGCAGTTACCGCAATGCCGTCCATGGCGGCGGCGTTGTACAGCGGGGAACAATAGCGGGCATAAACTGCCTGGGCGTTAATCCGGTCCAGACTTTCTTCAACGCTTATTTCTTCAAACCTGGGAATTAAAAGCCCTTCAAGCGCCGCCATATATTTTAATAGAGCTTCTTCAACCGAAACATTGCTCAGGTATAGGTTCCTGCTTTTTTCAGCGCCTGGCTTCGCCATGTTTTCTCCTTCGGGGTCTTTGTTTTTTTCTACATTAAATGAACCATAACAGGTTCGCCTTTTTTAAGGCCTTCTTTATTCAGATCGATAATGATATAGCCGTCTGCACGGGTCAGGGTAACGATCATCCCTGCTTTTCCGAATACCGGCTCGGCAGAATAATTTTCGCCCTCTGGACGGAGAACCACCGGCAGTAACACGGTTCTACCCGGCGAACCGGGAACATTACAGGAAATACGGGCGGGAACAGAAAAGGGCTGATGTCTGTTAAACAGTGTATCAATCAGCCAGCCCAAAATAATTTCAAAAACCATCATGGCCGAAACAGGATGGCCGGGAAGTCCAACAATAAACGTTTTGCTTTCTTCGTCCCAGCCTAAAATTGTAGGTTTTCCGGGTTTTACAGCAAGACCGTGGGTAAATACTCCGGGCTTTGCAATAACATCTATGATCTTGGCGGTAAGATCTTTTTCTCCCTGAGAACTTCCTCCGGAAATTGCTACAACATCACATGCAGCCATCGCTTCTCTGATTGCCGCTTCCAGCCGGTCTTCGTTGTCGGGAAGCACCCGTGCAGTAAGCACTGTATAACCGCGCCGCAAAGCCAATGCTTTAAGGGCCTGGGTGTTGATGTCCCGAACTTCACCCGGACGGGGTTCCTGTTCAGGCGGAATAAGTTCGTCGCCGGTAGAAATAAGAGAAAGTTTAAGGGGAGCAAAAACGGGAAGTTTTGTTATTCCCGCTGCAGCCAGTGCGCCCGTTTCTTTGGGGCGGATCACCTTTCCTTTGCGAAGCAGCACATCGCCTTTTTTTAGATCTTCTCCCAGCTCCGCCACACCTGCGCCGGGGGCAACAGCTTCGTACACGGCAACGTTTTCGCCGGCGCTTTCGGCGTACTCAACCATTACTACGGCGTCCGCCCCTTCGGGAACCATACCGCCGGTAGGTACGTAGACGCATTCACCGGGGTGCACTGCAATATCAGCCGGTTTTCCCATGGAAACAGCACCGGTGTTTTTTAAAAAAACCGGGATGGATTCTCCCGCAGCAGCGGTATCTGCTGCAACAACTGCATAACCGTCCACGGTGGAACGGCGGAAAGACGGGATATCACAGGCAGCATAGATATCTTCTGCAAGGACACGCCCCGCCGCACCGGCTTGCTTTAAGGCATCGTCCAAAGAAATAGTTTCGGTTGTAAGCAATGGAGATGCCGGTTGACCGCAAGCCTTAAGGATTTTTTCCCGTGCCTGATCGATGGTATCGACGGTAAAAAGCTTCATTAGTGTTCACCAGCCTTGGGAACTCCATCACCGTAAGCGCGAAGGTACTGCTTAAGATAGGGGTTTGAATTCACCGTAAATAAATCTTCTGTCGTTCCATCAGTTTCTATTTTCCCGTTATGCATAAAAAAAACATGATTTGCAAGACGCCTGACTTGAGACATCTGATGGCTAATGATGATCCAGATTATTGGCTCTTTTTTTTGTTCGGTAAGGATCATGTTTTCAAAAATATCCAGGCTGTCAATATCAAGTGCTGTCATTGCTTCGTCGGCAATAATAAAACGGGGTTTAAAAATAAGCGCCCGCAGCAATGCAAGTTTTTGCTGTTCGCCGCTGGATAGGCTGCGGGCTTTTTGTTTTTCCCGCTGTGAAAGGCCCATTTTTTCCAGGTAATCTGCAATAAGTTTTGGATCGGGATCTATTTTCCGCAGCTTAAGAGGATACACCAGATTATTGTACACTGTGTCGTCCATCATGTAAGGTTTACGGGCTATAAAGGTGATATCTCTTGGACTGAGTCCTTCGGTGTCGATTTTGCCCTGATCCGGCTCAAGGATCCCTGCCATGAGTTTTGCCAAAGTGGATTTACCGGAACCGTTAGGCCCCACAAGGCCGTAGATTCCCGGGCCGGAGATAACGAGTGTTTCGATGCCAAGATAAAAATCTCCCAGCTTTTTTTCGACCTTAGTAAGCAGCATGAATTATATATTTTCCTCCGGCGCTTCCCCTTTATGAACAAGATCGGAAAGGGACTGGAGTATAAAGGCGATTATCAGAAGTAATACTCCCAGGGCAATTCCCTGAGCGAAGTCGCCGGTGTTGCGAAGCATGGAAATAGCGGTGGTCATGGTCCGGGTTTTATACTGGATGTTCCCGCCTACAATCATCACTGCGCCCACTTCGCTTATTGCCCGGCTGAAAGCGGTAATGATCGCAAAGTAAATTTCTCCGCTCATCTCCCTGACAAAGAGGAGTTGTGTCTGGAAAGGATCTGCGCCCATTGTCTTGGCAAAAGCGCGTATCGTCTGTGCGGAACGTGCGGCGTAGGTATAGATCATGCCGGTGGTAATTGGAGTGATGATCAGCACTTGGGCGATTACCATAGCGCGCACGGTAAAAAGAATCCCTATAAAACCCAGGGGGCCCCGCCGCATAAGGATAAGGTACACCACAAGGCCGGCCACCACCGGCGGCGTTCCCATTAGGGTACGGCAGAGCCGAACAACGATGCGCTTCCCCGGAAAATTATTCCTTTCCAGCATAAGTCCCAGGATTATTCCCAGCACCGATGCAATGCCAGTTGATGCAAGGGACATCCTGAGGGTAATGCCGATGATCCCCAATGTTTCCGAAGTAAAGCTGGGCAGGTTCTGTTTCTCCTTATCTGTTTGCCTTGGCGTTCGGCGTAAAGAGCGGTGCGCCGAACTCAGCCCTGCCGAATTGTCCGATGAGTTTTTGGGTTGAATCTTTGATCATCCAGTTTACAAAAGCCTGCGCCCCCTCGGCATTGACCTTTGGGTGCCTTGCCGGATTTACCGCAATTACTCCGTAGTAGTTCAGCAGATCCGCAGCCTTTTCGCATACTGCGGGAAGGATGATGCTTTTGTTTTTGGTTAGGGTAAGCCATGTGGCGCGGTCGGTAAGTGTGTAAGCTCCCAATTCGTAGGCCATCTGCAAGGTAGCGCCCATGCCCTGTCCGGCCGAAGTATACCGGGACAGACTCTTTACATCCAGCCCTGCCGCTTTCCAAAGCGAAAGTTCCATCCTGTGAGTTCCGGAGTCATCTCCCCTGGAAACAAAGGGGAGGTTTTTGGAAGCAATGTCCTTTAAGGTTTGGATCACGTTACCGTTATAACGAATAGCTTTAAGGTCCGGTCCTACGATAAGAAAGTCGTTGTACATTACATCATAACGCCGTACCCCGTAGCCGTCCTCGACAAATTTAATCTCGTCGGCCTTTGCATGGACCAGAAGTACATCCGCTTCACCGTCCCTGCCCATCCTGAGCGCTGCTCCGGTTCCCACCGCAATGGTATCCACTTCCCATCCCGTCTCGCGGGTAAATATCGGAAGAAGGTATTTAAGCAGCCCGGAATCCTGTGTACTGGTAGTAGTGGAAAGAATGATTTTTCCTTTTACAGGAACAGCAGAGCCGCCTTCCTGTTGTCCCATCGCAAAGACATAAAAGCCCTGCGTAATGAACACGAGAGTGGCTAATAAAATAACCCGGAAAGAAAATGATTTTTGCATAGTTTTCTCCTTTACGCAATGGTGGGTACAAGTGTTTCCACTTGTGCCTTATCGTTCCGCCGAGCATAACCTGAAAACAATGGACTCAGGTCGTAGCTTAGGGGAATCGGAGTTACTATTATTGTAGCACTATTTTTTGCTATTAGGAAGTGCCTGACACCAAATTAAGCTAATCGGTTTTAAAACAGGAAATTCTTAGTACAAATAACAAATAACAAATAACAAAGAATAAAGAATAAAGTTCTCGTTCAAATCCAAGCGCCTTTTCAATCCGCTTAGCTTCCTATCTTTGCTCCGAATATTGTGTCAGGCACTTTTAACGTTACCTTTGCTTTATTAATACAGGTAGTTTATATTGTCAGGCTCAGCGACAAATTGGGTTTAAATATGATACAATAATCATTATGGCAATAATTACCATTATTGGCGCCGGACAGATGGGTTCGGCAATGAGTTTTCCTGCCCGGGATAACGGCCATGAAGTCCGGCTGGTGGGTACTCCGCTGGATCGTGAAATTATCGAAGAGGCGTCCGGAACGGGGAATCATATTAATCTTAAGCGCAAACTGCCGGATGGAATAAAATATTTCCAAATTGAAGACAAGGACAAGGCGCTTGACGGCGCCGATCT
>Ga0082212_10007608_pt1 | contig 14281 bp, 4 predicted proteins | sample TergutNt197P3_FD_71548 | JGI IMG/M metagenome (GOLD analysis project Ga0082212, IMG submission 71548) | Neocapritermes taracua P3 segment gut microbial communities from Petit-Saut dam, French Guiana - Nt197 P3 | ecosystem: Host-associated > Arthropoda: Insects > Digestive system > Gut ... | reverse complement strand
GACCTTCGATAGTACCTGCAAACAAGCATGCATCCCACTCGCCTACACTATGTCCGGTATAAATATCAGCCTCTACACCGAGCTTTCTAAGCCCCTCCTGGCTCAACCATTTTGCATGGTGTATCCTTTGAACGATCTTGTCCACTTCATCAATCTCAGCCATACCCGAGAGTAATTCATCCATGGAGGGCAAATCAAGTAGTCTGCTTATACTGTCAACTTCTGCTTCCCATTCACTGACAAAACCCGGAAACATATAGACGATTTTGCCGCCGTTTGCTAATACAGACCGGTTGCTAAACCAGATATCCAACTTGCCCCGGCAGGGCTTGTCCTCTTCGACAACGGCTATAGCTTGATTGACGCGCGATTCATCCGGGTCAAACAATACCAGGCGGTAAGAGCCGCCGGTATCGGTGAAATCCCCTCTTTTAAGCTTTTCGATAAGCTCGGGACCGTTAGGCGCAGAGATCATCAATGCTTCACCCAAATAAGGCTTGGGCCGCACCCAGGGCGTGCCGGCAGGGGGCTCATAGGCGGTCATGATAGCATGAGCATTGATCCCGCCAAAACCAAAAGCATTTACCCCTGCTATAAGCGGTATTTTCTCCCCGTCCCAATCGATCAGTTCCTGGGGCGGCATAAAACGCGATTCGAACATGGCAGGTTGGGGCTTCTCGCAGTGCAATGTCGGCGGGATCTTGCGCCAATAAAGTGAGAGCGCGGTTTTGATCATCCCGATCATACCGGCCGCCGGCATCGCATGCCCGATATTGGACTTGACCGAGCCTACATAGGCGCGGGGACGGGTATTATCTCCAAAAAAGGATTTTAAGGTGGCAAGTTCTGTCTTATCGCCCACGATTGTCCCTGTACCATGAGCTTCGACATATCCGATTTTATCAGGATCCATGCCTGCCAAATTCCAGGTCCGCTCCAGCAGCCTCTTTTGCCCCTCAACTGAAGTCACCATTACATGAGTAGAAGCGCCGTCGCTGGAAACAGCTGTTTCTTTGATTACCGAGTAGATCCGGTCCCCGTCCTCAATGGCTTTACGCAGTGTTTTCAGAACCACAAAACCGCCGCCTTGTCCGATCAAAAGACCGTCGGCATCTTCGCTGAAGGGGGCGATCACTTGCCTGCGCGACAGGGCTCCGAGCAAATTAAAGGTTCCCCAAAACATAGCGCTGTGCGCGGCATGCATCCCTCCGGCTATCGCTATATCACATTGACCGCTGCGGAGCAAATTGATCGAATGATTGATCGCCACGATCCCGCTGGCACAGGCGGCATCAAGCATATAAGCCGGACCGTGCATATCGAAACGGTTGGCCACCAGCGAAGCAATCAGGTTCGGCATAGTGCCTATGGCCATATCGGCATTGTATTGACCGTGCTTGGATTGATAGGCATCTCTGATTTTATCCAAATCCTCCTCGGTCAACCCCGGCAGCATGCTCTTAAGCAAAGCTGTGATCTGCCGCGATGTTTGCATTATTTCTATTACCCGCATCTGAACGAGGCTGCTGAAGTTGCCTTTGCCAATGATAATACTGCCTTTTTGCAGCGAGATCCCCTTTTTAAAGACTCCGGCATCGATCAGCGCATGCTCTACTCCCATTAAAGAGAGCAACTGTTCCGGGTCGATCCCGCCTGCAGAAATCGGCATAATACCGTATCTGAGCGGATCAACCTTGATCGATCCCTTAAAAAAACCACCCTTCTTGCAGTAAAAACGGTCTATGGCATTGGGAGTGCCTTCAAAATGATAGGCATCAATAACACCCTCCGGCGCTTCCGAAATAAAGTCGCCGCCTTGGGCGATCCCCTGCCAAAACTCATCTACAGAATCTCCTGCAGGACAGCATATGGAAATGCCGACAAGGGCAATATCCTGGTTATCCATATATTCTTGTCCCCCCTTGTGATTAATTGTCATCCCCGAAAAACTGTTCCAAAAGATCCGTCACAGCTTTTTCCTCGATTGCCATCGCCACAACATTGGCTTCATTCCCATACACCAATTCTTCCGCAAAGAATTCGCTGCCCAGATCCAACTCAATGAGGGAGATCCCTCTTCTGTTGAACTCCATCTCCAGGCTGTCGCTGACCATGCCGGCGCCCCTCCAGGGACCCCAGTTGAAAGCGGTTACTTTTAATTCCGGATATTGCTTTTTCAAAACCCTCGCCGCGTTATCCAAGGCACTGTTCCCCGCCGCATAGTCGCATTGACCAAAACTGCCGAAAGCAGAAGCCATACTGCTGAATAATACGAGCAGCTTCAGGTCGGGAAGTAATTTTTCGATCACCGTCATCAACGGAGCTGTTTTTACATCATAGACCCGGGCAAAAGATTCGGCTTCCTTGTCACAGAAGCGCTTGTCTTCCAAAATACCTGCGGCATGGAGGACAGCGTCGATTTTCCCGTATTCGCTCTTGATTTGGGCCAGCAGTTCACTGAAAGCCTCTGCATCGGTCAGGTCGGTCCATTTGTATTCGACTTTTCCTCCGGCCTGCTCAATGCGTTCCAGGGCCGCGCCTATCTGGTTGTCTTTAAATATGCTCTTGGCTTTGGCTTCGATTTCTCTGGGGTTTTTGACATCTTCATGTTCAATCAAATATTTACGGACCTCATCAACACTCTGCAGCCCCTTATACTCCTCATTTCCTTCCTGAGGGGGCAAGCGGTCGATCAATATGTAATGACAGGGATTATCTCGTGCTATCCGCTGGGCAATATGCGGGGTAATACCTCCGGTGCCGCCCAAAACAACAACCACCGAATCCTCAGCCAAGACAGCAGCCGGCAGGCCGGCATCTTTATTCACCGGATTGACTTGGGGGATCAGGCAGCAGCGTTCTTTATCTCTGTAGAACAGTTCGTACTGGGCATTGACTGCTGTCAATTCGTCTATGGCAATATCCGCAAAGTTTTCGGGGTCAAAAGGCGTCTCAAACTGTACAGTGCAAAAACGTTTGCCGGGATATTCATGGGAAAGAGTTTTCAGGAAACCGGAGAAGCCCTCGGGGATACCGAACCTTCCCCACGTTTCCTCATAAACCGCAGACTGAAGCAAAGAGCCGCAGGTATCGTCAAAGACAAACAAGCGCTGCAATTTATCCATGTCCATGGCTTTGAGCAGTTTGAATAAATCCGGAACAGCATAGCGCCGCGTCCCGGCTGCCGAATTTATCAGAACTATTCCCTCGCAGCCGGATAAATCAGGTGAATCATCAAGATTGACGATCCGGGCAACCCCGCCCAAAGCCTGCAAAGCTTCGGCAACTTTTGCGGCAAGGCCGCTGCCGTCATCAGGCAGGACAAAGTTTTTCTCTGCTATCAGGCTTTCATCCTTTTCCATCAGCGGGAAAGCTGTTTCTACATAAGTCAGACGGGTAATACCCATCGCCTTTGAGGGAAGAGCATCACTGAAATCGTTGACAAGCTGCGCGCTCACTACTTCTTGCTCGCCTCCGCCCGAAAGCTCACCGGCAGCGGCGGCCCGGCCCAATTCCTCGACCCATTCAGTCAAATCTCTGAATTTTTTCACGGAGATGATTTTTTCAAAATAAACTTCCATCCCCTCTTCGCCTTCGGGCATTTTGACCCGGTTGCGCAGGCCGCCGACGATTTCCATCTTCTTGATGGAGTCGATGGAAAGATCCGCTTCCAAATCCGTGTCAAGGGTCAGCATACTGGTGGGGTATCCCGTTTTTTCGCTGACGATCTCAAAAATCATATCTGTGATTTGCTCTGTGCTCATTGAGGCAATATCAAGCAAATCATCGCCTTCTTCGCCGGGTTCCTCAATCTCAACCTCTACCGGAACTTCAGTTACCGGAGAGTCTGATGTCACAAACTGCCGCCTGGGTACCTCTCCCCGGGGAGCTATTTCGGGAGCGCCCAGATAGCCCAGCATCACATCCCTTTGATCCTGGATCACCGCATTCATATTATCCAGATACAACATCATGATCTGATCAAGGCTTGCCCCCAAGTCGCCCGACTTAGCCAAGGCAGCCCTAAACCAATCGGATAAAGCCGCTTGCGAAGCCGCGGCTGCTTCGCCGTTTTCCGGCACGGCGGCCCGTCCGTCAATATTAAAGATCAGGCCCTTTTTGGCATTTGCCTGCGGCTCATCCAGATTGAGCTCCACAGGATCTCTGTCACGGAATAATTCGTCCATTTTTATCATCCTCCCGGTAGCAATATATTTGGCGAAACCCTGCAGCAAGAAGGTAATGCCATTCTCGCCGCTTTGTTCCATATGAATAAAGGCGCTCTCTTTATTTTTGAGAATTCCGGAGGCAAGCTTGATCAAAGCTCCTCCCGGCCCGGCCTCAATAAAGACATTGACCCCATCCGCGCTCATATTCTCTATTTCTTCCACAAAACGGACCGGATTAACAAGATGATCCGCCAGGCGCTTTTTGATTTCCTCAGCCGCAAGAGGATAATTTTTTGCATCCGTATTAGACATAACAGGCAGCCTGGGCTCATTGATTTCCAAATCCTCCAATGCTTTTGCAAAGCCTTGATCTGCTCCTTCAAGGAGCGGGCTATGGAAAGCACAGGCTACATTCAGTTCATTGCAGGATACACCGGCCTTTTCTGCTTTTGCCAAAAAGGCCTCCAGGCCGGCAGAAGTTGCCGCAACCACAGTTTGCCTTGGGGTATTGAAATTGACGGGCCAGACTTCATCCTCCCCTTCAAGCAGCTTGTCCAGGGTTTCCTTATCGGTAAAGACCGCAGCCATCCGGCCCTTGTCAGCTTTGATAGCATTTAAAATGGCTTCGGCCCGGGCTCTGCTTAGTGAAACAAGATCCTCCCCGGCAATGGCGCCGGCATAGCAAAGTGCCGGAAGTTCCCCATAACTGTGACCGGCTACCAGATCCGGTTTTATGCCAAAACTTTCCAAAAGCTCGGCCATCGCTAAATCAACGATCCCCAGAAGAGGCTGAGCATTGCGGGTATCAGTGATCTCATCGCGCTGAGCTTTTTTCTGAGCATCCGTAAAGACCGTTTGGGGGAAAAGGATCCCTTCATAACCGGGAGCATCAGCTAAGAGCCGGCGCATCCGGGGAAATACCGTAAAGAGATCCGCCGCCATATTAAGGCGCTGACTGCCCTGCCCTGTGAAGAGGAAAGCAACTTTTCCGGGAAGGGGGTTCAAGCGGTGAATAAAATCATGATCCCCACCTGCCCGGGCTTTATCGATCAGGGTCAAGAGCTCTTCCCGGCTTCCGGCAACAAGGGCATACTGGATAGGCTTGCCTTCAGCACGCAGAGCAAGGCTGTAAGCAATATCGATCAGACGCAATTTATTATTGATCCCAAGCATATTTCCAATATTTTCCATTAAACCTTGCGCTTCTTCAGGGCTTTCACCTGCAAAGACAAAAAGCTCTGCCGGCCAGGACTTGAGAACCAGATCCGGCCTTTCCAGGGGATAATTCTCGACAATGGCATGAAAATTGGTACCGCCAAAGCCAAAAGCGCTGATCCCGGCAATCCGGCGCTCTTCCTGCCAATAGCCCGCTTTTTCCGTCCGGAAATGGAAGGGGCTGCTGGGCGCATAGACCTTGTTCGGCTTTTTCAGATGCAAGGTAGGCGGCAGGACCCCGTGGCGGACACAATAAACAGCTTTGATCAAACCGGCCACCCCTGCGGTGCATTTTGTATGGCCGATCGAAGATTTCAGCGAACCCAGGGCTATCCGGCCCGGCCGGGTCCCATCTTCTGCAAAGACATGGTTTAGGGCCTGCAATTCGGTTCTGTCCCCTACTACCGTCCCTGTCCCGTGGGATTCGAGAAAACCGACCTGGCTGGGACTTATGCCCGCGCCTTCATAGGTACGCTCAAGGGCCATGATCTGCCCGCGTTTACTGGGGGCAGTCAGTCCCAGGCTCTTTCCGTCGCTGCTGCCGCCGACCCCTTTGATGACGGCATATATTTTATCCCCGTCCGCTTCGGCATCCTCAAGCCTTTTGAGGATAACGGCGGCAATGCCTTCGGAAATCGCAATACCGTCGGCATCAACGTCAAAAGTAGCACAGCGGCCTTTTCCGGACAGGGCATAGGTGCTGCCAAAAACCAGAAAATCACTGATCCCGTTATGCAGATCCGCCCCGCCCATTATTACCATATTTGCCTTGCCCGAGCGCAGTTCGCTGACTGCAATATCAAGTGATGCCAAAGAAGTGGCGCAGGCCGCGTCAACGGTATAGTTATGGCCGCCGGTATTAAGCCTGTTGGAAATCCGTCCGGAAATAACATTACTTAAAACACCCGGGAAAGAATCCTCCGTCAGGCGGGGCATGATCTCGCCTACTTCTTTTGGTATCTCTCCCAAAAGCTCCATAAGGGTCATTCTGGTCCCGTATTCTTTGGCAAGTTCACCGGCGCCCTGAGCCCCGAAAATAACCGCGGTTTCATCCAGATCCGCTTTGGCAAGATCCGTAAATCCGGCATCTTCCAAAGCCCGTTTCGCTACCAAAAGGCTGAGGAGCTGAACCGGCTCTATTGATGATATGGACTGGGGCGTGATCCCGAATTCCAAGGCATCAAAATCCGATTTGCCGATAAATCCGCCCCATTTGGAAATCACATGATCCGTATCCTTGGCGCCCGGATCAAAGAAAATATCAACGGGCCAGCGATCCTTGGGTACTTCCGTAATACAGTCGGTCCCGAATAAAGTATTGCGCCAGAACTCATCCACATTTTCCGCTCCCGGAAAGATGCCGGCCATGCCGATTACGGCGATATCCGCCGGGGCTGTTTCGTCATTGGCATATTCCGGCAAAGTGATTTCCGCCAGCATTTGCCGGCTGCCCTCAATAATATTTTGATGCAAATCTGCTATTGTCGTAGTTTTATCCATCAGAGCCGTTACGGCCCCTGTCATATAAAGCCCTTGTTTTTGCTGTTCTTTCGGAGGCAGGGGAATAAATTTATCCTCAGCAAAACCCATTCCCTTGGCGGCGATACGCAACCGGCCCAGATTCAAAGCCTCCAGGGCCTTGATCATCTCTATGGAATCCGCACCCTCACTTTCTATCCGGGCTTTTTCTTCCAGGAAATAGTCCGTAAAGGGATTGGGGATGCAGCGGGTTTCCTGTCCGGCGCCGGATTTCAGCAGCAAGGTTTGATTTTTTTCGATCAGCAGTTTTTGATAATCTTTTGTAATTGCCTTCTCTTTGACCGCTTCCTTGGTATAAAGATATGCTGTTCCGCATTGGATACCGGCTTTGAGATCCCGGGCTGAAAGAGGCCCTGTCATGACCCGGACAAAAGCAGCCGAAAGAGCATCATGGATACCGCCGGCAAAAATAGCCGTCAAATTGGTAATATTTTCCATTTTTAATAAGGCATTGATCTGTTTTTCCCAAAGCACGGAAGAAAAGAGGGGGCCCACATGCCCGCCGCTTTCCCGCCCCTCGAAAATAAAGGCGGCGGAACCCTCGTTCAGGAACATATCAAGCAAGCCGGTAGATGGCGCATGCAGCAATACTTTGATCCCAGCCTGCTCAAAGACGGCCCCTTGACCGGGGCGGCCTCCGGCAATCAGGATAAATTGAGGCTTGGCTTCAATTATCAGTTTTGTTTGCTCCTCCAGGGTTTGGGGAAAAGCAAAACCCAGTATACCTACGCCCCAAGGCTTGTCCCCCATAGCCGCCGCCGTTTCCGCCAGCATTTTTTCCGCTGTTTCCCCTACCTCCATGCTCATAGCCAAAATAGGCAGGGCGCCTCCCTGTGCCACGCTCCGGAGGAAACCGGGCATATCGCTGATCCGGGCCATTGGTCCTTGGACCAGGGGATAACCCGTCCCCAGGCTTTGCGCCGTTTCTCCGTCCGCCGCAAAAGTATCCCTGATCCGGGCTTGTTTGAGATGGGTGGAAGCTGCCCGCTCCAAAGCGCGCACCAATTGCTTTAATCTTTTATATTCGGAGGCAAGATCTCCGGCTAAAACGATATCCTGCCCCAAAGGCAATATCTCACTTTCACCTGTAGCCAGCCGCCCTAATAATTCGGCGGGATCGCTTAACTCTCCCGGTTCATTTGCCCCGAACGGAACATGATAGCGGTAGCCGCCGCAGCTGCGGATCTCCGTCCCGGATAATTTGCCGAGTGCTGTCTTGCGGTCTTGGGCAAGGCCGCATTCGGGAAATAAAGCCACCTGAGAGTCCAAGACAACACCTGCCGCTCCCAAGGCCAGATATGCCGCCGCCCCATGAACGCCTATGCCGCCTTGAACTAATACTGCCGTCCCCTGCTCAAGGCATGCCGGAAGTACTTTTTGAAAGAGAATAAAAGAGGATTCCTCACCGCAAAAGCCGGCGCCTTCGGCGCCCTTGATGATCAGGGTCTTAGCCCCGGCGGCCAAAGCCTCTTCCGCCTCAAAAGCCGTTTTTACCTGCCAGATGATTTCGGCCTTCGTCCTTTTTGGCGGCTTTTCGCCCCAGGGCAGGATGATTTTTGCCACATTGGCGGGAAGCTTGATCTTCCGGTCTATCTTATCTGCCAGGGCTACTCCGAATTTTTCCACTCTTAAAGCCAGCTCACTGACTGCCGCCTCCGCTACTGCTTGATTGTGACCCAAATGCAGTACAGGAAAAGCACCTGCCTTTGCAGCAGCAGAAGCAAGACCAACATCAGGCCTTTCAAAAGGGGTAACAATCCAAGTTTGCCTTTTCTTAATAATTTTTTCTCCCATAACAACATTTTCCTTTCCAAATCAGATATTCTTATTTAGTAGCTTTAGAAACTTACTCCCTAGTATTATTCAACACTTTTCATGCTCTCTATCATATCGATTTTGCGCAGGCGGAAACCCATGATCCAATTAACCAGCAAGGTAAAGGCGATGGTCATCAAATAGCTCCAGAAATAGCTCAAAAAAGAGGTTTCCCGGCTGAAAACGATCATGTCCACTTCCGCATTGGTGATAACAAATCTGAAAAGCGCCACTCCCAAAAAGAGTCCCAAAAACGCCCCAAATATTGAAAGAAAAAGCGTCTCCCGGTTGATATACTGCGCCGCCTCCCGTTCATGAAAGCCAAGCACCTTGATGGTCGCTATTTCCCGGCGGCGTTCCTCCACATTGATATCGGAAAGGGAGAAAAGCACAACAAAGGCCAAGGCGGCGGCGGACAGAAGCAAGACGATCACAATATATCCCATAGCGCCCTCCAAATCTGTTGATTCAGCCCGGATGTCATCCAAATAACGGAAGCTCATCAACCCGTCAAGAGATAATAATGCTGCGGCTAATTCCACCCTGTCCGTACCCGGCATCAGATTGCCATGCAGGGAACTTGCCTCCGGTTCCTCACCAAAAAGAAGAGTATAGGCGGCAGGGGACAAATAAAGAAAGTGGTCGACATAGTTATCAGCCAGCTCTTTGACCGGCAATGAAGCATAGCGCCCTTCACCAACCTTGACCCTCAGATTATCACCGGCCTTGATGTTTAAAATACGGGCCGCTTTTTCGGTAAGGATCAGACCGTCATCGGGCAAAACCAGCGCCATTTTAGTTATTTTGTCATGCAGATTTATGAAATCGTTCATAATTTCCGGTTCAAGCGGACAGCAGAGCTGAACTGACTTTGGCTTAGCTCCGGCATCTATTTCCACTGCTTTTTGCAAGTGAGGCGAGGAGGAGGCAGTAAGCTCCCGGAAAAGGGAAATGGCCTCTTCACGCTGGGCTGTTGTTGCAGTAGGCGACAGTTGGGCAACACAGTCAAAAATCATCACTTGTTCACATTGATTGGCAACCACGGAGTTTATGGATTTGTCGAGCCCAAAACCGGTAAACAACAGCGCAGTGCAGCCGGCAATGCCCAATAGAGTCATCAGCAAACGTTTGCCGTAACGGAAAATATTGCGTACGGTGACTTTTTGCAGGAAACTCAAGCGCCGCCAGATAATGGCAATATATTCCAAAAAAACCTTACGGCCAGGCAGCGGGGCTTTTACCTGCATCAGCTGAGCCGGACGTTCGGCCAGCGAGCGCAGGCAAATAAAGAGCGCCGGACCAAGCGTACTGGAAAGCGACAGAATCAAGGCCAGCAACCCAAATGAGATATCAACAGTTGTCAAAAGCGGCGGGAAGCGGAAAAGCACTTCATAGGCGCGCACGATCAGACGGGGAAAGAGATTGAATCCCAAGGACAAGCCCAAGGCAAGCCCTATAGCGGTGGCCGATATGGCAAATATAATATATTTGAAGGCAATTTGGCTTTTTGAATAACCGAGGGCTTTGAGCAGACCGAGCTGAGTACGGTCATCCTCGACGGTACGGGTCATGGCGGTCAGGCTGATCAGGGCTGCCACCAGGAAAAAGATCAGCGGGAATAAACCACTGATTGCGATAACACGGCTGCAATTCTCTTTATATTCCGCAAAGGATGTGTTGGCATAGAGGTCAAATACATACCACTCGGACTCGGGGATATCCTCCAGATCTCTCTGGGCATTGGCAATATCGATTCGCGCCGAGCTGATCTTGGGTTCATTTTCACTAACCTCCGCCTCATATTCGGCGCGGGCATCATCCAGCTCCAAACTGGCCTTGTCCAGTTTATCCCTGGCTTCTTCTAAAGATGATTGCCCTTTGTCACGTTCATTTTCAAAAGTGGCTATATTTTTTTTATACTCCTCAAGAGCCGCTGCGTATTCATTTCTGCCCTGCTCCCACTGGGCGTTTCCCGCCATTAAGCTATTGTTCTGGCTCTGACTTTGGTTACGCAAGGCATTCTCTCCGGCATCAATTTGCTCATAAAGATCATCAAGCATTGTCCGCTGAACTGCATATTCCTCCCAGGAAGCCGCAATCTGGGCGGAAAGCGCCACATATTCAGCACTTTTCACCGGGATGCTGTCCCGGTAAGCCATAAGCTCCTCTGTTTGGCTGCGCAACTCACCGAGTTGATTTTGCCAAATTTCAGCCTGCTTTTTGCTATTATCCAGTTCAGCCTTAGCCTCTTGCAACCGAGCCTCGGCCTCTTGCCATTGAGCCGCACCCTGTCCCAGATCCTGCCCGCTGTTATTCAGTTTATTATAAACATCCCGCAGTTCTTTTTCAGCTTTCGCCAGCTTCTGCCAGCTGGCATCGATTTGCTCATTATATTCTTTTTTTGCGTCAGCATAGCTTTTTTCATTGTCAGCCAGCTCTACCTCTGCGTCCGCAATTTTTACGGCAGCATCGGCTATCTTTGCCTCTGCTTCATCAAGTTCTTTCTCTGCTTCATCGATCTTTTCATAGGCTTCACTTATGAAGCTTTCCCGGCGCAGGGGGGCGCGTACCTTTCCCAATTCCTCAAGTTCATTTTTGACAGGGTCAATAAGACTATTGTAATCCTCGTCAAAGCGGCTCATACCGGCCAGATTGTTAATACTGGCAGAGATCTCGGTATAGGCTGAAAAAGCAAAGGATGCGGGATGAAGCAAAAAAAAGGCATCCGTGACGCCCCTGCCGATATTGCTGCTGCCCCGGGACTCAACCATAGGGTAAATGGGGCTGCGGGCTACCCCTACCAGAAGAACCGTATCGACAGTAAGTATATCGGATAAAAGCTGGCTGCTTCCTGAAGCTAATGTTATGGTGTCGCCAAGCTTAATATCAGTTTCTTCCATAAATTTTTCATCCACTGTTGCTTCACCCTCCCTTTGGGGCAGGCGTCCTTCCAGCAATAGCGGCAGATTGACCGTATCTGTATCGGAATCAAAAGACATCAAGCGGATAATTCGGGTCCTATCCGGCAATTGCGCCAGCACATCGGCAGCATAACCGGCTGAGACATCTTTGAGTAATTTTGATGATTTGACCTGCTTGATATCTTCCTCTGAAAAACCCAATGATGATAAGATCCGGATATCAGAAAAATTCTGCTCATTATAATAGGCCTGAGCTGTCAAACGCATATCCGGCCCGGTGGCGCGGACGCCCACAAAAAAAGCCGAACCAAGTAATACAATACAAGCCATGGCAATAAAGCGGCCCAAATGCTGTTTTAAATCCCGGAATATACTTAGGATCAGTGCCCGTTTCATAGCATCACCATCCGATTTCAGATGCCGGGCAGGGATTATCATTTAGCGTGATCTGCGATACTACGCCATTTCTCAGCCTGATGACCCGGTCGGCCATAGGTGTGATAGCCTGGTTGTGGGTGATGACAATCACCGTCATACCCCGCTCGTAGCAGGTCGCGCGAAGAAGTCCTAAAATATTCCGTCCGGTATTTTCGTCCAGGGCGCCGGTAGGTTCGTCGCATAAGAGCAGCTTGGGATTCTTGGCCAGGGCGCGGGCAATGGCTACCCGTTGCTGCTCCCCTCCGGAAAGCTGGGAGGGAAAGTTGCCGGCCCGCGGCGTCAAACCTACCTCATCCAAAGCCAAACGGGGATCCAGCGAATCGCGGCAGATCTGCGCCGCCAATTCAACATTTTCCAGAGCCGTCAGGTTTTGCATCAAATTATAAAACTGAAAGACAAAGCCGATATCATGCCGGCGATAAGTGGTCAGCTGCCTGGCGGAATAAGCCGTGATCTCCCTTCCGTCAACTGCCACCATGCCGGATGTGCAAATATCCATACCTCCGAGTATGTTAAGAACGGTGGTTTTACCTGCGCCGGAAGCCCCGACAATGGTGGCAAATTCACCTTGATCAATATCAAAATCAATACCGTCTAAGGCATTAATGGTAATTTCACCCATATGATATGTTTTCTTAACATTACGCATGCAAACATAACTCATTCATATCCCTCTATCTACAAAAATATTTCCTTATATGTAATTATACAACATTATTCGACATTATGCAAGCATTCTTTAAATTAACCCCTTTTTTCGAATATCTGCGTCTTTTCGGACTTTTTTGACAAAATATATTGAAAAATTTTGAATTGCGCCAAATTATTTCCAAATTCCCTGCTTAATATTTCAAATTAAAGAGAATTCCCTTGGTATAATCACATAAATATAATAGTATTTTTTCCCTGATTACGTCTAATTGTCGATAAATAATTATTATTTCGACAAAAAAGCCAGAATTTACTATTAAAAATAGTTAATTCTGGCTTTTTATGTCGAAAATTCTGCGGAAAATGGCAAAGTTTTCGTGCCGGCCTATTCCTGCTCCAACTCAAAACTCAACACTCCGGCCTGTCCGGGTTAGGTCTTATCTTTCAATTAATTCCATCCGTGGTAATATTTTGCCGCTTACATCCACTGCTCCGGCTAAAGTCGGTACAGGCTGGCCGTCAATCAGGATAATAACTTCCTCAACGGTGGGAAATTGGCTTAAAGTGTTGACTATGGAATATACAGTCAATTCTTCATCAAGATCTTCCTCGGCATAATTGAGAGTCAAATCATCACTGAAATCCACCGTACAAAGGCCGTCACGGATATTGATATCCTGCAAAATGGTGTTGGCAGGAATAGTAGGAAATAAGTCCTGTTCTTTGGGGCCATAAATCAGCTGATTCAAAGTAGCCCGGGCCAGCCCCGCTTCTTTGGGAATGCTCCGCTTCTCTTCTTTCAAGCCCTTGCCGTCAGCGGAAGCAAAATAAAGGCTGATCTCTTTGGTATCCCCGACTTGACTGATCACTGCCACACTTTCTATCTTATCCGGGTCGATCACATCCACAGTAGGATAACTGGGGGCTTGGTTGAGGTCCTTTTCTAAAATGAGCTCCGGATCCGGCGTGCTTTCTTCGGCTATGGTTTCTCCGTTCTTCCATTCCTGCAATTGATTTATCCAGCCGCAGCCCCCTAAAAGCAAGGCGGCCAGGATCAAAGGCAAAAGCAATAGTAACGATTTTTTCATACGATTAGTTCTCCTTTACACTTGTTTTAGTTTATTTCTATGTTGAGGCTTGCTCTTTTAGTACAAAAACCTTTACACGGTCACAGCCCGCTTTATTTTATTCTTTAGTATAATGTGCCCCAAATGCAGCAAAAGGGAGCGTTGAAATTCTTCGACCTGTGCAATTGGATTATAACATACGTCATTGCAGGCTTGACCCGCAATCCCCTGAGGATTAGCAGGGGATCCCGAGTCAAGCCCGGGATGACTGGTGGCTTGAACCCAATTGCACAGCTCGAAATAGTTACCTCCTCCGGCTCCCCAAAACTCCCCCCGACGCTTCGCGCCACCCCCCTCGCTCGCGAGGGGGGCTTTGGCCTGCTGCTTCTTTGTTATATGAGGGAGAAAACACCATGCTCCTTAGCTCCACCCGCCCCTGCCCCCCCCGCCCTGCGAGGGGGGATGT
>Ga0082212_10007607_pt1 | contig 14282 bp, 14 predicted proteins | sample TergutNt197P3_FD_71548 | JGI IMG/M metagenome (GOLD analysis project Ga0082212, IMG submission 71548) | Neocapritermes taracua P3 segment gut microbial communities from Petit-Saut dam, French Guiana - Nt197 P3 | ecosystem: Host-associated > Arthropoda: Insects > Digestive system > Gut ... | reverse complement strand
CGGGGCGAACTCTTTTGGAGCGTCCGTCTTTTACATTAGATTCTCATTTTCATGCAGGCCTCTATTATGTGCAGGAGGCTTCCTCAATGTTTTTGGCACAGTTGTTTCCGCTCTTTAAAGAGCAGGGCGTAAAGCGTGTGTTGGATTTGTGTGCGGCTCCTGGAGGTAAATCAACTTTACTGGCCGAGATGTTGCCGGAAGATGGAATCTTGGTGGCGAATGAGGTGATTCGGTCGCGTGTGTATGTGTTGGCAGAAAATATGGCTAAGTGGGGTTATGTTAATGTGGTGGTTACAAATAACGACGTTAAAGATTTTCAAAGGTTGCTTCACTACTTTGATGCCATATTGATAGACGCCCCCTGCTCTGGAGAGGGGATGTTTCGTAAAGAACAAAAGGCAAGGGATGAATGGTCTTTGGCGGCGGTGCGTTTGTGTGCAGAGCGGCAGTGCCGCATTGTGGCAGATGCTTGGAGGGCGTTACGTCCGGGAGGTTATTTGATATACAGCACCTGCACCTTTAATCAAATCGAAAACGAAGAGAATGTAGCTTGGATACGTGCCAATATGAACGCAATAACTGTTCCTCTTTCCGTACCAAAGAGTTGGGGAATTTTGGAACGGGATGGTTGTTACCGTTTTTTGCCGAATCGAATCAAAGGAGAAGGGCTTTTCTTTGCTTTATTGCAAAAAACCGACACTATAGACAAAAATAACGGTTGTTCAATAAAAAAACAAAACGTTTCAACAAACATAAACCCCCTGAATTTGTCATATAACAAAAGTGTTTCAACAAATGTACCACCCCTACATTTGTCGCATAACAAAACCTCAAATTCAGGGAGTTTTCCATATAACAAAAATGTTTCAATATCTAAAAAGAACCGAAATCTGCCCCGCAAAACAAAGGAAGCATGGCTTGAAAGTGGGGCGCCTGAATCGTGGGTGAAAGAGTTGCATCGTTTGGTTCAGAGAGGGGAGATAATAAGGGCGCTTCCGGAGGGGTTGGCTATCGAAATGGTAACCTTAGAAGGCATTTTAAACGTGGTACAATCCGGGGTTGCAGTTGCCCGCGCCAAAGGCACCGATTGGGTTCCTGAAGCCGATTTGGTGCTCTCACCTATCATGTTACCCGACGCTTTTCCTGTAGTTGAGGTTGACCTGACTACTGCGAGGCGTTACTTGGCACGGGAGGTTTTTGCATTGCCTCAAGCACCATTAGGTTATTTAGTTATTCAATATCAGGGTAGTCGGCTGGGGTTTGCCAAAAATATAGGTTCCCGCATCAACAACCTCTATCCCCTAAGCAGAAGAATAAAGCACCATTAGTATTCCCAGAACATGCGCTGAATCACTGTAAAATCGTCCGTTTTGGTAAGTGCGAGCATGAGCAGGATGCGTGCCTTTTGGGGATTGAGCATCCATGAGGCGGCAAAGTGCAGTTCATAGTCATCCACTTCGTTGCCAAGAGTTGATGGGCCTGAAGAGACACGCGTCGAACGAACTACGGCAATGCCTTGTTGGACGGCTCGAGCCAACGCTTCCAACGCAACGGTGGGGGCGTTCCCATTTCCTACGCCCGCATACACAATCCCTTTGACTCCCGCTTGAATGGCAGCATTGATAAAGAGGTCGTCAGCACCGGAATAACCCATCACTATGTCCACTCGGGGCAGGTCGTCTATGGCGGAAACATCAAATTCACTCTGGTAGGTGTGTCGCTTTTGTGTTCTTCGAACAAAGAGGGGGTACCCTCCATACATGTAGCCAATAGGCCCATAATTTGGCGATTGAAAAGTGCTTACGTGTAAAGTGTGGGTTTTGGTTACATCATCGGCGCTTAGGATACGGTCGTCCATTACCAACAACACGCCTTGTCCTATGGCTTTAGGGGCAACGGCGCATGCTACGGCATTATAGAGATTACGAGGGCCGTCAGCGCTCAAGTCGGTGACAGGGCGCATGGATCCCGTCAACACCACCGGTTTGTCGCTATTGATCGTAAGGTTTAAGAAGTAGGCTGTCTCTTCCTGAGTATCCGTTCCATGCGTAACCACCACTCCGGCAACCTCTTCTTCTAATAGGAGTTCGTTGATACGATGGGCTAACTTCAGCAAGATTTGGGTAGTCATGTCTCGGCTGCTGATATTCACTACTTGCTCGCCTCTTACTTCTGCAATGTCCGATAATTCGGGCATGGCAGCCAGTAGATGTTTTATCTCAAGTTCACCGGATTTATCATCGACTGTCGTGGAAGAAGTTCCGGAGCCGACAATAGTGCCGCCCGTATCAAGAATATAGACCACAGGTCTCGTCGGCTGCGCCGCAAGAAGAACAAGCGAGAGAAAAAACGCCACTGCGCTCAGGGTGAGCGAGCGAAAAAACAGAGGGGCTTTCATACGAAGATGTCGATTAGTGTTTTGCAGCGAAGATTTCGTCAAGTTTCTTCTCTAACGCCTCTCCTCTAAGGTTTTTGGCAATAATCACTCCTTGAGGATCTAATAGGAAGTTGCCCGGAATCGCCCGAACGCCGTAGGCATCAGCCGGTTCGCACGCCCAATACTTGATGTCCGATACGTGGATCCAGGGAAGTTGATCATCAGCAATTCCTTTTACCCAAGCCTCTTTAGTAGCATCCAAAGAGACGCCGTATATCTCAAATCCTTTGGGGTGGAACTTTTTGTACGCCTTCACCAAATTGGGATTTTCCACACGACAGGGACCACACCAGGATGCCCAGAAGTCAACCAGCACATAGTTACCCAAACACTCCGAGAGCTTGCGTATCTTCCCATCAGGATCGGGTAAGGCAATCTCAATATAGGGATTACCCGGTGATACCCTTTCATATTTCTTGATTAACAGATCTAACCCCGCCATATTGGGAGAGTTGTTGATGACATGGGTATCAAAGAGGAGGTAGAGTTTGCGTAACTCTTCAGCCGATTTGCCATAGGAGTGTAACCGGTAGAGAACATAGGCAAGCGGGAACGATTGAGGATGCCTTTTGATCTCATCTGCCATCTCTTCTGAGGTGCCGATTTGGGCGCTAAGATGCGCTTTGAAGAGGCTGTCGGAGGACGATCCTGCAATCGAAGAGTTGGCTCTCGTTTGCAAGTCAAAGTGGACGGTTATTTGGCTGTTGTCCATAAAGATCTCTACGTATTGTCCGGAAGGGGCAGCAATGCGGTGCAGTTCGGGATAGGGGATCGTCCCCTTAAATTGAAAAGATCCCTGAACAACCTCTGTGCTATCTACATTGTGATATCCCTTGTCGGCAATGCTAAAGAGTTGAAGAAAAACCTTAGTAACCTCACCTTCAACAGTTCCTGTGATGTGGTAGGAGGGAGTGGGTTGGCTGTTGCAGGCGAACAGAAGCGGGAGTGCCAACAAGAGAGAGAAGGATTTTGTAGTCATTTGTTTATGAGTTTATAGAGTTATTGAGTTTATACACATCCAAATTTCCTGTTACGCCCCAAAATCGTCAAACATCACATTTTCGGCAGCCACGCCCAAGTTGTCGAGCATCTCGGTGACGGCGTTGGTCATCAAAGGGGGACCGCAGAGGTAGTATTCTACATCTTCGGGCGCTTCGTGGTGTTGGAGGTAGTTGTTGAAGATTACCTGATGGATAAAGCCTACCGGACCTCTCCAATTGTCGGAGGGGAGAGGCTCCGAGAGGGCAATGTGGAAGGTGAAGTTGGGAAACGCCTTTTCGATGGCGCGGAACTCCTCTTCATAAAAGATTTCGCGCTTAGAGCGGGCGCCATACCAGAAGCTCACTTTGCGGGAGGTCTTTAGGGTGTGGAAGAGGTGGAAGAGGTGCGAGCGCATGGGCGCCATACCCGCTCCGCCGCCCACAAAGAGCATCTCGTTTTGGGTATCGCGGAGGAAAAATTCGCCGTAGGGACCCGAAACAGTTACCTTGTCGCCCGGCTTTCGCGAGAAGAGGTAGGATGAGCAGACGCCCGGATTCACCTTCATAAAGCCTCCTTTTGCCCTGTCCCAAGGAGGGGTGGCAATACGAATGTTGAGCATTACGGTGTTGCCCTCGGCGGGGTGGTTGGCCATGGAGTAGGCGCGGAAGGTGGGTTCGGGGTTCTTCATACACAAGTCCCAAATCTTCATCTTGTCCCAATCTTCGCGGTATTCGGGCGCTACTTCTATCTCTTTTTGAAAGTTGACGCTGCACTTGGGCACATCGATTTGGACGTATCCACCCGATTTAAATTTTAACGCCTCTCCCTCAGGTAATTTTACCACAAACTCTTTGATAAAGGTGGCTACGTTGCGGTTGCTCACCACTTCACATTCCCACTTCTTTACGCCCAACACCTCTTCGGGGATTACAACCTCAAGGTCTTCCCTCACCTTTACCTGACAACCCAAACGCCATTGACTTTGTTGCTGTTTGCGGGTAAAAAAGCCTGTTTCGGTGGGAAGGATTTGCCCCCCTCCCGAAGTAACGCGACACTTGCACATCCCGCAGGTGCCTCCACCGCCGCAAGCGGATGGGAGAAAAATTTTATGGTTGGATAAGGTGGAGAGGATGGAGGAGCCGGGGGCAACGGTCAATGTTTGTTCTCCGTTAATACGCAGTTGGACAGTTCCTCCGGGAGTGAGTTTTGCCTTGGCGTAGAGCAGCAGTCCCACTAAGATGAGCGTGAGGAGGAGGAAGGCGAATATGGAGATGAGGATAACGGTGGGGGTGTTCATGGGGGGAGGGTTGAAAATTGAGAGTTGAAAACTATAGTTTGATCCCCATAAAACTCATAAAGGCAATGCCCATGAGTCCGGTGATGATAAAGGTGATGCCCAAGCCGCGCAAGGGTGCGGGGATGTTGGCATATTGGAGTTTTTCGCGGATGGCGGCAATGGACACAATGGCAAGGAACCAGCCCACTCCGGAGCCTAAGGCAAAGCTGACGGTAGCGCCCAACGAGGCAAACTCCCGCTCCTGCATAAAGAGCGAGCCGCCCAAAATGGCGCAGTTTACGGCAATCAGGGGGAGAAAGATGCCCAAAGAGTTATACAGGGCGGGGGCAAACTTCTCTACCACCATCTCCACCAACTGGGTAATGCAGGCAATGACCGCTATAAAGACAATAAAGCTTAAAAAACTCAAGTCAAGTTCCGCGTATTGGGGATTGACCCAAGCCAAGGCGCCTGCCGAGAGAATATATTTGTTTAACAAGTAGTTGATAGGCAAGGTAACGCCCAAAACAAAGACAACGGCAATGCCGAGTCCGGAGGCGGTCCTTACTGTTTTGGAGACCGCTAAATATGAGCACATTCCCAAAAAGAAGGCAAATACCATATTGTCAATAAAGATGGACTTGATAAAGATATTGAGGATACTTTCCATAATAACCGGTTATTGTTTTTCGACTAAATCTTTGCTGATACTGCGCTGTATCCAAATGAGTACGCCCACCACAATGAGCGCCATGGGGGGCAGGATAAAGAGACCGTTGTTTTCGTAAAACCCGCCGTTGGAGATGTACCACGAAGCGGGGATGACGGGGAACCCAAAGAGCGTTCCCGATCCAAATAACTCTCTGACAAACGCCACGCCCACCAAAATGATGCCATACCCCAAACCGTTGGACAAACCGTCTATGAGGGAGGGTAAGGGTTTGTTTCCCAATGCAAATGCCTCGATTCTGCCCATAATAATGCAGTTGGTAATAATCAATCCCACAAATACCGATAACTGCTTGCTAATGTCGTAGGCAAACGCTTTTAGCACTTGATCCACAATAATTACCAAAGAGGCAACCACAACCAACTGTACAATAATACGGATGCGGTTGGGGATGGTGTTTCGGATGAGGGAGATGATGAAACTCGAAAAACCGGTAACAACGGTAACCGACAGCGCCATCACCATGGCAGGCTGCAATTTGACCGTAACGGCAAGCGCGGAACAGATCCCCAAAACGAGTATGGTAACGGGATTTCCTTTAAAGAGCGGCTGTAGAAATATCTTTTTGAACATGACTACTGTTTGGTTTTGAGGTGAAAAAATGGGAGATATACTTCAAGAGAGGAGAACAGGGTGCTTTGCAGGGCGTTGCTGGTGATAGTGCCTCCCGAAATGGCGTCCACGGCGTGGGAATCGCCTGCACGGGCGCCGCCTTTGACTACCGAAATGGAGACGAATTGACCCTTCTCAAAGAGTGTTTTACCGGTAAACTGCGCTGCATATTTGGCGGTGGCAATCTCGGCGCCCAAACCCGGCGTCTCGCCTTTGTGGTCAAAAACGGCGCCGTAGATGGTGTTGCAGTCGTCTTGTAAGGAGATGTAGCCCCAAATCGGACCCCAAAGTCCCTGTCCGTAGCATTGCACCACGTAGAGAAGGTTGCCGTTCTCTAAGGTGCACTCAAAGACGGGGAGGCGCAACTTTTCGCGTGCATTTGCGGCAGATTGGGCAGATGAGGAGGAGGCAATCTCCTTCAAAAGGTCGTACTGCTGTTTCATATCGATGGTAAAGGCGTTGCCGTCAACCTTGACGCCTTTGTAATCAATCATATATGAGTCTGTAATATACTTTTGGAACAGATTGGCTACGTAGTCGTTTTTGTTGGGCGATTTGGCGACGTCAGCGGCAAGGCGGGCGGAGGAGAGGATGTTGAGGCGCTTTTCGGTCTCGATGTTGCTTCGCTGGATGGGCTTGAGCGCTTCCGAAACAAAAGCCAACGCCGTTGCCGCCACAACCACAATGATGGCGGCGTAGAGGAGGGTGTATGTGTTGGTGTTGCGGTTCATGTGCGGGTAGTTATCAGTTATCAATTTTCAATTATTGGGTAGGGCTGCGATCGATGTGTTTTGTACGCCTTCGGATGGAGGATTGGACTACGTAGTGGTCGATGAGGGGGGCAAAGGTGTTCATCAAGAGGATGGCGAGCATCATGCCTTCGGGGTAGCCGGGGTTGAAGAGGCGGAGGCAGATGGTGAAAGCGCCTATTAAAAAGCCGTAAATCCATTTGCCGGTTTCGGTTTGGGCGCCGGTGACAGGGTCGGTAGCCATAAAGACTGCGCCAAAGGCAAATCCGCCCAAGAGCAGGTGGTAGTAGGCAGGGAGTTCCATATAGGGATTAACTGCCAAACCATTAGATAGAAATCCAATACTCAGGGCGCCAGCCACGCAGGAGAGCATGACCTTCCAACTTGCCACGCCGGTATAGAGGAGCAATGCGGCGCCCAACAGGATACATAGCGTAGAGGTCTCACCCACCGAGCCGGGGATGGTTCCAATAAAGAGTTGTTGCAACGAGGGTATATCAACACCTGCTGCGGCGTTTGCCAACGGGGTGGCGCCCGAAAAGCCATCCACCATGCCTGTCCCTTTGGTCAATCCCGCAATCCAAACGGTACTGCCGGACATTCGGGAAGGGTAGGCAAAGAAGAGAAAGGCGCGTGCCAACAGGGCAGGATTCCAGATGTTCATCCCTGTTCCTCCAAAAATCTCTTTTCCAATGATTACAGAAAAGGCAACCGCGAGCGCCAACATCCAGAGTGGTACATCAACCGGCATAATGAGGGGGATGAGCATCCCGGTTACCAAATAGCCTTCGTTTACTTCGTGTCCGCGTATTTGGGCGGAGGTAAATTCAATGCCCAATCCCACGATGTAGGAGACGAGCACCAAAGGGATGACCTTTAGGAATCCGTACCAAAAGGTGGCAAAAAAGCCGGTGGGAACACCCATGGCAAGGAAGTGCTGAACCCCCACATTCCACATCCCAAAGAGGAGGGCGGGCAGGGCGGCTACAATCACCACCGTCATCACCCGTTTGAGGTCGTTTGCATCCCGTATGTGCGTCCCTTTTTGGGTAACGCTATTGGGCACAAAGAGAAAACTCTCAAAAGCATCAAAGGTAGCGCGTAAAAAGGCGAGTTTTCCTCCCTTGCTAAAGGTGGGTTTGACTCTATGTACGGTATTGAGTAGAAATTTTATCATGGCGGCAGAGGTTAAGACATTTCTTTAATCATCAAATCGATGCCGTTGGCAATAATCTCCTGAATGTTGATTTTGGAGGGGCATACAAATTCGCAGAGCGCAAAGTCCTCCTCAATCACTTCGTAGATTCCCAACGCCTCCATTTTGTCAATATCGCCTGCAAGAATGGCTTTTAGCAGATAGACGGGATAGAGTTTCATGGGCAACACCTTGGCATAGACGTCAGACATCACAAAGGAGCGCACGCCGCCATTGAGGTTGGTATCTAAACGGTACCTCTTTTTGGGACAGAGCCACGAAAGGTAACTGCGGCTGACGCTAAATGTTTTGGGTCGATACAACTTTGCCCACCCCAACAACTCATTATGGTCGCCTTCGGGCAGGAGGGTGATTTGGTGGTGGTAAAACCCCAAAGAGCCGTTGTATCCCACGTTGGTACCGGTAAGGCAATTTCCACTGATATAGCGCACTGCGGAGTTGTGGGCGCCAATGTGCGGGATGGCGTTGAAAGGCGTTCCGGGCAAGATGGAGAGGTAACACGGTTTGGCGGCGGAGGGTCCAGTAAGGGCTACCACCTTTTGGGTATCTAAAGTTCCCGTTTCAAAGAGGCGTCCGATGATCACCACCGATTGCGGGTCAATGGTCCAAACCACTTCTCCCTTGGAGATAGGCGCAACATGGTGTATGTGAACGCCTACATTGCCAACAGGATGCTTCCCTTCAAAGAGACAGGTGTGTACATTTTTGAGGGAAGAGAGTGCGCCTTGTCTGTTTTGCCCCTTTTGTGTTTGGTTGCGGATACCCAAATAGATGCCGCCCTTGGGGGAGAGTTGCCTCAACACCTCAATCCCGCGTTGCCAATCTGCCTCTTGTCCCGATAGAATAAAATCGAGGTCGGGCGCCAACGGAGCGGTGTCAAAGGCAGAGATAAAGATTGCCTTGGGAAGATCGTCCGGATTGGCGATGATTCCGTAGGGGCGCTGAATCAGGGATGCCCAGCAACCGCTTTGCAAGAGGATCTCCACGATTTGCTCCCGCGAAAGGGCATCGGGATGGTCAACGGGGAAGGTACGCTTTTCCGCCTCATGATTGCAGTGAATATCGACCGACAGCAACTTCCGCTTCTCTCCACGAACAATGGCGCCAACCACTCCGCCCACAGGCGCGGTAAAGAGGATGCGGGGGCGGTATTTATCGGCAAAGAGGGGTGTGCCAGCAGACACAGTCTCTCCCTCTTTTACCAACAACGTAGGGGTAAGTCCCCTAAAATCGGTCGGTTTAACGGAGATACTCTTTGGAAGAGGCGTTTGTTCCAAGATTTTTGGCGCCGCTCCCTGTAAGGGAATATCGAGTCCTCGTTTGGATGTAATAACAGGTGGCATATATGTGGGTATAAAAGTTCGACAAATATAAACAATGTTTGCAAAATAGAGAGAAATAGGTTTTTATTCTACTCATTGCCATTTAAATAGCCTCATGCCAACCATAAAACATATAATCCCCAGCAGCGTTAGGGCTGCGGTGGGGGTGATGATTTGAAGCCATCCGGCGCCTTCGTTAAAAATAGCGCGAAATCCGTCTGCAAGGGCGGTAAGGGGCAAGAGTTTAATCGCGCCAATACTCCATTCGGGAAAATTGTGGTAACTAAAAAAGATGCCCGACAAGAGCATCATGGGCATTTGCACTACGTTAATCAAGCCCGTTCCCACTTCGGTTTTGGACGTGCGGCAAGATACCAACACAGATACTCCTGTAAAAGCGATGTTTCCGGCAATAAAGAGCACTACCAACGCCCCAAGATTTCCCTGAATCCGAATATCGAACAGCAGCCATGCAAAGAGAAAGAGAATCAGCGCCTCCACCACATTCATCACCGTGCGGACAAACATAATGGCAAAGAGGAAGTTCGACTTTTTCATGGGCGTGGCAATCATTCGCCGCAACAGCCTTTGGGATCGGGATTCAATAATGGTATAACTGATGCCCCACAAAAGCGAACTCATCAATCCAAAAGCCATCAATCCGGGAATAAAAAAATCGATATAGCGCACGCCTTGCAAGGTGAGCGGGGCAATGTGCTGTTGGGCGGGATTTTCCTGAACAGGCGATTGCAGCAGAGCCGAAAGTTTTAGATGAGCCAACTGCGCTTGCGTATTGAAGGGGTCAAAATGGTACCGGATGGTGGGGAGTGAATCGGTGATAATCATATCCGATTCCCCTCTTTTTAAGGCAATAATCGCCTCGTCCCACTCGCTGCGAATAAAGTGAAAAGTGGTATTGCCCAATGTGGCGTCCGCTACCGTCCAACTCCATACCTCTTTTCCCTTTTTCTCGCTTTTTTCTCCATATATCTGTAGCAGTGAATCCAATTCGGTAGGGTTCTTTTCGACCAACAGGATGTTGAACGTTGATTCGTTGTTCCGCGCAAAAGCCAATCCCAACCCAATCGAAATCAGCACCGGAAAAATGATGCCCCAAAAGAGCACCGAAGGTTCGCGGATGGTTTCCCAAAAACGACACACCATCAGTTGGTATAATTGATTATTTTTTAGCGATTTTAACATGGCGGCTCGTTTCCGTTTTCGGTTAATGATTTCCCGGTAAGGTGAATAAACAGTTGGTCAAGGTTGGACGTCTCTTTGTTGAGCAAATCGTCCAATTGCCCCTCTTTGATGATTTTGCCCTGATCCATGATGATGATATGCTCGCACAGCAACTGCGCCTCCTCCATATAGTGCGTAGTAAGTAACAGGGTGGTATTACCTTTGCGCTTGAGTTCCAATAATATATTCCATACATCCTGTCGCGAATGGGGGTCTAATCCGGTGGTAGGCTCGTCAAGAAAGAGGATTTGCGGATGGTTGAGCAGCGCCACCGCCAACGCCAACCGTTGCCGCTGTCCGCCCGACAGGTTTTTGGTCAGTGCGCCACGCTTCTCCTCCAACCCCACCAACGCCATCACTTCGCGCACCCGCTCGTCTCCCAATTTGAAAAACGAGGCAAAGAGGCGCAACACCTCTTCAACCCTTAGTTTTTCGGGGAATCGCGTCTCCTGCAACGACAATCCAATGATGTTGCGTAACTCTTTTTCGTCTCTTTTCCAACTCTTTCCCTGTATAAAAATGTCGCCGCTATCGGGTTTGCCCAATCCCTCCATCATCTCCACCAAGGTGGTTTTTCCGGCGCCGTTGGGTCCCAAAAGAGCCACAAACTCCCCCTTTTCAATCGCAAAAGAGACGCCGCGTACTGCCCGGACGTCTTTAAATGATTTGAATATGTTGGTTACTTCGATTTGTATTTTTGTTTTATATTTCTCCATTTTGTTAAATAGTTTACAAATGAAAGCAATTTGAAAAAAAGAGGCTGCTTTATTGAGCAACCTCTTTTACATACGGATACGAAAAATACGCTATTTAACCATCTTTTTCAACTCCTCTGAAGCCTTTTGCACCTCCTGAAGGGCATCTTTCATTTCGTCGCTACTAAAGAACTCCTGCAAAGTCTTATCTTCGAGTTTTACTTTTAGCGAGTCGGATACGGTATGAAGCGCTGCTTCGCCTGCCACCACCGCATAACGCAGCATCACAGCAGAGATTTTGAGTTTTTTCATGGTGCCTATCTGGTCGTTTTCGAGGGCTTCGTTCAATACCCGAGCGGGTCCTTCGAGATCCTCGCTCAAGGATTGCCAGTCGGCTGGGGTCATCGAGGTTTTGTTTTTCTCGACCTTGTCCATCGCCTTTTCAATTTGGGAAAGGGCGGCATCAACCGACGTGCCGCTACCGCTGCCGCTGCCGCCGCACGAAACGGCTCCAAAGGCAAGTAAGATGGCTATCGTTGTAATTTTGAAATGCGTATTCATCTTTTATGAACTTTGCTGAGCATTAAAAACTAAAGGCGGCTTTGCTGATAAGAACGGCGCCCAAAACCAACGATAACACAAAGAAAGCGGCTACCATGACCAATAAACTAACCACAAAATAGGAAGTGTTCTTTTCGGAGGGTGTTTTCATCATGGGCGCAAGTCCTACATAGAGGAGGTACAAACTGTAAAGGCTTGCTAAAGACGCCAAAAAACCGAGCGGATGATAAAAGTAAAAAATTCCTCCCACAAAAGTGGGCGTATAGGCGTAGGCTACCAAAGAGAACGCTTTGTCAAAATTCTTTCGTGAACCAAAGTTGGTTGCCAAAAAGTCAATGACAAACGCGGTGAGGTAAACGCCACCCACCATGGTGATATACTGAATAATAGCATGTCGTATTCCCATACCGACAGAGGCAAAATGAAATCCGAGTACATTGTAGCCAATGAGACCATAGCCAATAAAGGAGGCAATGGCGGGTATGAGCGCCAACAGCGCCACATATGTGGTAAATACTTTTACATGGGGGGTGTTTTCCCCGTCAATAACCGCCCATTCTGTTTTGGGGGAGAGGAGAATTTGTTTGATTCTGTTAATGATGTCCATTTTTGTTTAGTTTTAGGTTATTTGAATTTGGCGGCAAATTTACATGAAATTTTGGAATTACACACAGACGAATAAATTTTGTCAGAAAAAATATAGGGGGAAGGTAGATAATTTTAGGGAAGCGCAATAGAAACCCAACAGATAAGTGAAAAAATGGCGTGATACCCCTGCAATGGAACAAAAAATGGCAAAAAACACCCCTGCAATGGAACAAAAATGGGCACAATATACCCCTGCAATGAAACATTTCTTATCTTTGTGCACCTAAAAGTAATGTATTATGTTTGCACGACTCATAGAGAAAAAATTGAGACACTGGGCAAGCGACCCATACCGTAAGCCGCTTGTATTGAGAGGAGCAAGACAAGTGGGAAAAACGTCCATTGTACACAAGTTTTCTGCCAATTTTGAAAACTATCTTCCCGTAAACTTGGAAAAAGCCGAAGCAAAGCGGTTATTTGAATCAACCGACAATGTAAAACAACTCTTACCCACGCTCTTTTTGTACTGCAATGTTCAAAAACGGGAAGGAAAGACGCTGTTGTTCATAGACGAAATACAAAACTCCCCTCATACCGTTTCGCTGCTGCGCTATTTTTATGAAGAACTCCCCAATATTCACGTGATTGCAGCAGGTTCACTTTTGGAAACCATGCTCGACAAGCATATATCCATGCCGGTGGGACGTGTGCAATATATGGCTATACACCCTTGTTCCTTTGTGGAGTTTTTGAATGCGGTGGGCGAGGAGCGATTTTTGGAGCCAATCGGTAAGGCAGAGGTGCCCGAAGTGTTCCACCACCACCTTGACGAATTGTTCAGGCGCTATTCCATCATAGGCGGAATGCCCGAAGTAGTGGCTCGATATGCCTCAGAGAGAGATTTTACCCTATTGGATAATGTCTATAATGCACTCTTGAACGCCTATAAAAACGATGCCGAAAAATATGCAAAAAACCGCACCCAAATATCCATCATCCGATATATTTTGGATGAAGGATGGACGTTTTCGGGAGAGACCATTGCTTTGGGTGGATTTGGCGGATTACCGTACAAATCAAGAGAGACCGGCGAAGCATTCCGGCTGATGGAAAAGGCAATGCTGTTGGAGTTGGTCTATCCTTTGAACAGCGCTTTGATGCCCATGGTTTCCGATTTGAAAAAGAAGCCAAAACTCTTTTGGTTTGACGCCGGATTGGTGAACTATGCAGCCAAAATTCGCAAAGAGTATGTAATTTCGAGCAACTTGACCGATATATGGCGCGGAAAAGCCGCAGAACAGATTGCCGCTCAGGAGATCAAAGCGTTGACGTATGATGTGGGCGCAAAACGGAATTTTTGGGTACGCGCCAAAAGAGGCAGCACATCGGAAGTCGATCTTGTCTATCCCTTTAACGGAGCCATTATTCCCGTTGAGGTCAAAAGCGGACACAACGCCCACCTGAAATCATTGCACCAATTTATGGACGAATCCACTCAGGATATAGCGGTTAGAATTTGGCACGGAGCCTATTCCGTTGATGAAGTCAAAACGTTTAATAACAAGATATTTAGACTTATTAACCTGCCCTTTTACATGATTTCGGCGCTACCCGATATTTTGCATAAAATGCTATAACAGGGTATGGCGGATGAGTTGATGGGAGAGGGTGTGGATGGGTGGTTTTGCGTACAAATTCGTACCTTTGCCGCCTTATTAAACAGGAACGGTTTTTAACGTTTTTGATGAAGTTTTTAGGTGGATTTGCAAAGAGCATATATTGAAGATTTAAGTCCGGTACAACGGAAAGCGGTAGAGGAACATACAACTCCTTCGTTGATTATTGCGGGGGCGGGGTCGGGCAAAACGCGGGT
>Ga0082212_10007606_pt1 | contig 14285 bp, 14 predicted proteins | sample TergutNt197P3_FD_71548 | JGI IMG/M metagenome (GOLD analysis project Ga0082212, IMG submission 71548) | Neocapritermes taracua P3 segment gut microbial communities from Petit-Saut dam, French Guiana - Nt197 P3 | ecosystem: Host-associated > Arthropoda: Insects > Digestive system > Gut ... | reverse complement strand
GCGTTCAATTTTTCCCTGTCAATCAGCGACGCCATAAACGCTTCGGGCAAATCAAACGTACCGGCATCATAATGTTTCACACCGGAAATACCCTGTTTTACAGCATTATAATTTTCCTCAGCCGTAAAACCAAGCGACGAAATAATATTATCCCCGATTATGTACATACTCTTTTTTGCCACTAATTCACTAATTTTTTTTTAATTTAATTCGTGAATTAGTGGCTATAAAAAACCATTAGTGGCTATAATAAACCGTTTTTATGTTTCCACTCTTCATAAAAAGGAGGATTTGTCCATACCAGCTGATACTGCATGTCTAAAAACACCTGCACGGAACGACCGGTGGCTATCAGGCTGTTGTCGTCCAATGAACGGATTTCGTACTCAAAAATAATTTTGGCAGCATCGGAATTTTTGTAAGAGATATCCACACGCGCTTTTCGTCCGTATATGAGCGGTTGCTTGTAACTAAACGTTAAATCGACCAACGGCGCGTAGTACCCGTTTCCAAAAATATCTAAATAGCCCAAGCCATATTTGGCGCCAAATGCCCCGCGGGCATCCTCGAAGTAGAGCGCATAAGCGCCATGCCACACAATGCTCATGGAATCAACTTCGCTGAAACGCACTTCTATTTCTTTTGAGGCGTTTAAATCTGTCTGAAATTCATTTTTTTTATTCATTTTTTGCTCCGTGTTCGCGTTCAAAATTTAAAAGTTCGTTTTGCAATTCTTCTGCCGAAGGCAAAACGGCTTTCATATCGTCTGTCAATTCAGTATAGTGGAAAGTGCTTACGCCAATAGGATTGTTTATGTCTTTTAACGAAAACTCCACCTCATAGTTGTCTTTGTTTTTGCAAAGCAACATTCCAATAGTAGGTTTATCGAATTCATCTTTAACTAATTCATTAACCGTTGTAATGTAAAAATTTAATTTTCCAACAAATTCAGGTTCAAATTCTTTGGTTTTCAGTTCGATAATCACATAACATTTCAGCCGTGTATGATAAAACAACAAGTCAGTTCTATAGTCTTTTTTTCCGACTTTGAACGAAAATTGCCGTCCCATGTAGGCAAAGCCGATACCAAGTTCGGGTAAAAACTTTGAAATATGCTGAATAAGCGCCTTTTCAAGGTCTGTTTCCCTAATTTTCTCTGACAGCCGCAGAAAATTGAAATTATAAGGGTCTTTCATCAGTTCATTGGCAAGATCGCTCTGCGGCGCTGGCAAAGTCATGTTGAAGTTCGTAACGGCTCTTCCCTGTCGGTCATAAAGATTGGTCTCGATTTGATATTCAAGTACTGCGCGACTCCAATTATTTTCAATGGTATGGTTGATGTAAAACAGGGCTTTATTTACGTCTTTAACTTTTTGCATTATCTTAACATGGTGTCCCCAAGGAATTAATGTTAATTTTGGCACAAGTTGTGAAAGATTTGTTATGCTCTCTTTTTCATCGAATTGTAATTTTGGCACAACTTGTGCCAAAATTGATTTTCCAATTGTATCATTAATTTGTATCTCGTATTGTTCAACAAATTCATCACATTGTATAACAGACGAATAGAACTGATAAAAATTTCTCATTCGCAAAAGATTATTATAGGAAAATCCGGTCATATCAGGAAATTCTTCTCTTAAATCCTTGCTCAACTGCTCAATGAATCCGCTACCCCATTTTGTGTTTTCCTGTTTTTCGGTAATTTGCCTGCCCATATCCCAGTAAAGCATAATCATTTGACTGTTCACCGAAAGAACTGCCTTTATGTGGTTCGTTTTGATTTGCAGTTTCAAATCGCGCAACCAATTGCGATAATCCGAAATTCTTGTCATGTCATTCATTATCTTCCTTTATTCCATATCTGTTATAGAAATTTTCATTTCGCAGGATGCTATCAATTTTTCACCAACTTCTACCTTTGCGTTCACAAGGGTTATCGCAAATATTTCGTTTACAACCTCTACTGTTGTTTTCAGTTCATCGCCCATACGCGGAAGTTCCTCAATCACCAAATTTTTGACAGAACCGATAAAGCCTATTTTTACGCTTCCCGATTGAAGAATTTTATTGATAAATCCCATCCGGGCTGCGCATGTTTGCGCAATGTTTTCCATCACGCCGGCTTCGGTCAGTTCGCCGTTTTCTGTAAAAATATTGTCTTCGCGAATCGTTATGGCAGTTACGGTCGTTTTCGCGTTGCTGTGGAGCAACCTGTCTACCATGATAAACGGCGGCCGCTGGGGCAAAAGGGTTAATATGTCGATATTTTCAAATTCCATATTGGCAAACGTTACAGTATCGAAGGATTTACACTGTCAAGAGTTTTCTATATCTACAATTATTTTTTGAATTTGCTTTTTCAGTAATGGAATATCATTAATGACCGTGTTCCATATTTCACCCAATTCAACTCCGAAATATTGGTGAGTAACAAAGTTACGCATTCCCCGTATTTCTTTCCACGAAACATCAGGATAATTCAGTTTTAAATCGTCTGAAATATTGATAACGGCTTCCCCAATAATTTCAAGATTTCTAACAATTGCATCCTGCTCTATCCATTTTGTTTCAAAATTTTCTTGAGTATGAAGCATACGCGAAAGATATTCTATTTTTTCAATACTGTCGCGGATATGTTCTAAACGAAACAAATTTTTATTCTTCATTATTGTAAATAATTATTAAATCGTTTATTATATAAGGTTTTAGTCTCGGATGAATGTATTTTTCCGAAACCAAATCAACTTTAATGTTCAGTCTTTCCTCTAAATCATCCTTCATCCGTACAATATTAAACAAACCAACGGTTTCTTTCAACTGATAAAGAATATCAATATCGCTGTTTTTCGTATTTTCGCCACGGGCAGCAGAACCGAATATGCCTATTCGCACGGGGTGAAGCGGCATTATCGTATCGATAATAATATTTTTTTGTAATTCACTAATCATAGCGCAAAAATATAAAAATGTTCCATCAATACCATATTTTCCCCATTAACAAACCGTCAGCAGACCGTTAACATGCAATAACTGTACGAAAATCTCGCGCTTTCGGGTATCATCAGCAACAGTTTCTCGCCTTTTTTCAATTTGCCGGAAAGTAAAAGTCCTTCCAGCATGGCAAAAGGAGATGCAGAGCCAATGTTACCGATTTCAGACAGATTTAAAAACCACTTTTCTTCGGGAATGGCAAAGTTTTCTTTCTCCAATTCACTTTTTATCTGTTCTTTGAAAAACATCGAAGATAAATGCGGTAAAAACCAGTCAATATCATCGGTTTTGAAGTTCCTTTTTCGGGCTAATTCTTTTAAATAGCGCATACCAACCGGCACAATGTTCTCGCCCAGGATACGCGTGTCCTGCTTGATGGAAAACAGCGATTTGGTCAGCCATTCGTTTTCAGGAAACATTGCCCAGCCGGCTACGCTTCCGTCTTCGCGTTTTTCGCCGCCGGCATACATGCAGGTTTCCATTTCGTGGGCGTATGATGTGATTTCTATCCATTCAATGCGCAAAGAATGAGCATTTTCCGCCGGTTTATTCTGTAAAAGCAAAGCCGCGCCGCCATCCGAAAGCATCCAACGCAGGAACTCTTTTTCAAACGCAAGCATGGGGCGTTTTTCTATTTGACTGAAAAGTTCCGTTTCTTTTTCAAAATAGCGCGCGGTCATCCATGCCGACATTCTTTCGGAGCCGCAGCAGACGGCATTTTTAGCGCTGCCCGTGAGGATAGACATGTACGCATAACGCATCGCCTGTATGCCGGTACAGCAAGCGCCCGCAAACGAAGCCGCTTCAATATTGCGCCCGCCGCCCAGTTCGCCGCGTACCATCACGCCGTGAGACGGCAATAACTGCTCCGGCGACGAGGTGCCGCAAGCAATCAGGTCAATATCATCCAGACCTATATTTTCGTCAAATAAATTACGAATGGCATTGGCGGCAATCTGCGCGTTGGTATGCGTTGCATTACCCTCTTTGTCCAAAGCGTAATAACGGCTTTTGATGCCGTTTTTTCCCAGTACGATGCGCCTTGCCAACGACGGTTTTCCGTTCATCATTCCCAGATACTGCTCCATTTCATCGTTGGAAACAGGCTCGTTTGGGAAAAAAACGGCGGCTTTTGTTATATAAACTGATTCCATAAATATTACGGCTACGAATTACACTTATTTTCGTATTAATTTGTGTAATTTGTGGTAAAGTGATTATTATTGCAATTCATTTAAGATTAAACGGTAACACATTTCCTGTCTGTCTTTTTTTATTGATTTGATTCTGAAAGGATATGTCAGATAAAAAACAAGCAATGCCAACGGCGACACCACATACAGCACAAAAAACAGATACCAGCAAAACAGTTGGATACGCCATGCCCTCTTTTTGTCCTGATAACCGCCTTTTTTTCTGATAAAATTTGCCCAAATACCGAAAATGCGATGTCCCGCTTTTTCCATAAAAACAATACTCGCTTTATATTCGACTGCTTTTGCGTGCATCAGTCTGTTTTGCAAATCGTTCCAGTTGCCGTTTGCAAGCGTTTCGTCAATGATTTCGCCAAAACGCGCTGCATTCTGAACGTCATCATCACTCACGCCGGCGGCAGGCAACCGGCGCGTGGCTTCTTTTTTACCGTAAAACAGCCAGCGGATAATCGTCAGCACGCTGATGAGATTGGGCGCGTGGTCCTGCAAAACGATATGACCAACATAGTTCCCGCCCGCCTGACAAATATATTGACGAATTTTGCGCTGCGCCATCACCCACATATTGCGGCACCCCGATATGTTCACAATATTTTTTCCGTTTAAATATGCTTTCACCTTTTCGTCCTGAAAAAAAGCGTGCAAAGGCAACGAAGGCGAAAGATACCACGACTGTCCCGAAATAACCGCCAAATCGGCGTCATTGACGTCTGAAAAATCAATTTCGTTCAGTTTTCCTGTCGGAATGGCAAGCCGCGATTCGGGAAATGTCTCAAAAAACGACCGGCAAGTCCATGGAAAAGGGAAGGGATTTTCAGGCGCGATGGCTTTGTAAATAACCGTATGACCCGCCTTTTCCAAAGGTTGACAGATGCTTTGGGCTATTTGCAGCGCCTGACCGGTTTGTGTGTAATAAAATACTGCTATTTTCATGATACCGTTTCCAACAAAACAAGCGAATGATTGATATAATGGTAATGCCGGTAATGATTGTAAATCAAAGCGCTCTTATTCTTCTGACCCTTCAAATGGCGGGCTGCCCGAGCGAGCGCAAAAGCCGTAGAAGTCATGTATTCGCCGCACAAATGTTTGAAATCAACCTTTTCCGTGTGCGGAAAACAATCTGCTTCCAACTCGTTGTAAATAGCATCAGCGATGGTATTCCCGTTTCTTCCCGACACGAATACGTCAATATCAGCCATATCTAAAGAATGTCTCTGTAAAAAAACGGATATTTCCGTTTTGATGAATTGCGCATCACTGTCGTTTAATTCTAAAAAACTGTGTACACCTTTCAATCCGGCAAAAGTATTTTCCCGTTGTTCTTTTTCCAGAATAAAGAACACAGCGCCTTCGCCGGCGGGTACGGTATTTTTCTTCTCGTGCACTTCGTTCAGCATCGAATGATATTGTGGTGAGTATTCGTCAATGCCGCCTGCCAGCACATGGTGCGCTTCGCCTTCGCCGAGCAGCATGACAGCGTCCGTCAACGCCGCCTCAAACGCTGCGCCGCGATGACAAAAGGTGTTGTTGTATCCGGTTATTTGGTGCATCATCGCAATCTGCGCCGCTACCGAGTTATTCGACGAGTTAATAAACGGCGTAGGCGGCAACGACTGTTCGTTTCCATCGAAAATCAAACAGTGAAACTTTTCCAAATCGGCATTGCAGGCCAGTCCCGTTCCCACGATAATGGCGTCGATGGCCGCTTCCGGCAACCGGTTGATACAAATACCCGACGCGCCCATGCCCATTTTCAGTATCCGCGACTTGCGCCGCAGTTGCAACGGATGAATGATTTCGCTATACACCGGATCGACACACACAAAATGCCCGTCCTCCATGTTGCCTTGCGGCGATATTTCTCCTATGGAATTGATGTAGGTCATATCTCGTGGGTAGTTTTGTGACTTATGATTCAAAGTTTTTGATTATAATTTTATTTTCCAAAAATAATTTGCTTTTCTAACATTTCTGTCCGTGTTTTTACTACCAATCGCACATATTCCATTGTTCTGTCGCCTTTTAATTTATTGCAATGACTGCATAATAACTGGTAATTTTCGTAATAATCGCCACCACCCTTAGATTTTGGTATAATATGGTCAATTTCCATATTCCAAATATCAAAATGTTTTTTGCAGCCATTACACAAACCGTCCTGCTCTTTATACAAACGCTCTTTTATTGATTTTGTGGGTTCAACTTTGTATGTATCCGTTCTTTGCGGTATCATCGCCGTATTTACAAAATCTTTGAATATTCCCGCATCATCGCTTAATCTTTGAACCAATACATCTGCGGACTGTTCGGCAATATCAATGCCAATCCATTTTCTGCCGAGTTGCTGAGCCGCAACGCAGGTAGTGGCACAGCCGCAAAACGGATCCATGACAATATCGCCCTCGTTTGACGACGCTTTGATGATGCGATGCAAAAGTGCGAGCGGTTTTTGAGTGGGATAGCCGGTACGTTCTTTGTGCCACGAACGAAGGGCTTGAACATCATACCAGTCATCTTGTGCCGGTATTCCTTTCGCTTCATCCAGATACCTTTTTCGCCTTGCTATTCCATTCTTTGTATAATATATTCTTCCTTCTTCTTCCAACTTTCGCATTGTTTCTATTGGACATCTCCACAGTTTAGTATGTCCATGCCACTCATAAGTATAACCGCCGCCGGATAAACCCGAAGCGCTTAAATTGTCGGACATCCAACGGCGCCCGTTATTATCTTTATATTTATAATATTGTTGTATGTACTCGTCTTCATACTTTTGATACACATCATTCCATACGACATTTTTAGTTTTGGTGTAAAAAAATATGACATCTCTAACCCTGCCATAACCAACAGCATCACTATGACTGGTGTTCCGCCGCCAGGAAATTTCATTCCGAAAATTATCTTTCCCAAAGATTTCATCTAAAACCGCTTTCAAATAATGGCTTGCCGTAGTGTCGCAATGCAAATACAAACTGCCTGTATCTTTCAAAATGCGGTGCATCTCTATCATGCGTTGAGCCATATAGGTTAAATATGCTTTCATCGCTTCGCTGTGTATAGCGCCAATAGAGGCAATAAATGCCGTCAATGCAGGGTAGTTCTTTGCCAAAGTATTCAGATACTCTTCATTGACGTCTTCCCAAGTCCACATATCTTTAAAACTTGCACCTGCCGCCTTGCTACCCACAGGCGCTGAATAAAACCGTTTTGAGTTGAAAGGAGGGTCTAAATATATCAAATCAACCAAATTGCTGTTCAAACCATTTAATATAAACAGGTTATCATTGGTATAGAGTGTATTTTTAAAATTCATTTGTATTTGATGATTAATGGTATATTTTTTCGTATGAAATTTTATTTAGAAGCGCAAAGGTACAGTTTTATTTTGATTGATTTATTGGATGAGGCAACTTCATACTTTTTTAATAATCAAGGATGTATTTGCGCCGCCAAAGCCCAGCGAATTGGACAGCACATATTGAATACCGGCTTTTTCCATTTCCGGTTGCGGAATAAACGTCAATTCATCCATCACGTTTTCCAAACCGAGATTGGGGAAAAGCGTTTGCTCCCTGATGCTTAACAGGCTCAACACTGCCTCAATGGCGCCGGCCGCTGCAAGCGTATGACCGGTATACGCCTTTGTAGAACTGACAGGCGGAATATTTTTCCCGAAAACCATTCCGACAGCATTGCCTTCCGACAGGTCATTGATTTGAGTGCCTGTACCGTGCGCGTTGATGTAATCAATATCTTCGGGCTGGATACCGGCAACATCCAAAGCCTGACGCATGGCCATTGCAATTCCGGCGCCGTCGGGCGAAGAGGCCGTTTGATGAAACGTTTCGTTACGGTTGGCGTAACCTGCAATTTCACCGTAAATCTTTTTATTTTTTGCCGACTTTTCCGATTCCAATACCAGAAAGGCAGCGCCTTCGCCGATGGTCACGCCGTTGCGATTCCGGTCAAAAGGACGACAACCTGTGGGCGACAGAATTTCCAACGAATTGAAACCGTTGAGGGAAATACGTGAAATCGCATCCATGCCGCCTGCCAAAATACTGTCTGTTATTCCGTTGCGAATCATTCGCGCACCAAACATGATGGCGTTTGCCGACGAAGAACAGGCGGTGCTGATGGTGGTAACATTTGACCGAATACCGAAATATGCCGCGATTTCCTCCGTACAGATACCAAAATCCAGCCATGGATAGATTTTTCTCTTTAACAGCGTGTTATCGCAATTTTCCGTCAATCTATTGTAGTAGCGTTCTTTCAGGTCGATGCCGCCGACGGTAGTTGCTCCGGCAATACCCTGCACGGACTTTAATCCTGCCATCTGCATCGCCTGTTGCGCAGCAATGAGGCCGAGCAAGAAAGTTCGGCTGTACATATTGTTTTCAGGTAATGAGGCAAGTAGAACCAAATCCTCGTTGGATTTTTGCACTTCTGCAACCGGATAATTCTTCAATGCAGTTTCTACATAAGAAATTTCACCAATCCCCGATTGCTTTTCTTGCAATGCGGCAAAAGTTTCCGCTGCGCCGCAACCAATGGCTGAAATAATACCGTAGCCGGTAATGTAAACTTTATTTCGATGAACCGCAGACATGGTTTTCATTCTTTTTTAAAATCAGTTCCGCCATAGTGCGTACAGACTTCAATATTTCCCTGCGTTTTTGCGGGTCTTCAATTTTGATGCCGTATTGTTTTTCGAGCAGGAGTATCAATTCAATAGCGTCGATGGAATCCAACCGGAGCCCTTCAACGAAGAGCGGCGTATCGGCGTCAAAGTCTGCCGGCCTGACGTCTTCCAATGATAACGATTCTACAATTTGCGTTTTCAGTTGTTCAATTAATTCAACTTCGGTCATGTTTTATGATGTTAATCTTTTCATTTTTAATTTATTCGTTTTCGTCTGTCATAAATGATAGCAACGGATGTGCATATTATGAAAAACAGCAACAATGCCGCGCTTTCGGGTAAAACGGAAAACCAGTTTCCGTCGCGCACAAAAATTTGATAAAACCCCGATAATCCCCAATTGAGCGGCGAAAGTCTGCTGACTGTCTGCATCACCTGCGGCATCACAAAAACGGGAATCCATACGCCGCCGATGGCCGCCAGAATGACTACCGATATGGAGCCGAATGTTGCCGCCTGCTGGTAACTGACCGCCATTTTTCCAATGACAATGCCATAGCCAATCGCCGCCAGCGACGCCGAAAGCGACATCATTACCAATGCCGTCAAACTTTGTCCCAACGCTAATGCAGGAAGTCCCAGCAAAGGCAAAACATATATTCCCATGATAAACATCAGCGCCAATTGCAACAGGCAAACCATCAGGTAAATCGTCATTTTACTCAAAACATACAGCCAGTACGGGCAAGGCATGGTGAGCAGGCGCGTAAAACTGCCGTCTTCGCGTTCCTTAATCATGTTGCCCGACAGGGAAATAACGATAAAAAAGATGGCAAACATGCCCCATGCCGGCACGTTGTGCTGTACCGAATTGGGAATGATGCGGCTTTCCTCCGTGCGCGCGTATTGTTCGCTAATGAGCACCGGATTATTGTTGATTTGGATATCGCCTAACGGAAATGCAACAATTCTGTTCACACATTCGATGATTTCACGGTTCACGAACTCGTTTTGTATCACGGCGGCATATTCGCGTATCGTGCTCATCAGCGTTGCCCGAAACGAGTTTTTGGTCAATGGGTCAAGATATACGGCAATATTCAGCGTGTCGAATGTCAATGGCTCCTGCTCGTAGTTGAACGCTTTGAGTACATTCGTTTGCACTCCGCGACGAATATTTTCCGTTGTGTTTCGGGGAATAACAATACCTATCAGGTAGTCGCCGCGGGCAACGGCACGTTCCAAAGCTGCTTCGGTTAAAGAGTCGTTTCCTGTCCGGGTATGAATGTCGAAAATATTGGTTGCCATGATTTTTTGTTCCACAGCATTGCCCAGCGAATCGCGGTCGGCATTGAGCAACAGTAGCGGTACGCGGCTTTCGTTGATGGTATTGAAGGTGCTCTCCTGCAAATAAGCCATCATCATCACCAAAGCAAGCGGCATCAAAAACATTAAAGCCAAACCCGCCCTGTCGCGTATCAGCAAAAGAAAATCCTTGTATATCAATGCTTTTGTTTTCATTTAGTCATTTAGTCTCTCATGGTTGTATGTAGCCTCTCTTTATTCAATTGCCCTTATATTGCATAATCAATAAAAACATCTTCGTCATTGATTATTTTATCCAATGTATCATTCAGTTTTGATTGCAATTTTCTTAACAATGTTTCTAATTGTATGATTCCTGCTTTGTCTAAATATTTGCTTGGATTAGTGAACAGGCCTTTTTGTTCATTACTCAAATCGTTAGGATTATTGTAGGCTTGAACTATTTTTTGCTTAATTTCTTCTGTGAATTTAGGAAATGGTATAAGTAAAAACTGATTAGCACGAAGTTCTTTCATTTTAGACCCGACACACATACAAGAACAATATTTTCTCATAATCGCAGTGTTCATAAAACAAGTCATAAAAATAAGTTCTTCATCCGCGTAATCAAAAACCCGATATATTCCTTGATTATGATGTCCTTTTCCATAAATATTTACATCATAATATGTTGCAATTCCAACATATTCTCCCTTTCCTCCTTTTGATGTTCTGTTCACTAACAACATAGCATTTTGATTGAGGTTGTTATCTGCAAGCATGTTTATTCGCTCGTCAAACAGCAAATAGCCAATATCAGAACAGTTGGTAGGAGTAACCCAACGATATTTTAAATTTTTGTCTGTTCCGATATGTCTTGGTTTGGGAGTATTACCGCTTTTTAATTTATATTCATCTATGTAATAAAATCCTTTTGCATAATTACGAATTAAAAAGTTTATTTTGGAAAAAGTCTCGGAATAGATGCCAGTGTCTAATCGTTTGTTTGATAAAATTTCACTAAAAGTGGGTTGGTTAAAATTAAACTCAGAGCCTTTTTTTTGATTATTCTCTAATTCTGTAATGATGGCGTTATTTATATAATTGAATTTGGAGCTAATTTCTTTTTCAATTTTAATAACTAATTTCAACATTTTTTCAACAAAAGTAATTATCTCTTGTTCGTTTTTATTTGGGATAGGAATCTTGCAGTTTAAAAACTTTGTTCCTGCGTGTCTTATTGTAGCGCCTTTAGGAACCATTTCGTCCAATTGGTTTCTAAAGAAGTTATGCTTTAAGAAAGCCAACAGATAGTATTTGTTTTTCTCTACTATCGGGAGTTTATACAATGCTCCTGATAGCATATAATTTGGATAATCTTTATCCAATATAACGACTTCTCCAATATTACTGTCTTTGGATAGAATAACATCATTTTCCTGCAGATTATGGTTTTTAAAAGAGGCAGGGTGGATACTTACAACACTTTCAGGAGCTATTTGTGGTAAGTATGTATAGTCTTGTAAGGCTTTTGTTCTTATGAAAAAATAATTAGAGCCTGTAACATAATTAATTGTGCCAACTTCCGTACCCAAGTCGGTTCTGTTAAGTTCTTTATACAAGAAATCAGATACATTCTTTATGTTACTATTCGGAGCAACTGATTTCTTATGCAACGATGGGGACAACTTAAAACTACTCCCAATCGTACTTTTATATTTAGTAATAATTGGTTTCATAATTACTTGGTTTTTACAAATAAATCTTTCAACGTGTCTTCTTGTCCTAAACACCATTCTCTGAAATTTGAGATGGTTTCCGTAAAATCTTCTAACAATACAGGATTTCCTTCCCTGTCTATTTCTATATTAAAAGTTTCTAAATTTCTCTTATATACAGGCTCAAATCGTTTTACTCTATCTACGGTTTTTACATCATAACCAACATTTACAAGTTCATTCATAAATATTTGGTAATTGGCTTTTTGTAATTTTCCCAATTCTTTTTGATTAGGTTTGTAAGCAACAATGATTGTTGTGTTTACACCTGTTTCAGCAAAAACATTTGCAGGCATATCAAAACAGGCAACGATACGCATTTTTTCCATTAACCATTGTCTTGCATTTTCAAATTCATCTATGGAAGCAATTGAATTTGATAAAACAATGCCCATTCTTCCGTTATCTTTCAAGATACGATATGCGTTTTCCAGGAAAACCAATCCCAAGTCTATGCTATTTCCGCTTCGCCCAATGTGCCACAGTTCATACATTTCAATTATGTCTTTATCAGTCTGCAAAACAGGCTCATATTTTCTTCCTTTGCCGAAAGGAGGATTGGTTAAAACGACATCAAATTTTTTAAGTGAAGTTTGGTCTTTCCAATTATCCCAATTGCCAGATTGATGAATTTTCGGATTAAGTTCTACCAAATTATCTCTATCGTCAAATTTCCAGGTAATTGAACCTTTATCAGGTTTATATTTTAAAATGGCATTCCCATCTCCATTTAAAAGCATATTCAATTGGGCAAGCATAGTCATTTGCTCGTCATTGTCAATACCATAAATATTTTTGTCGTTTAATTTTGAATCGGAGTTTACATAAGCCACAGATAAGAAATCAGCAATCCCTGCGGTGGGGTCAATTACTCTTTCTGTACTTCTTGGATTTACAATTTGCACTAAGAAGTCAATCAGGGGAATTGGCGTAATAAACTGACCTTTTTCGGCTTTTGAAAATTCACTTGCAAATTTATAAAATACAATCTGATACAAATCTGTTTTATGTGATTTAACAAAACTATAATCTTGAAATTGTTCCACAATTTCAGAAATAATGCGTATATGTTCAGGTTTTCTCCAAGTTATTGTTTCTGTATCAATGCGCTTTAATACAAAATGATACTCTTGAGATGCTTCTTTGTACAAGGTTTTCATTCTTTCGATGAACGTAGTAATATTTTCATCTGCAAGCGTTGTATAGTTTCGTTCGTTAGGTGTTACATAAAATAGTAAATCTATTTTTTCTTTTTCAATGTCTGTTTTATAAAAGTCTAAATTTGCAGTCGCTTTTTGACTGCGTTTTTCATCATAGATTTTTAAAGCCATAATTTGAATTAAAATTTCATAACCTCTCTGATTTTTCAAACTGACTTTATCCATTACCCGCAAAATATTTGAAATACCATCGGAAAGTTGTTTGCTATAAATGCCTGTGATTATTTCCAAATCATCAATCGTCCTTTGGCTTCGGTCTATTTTAGGGTGATAAATTTTCTGAATTAATAAATTATAAGATGGAATTTTGTAATAGGCATCTGTTAAATGCAGGCTCAAATCTTTAGTCCCGCTTTGTTCTTTTTTAAGATTGTAGCCTTCATCTAACCTGAGAAAATATCCATTTTGTTTTTTAAAAAGATATAACCTCTCTGAATCATATAAAATGCCTAAACAAAAATCATTTTCACTCTCTTTTAAGGCAGGTTTTAACTGTTGATTCCATACGACTTCCGTATTTTTACTGTTTTCATTTTTAAATTCAATTACAGCGATAATATGCTTTCTTAACCAATCTAATGCGGATTGGTCTTTGTTTGTATGGTAATTTTTATAATGGTCAAACCAATTTTTATCATCAAAAATCGCTCCGTCAAACTTTATTGGAGCAGATGCAGTATTCCCTTTCGGAAATTGTACTTCAACGCCAATATAGTCCTTAGAGTACATTCCTGAATATACAAGTGCATAGAAGAATTGCCATTTATAATATTCTTCGTTGGGTTGTCCTGTTTTCCCTTTTATGCTTTTCTTGGCATTATATGACAAATGAACAGGCAAAAAACAAGCAAATTCATTTTTGCTTATTTGATTTCTGTCAAAATCTTCTTTGTATTGAGCAAAATAGTTCATGATAAAAAGTTAAATTCAATGTGCAAAAATAATAATAATTTTTCATTTTAGTCTGCATTGCTTAAATTTTTCTATGCTTTTGTAAATGTCTCTTCTGATAGTCGCCGCGGACAACGGTTCCAAAGCGGCATCAAAAACATCAAAGCCAAACCTGCCCTGTCGCGTATCAGCAAAAGAAAATCCTTGTATAGCAATGCTTTTGTTTTCATTT
>Ga0082212_10007604_pt1 | contig 14286 bp, 9 predicted proteins | sample TergutNt197P3_FD_71548 | JGI IMG/M metagenome (GOLD analysis project Ga0082212, IMG submission 71548) | Neocapritermes taracua P3 segment gut microbial communities from Petit-Saut dam, French Guiana - Nt197 P3 | ecosystem: Host-associated > Arthropoda: Insects > Digestive system > Gut ... | reverse complement strand
CTTCCGGCGTCAGTTCGTCTTTGCCCAAAAGTTTTTTAACGCTGCGGTAGACTTGCGTCAGCCAGGTCTTGAATTGCTCGAACGCGCCCGTCAGTTCGGGCGAGGGCGCAACACCCTCACGGGAATAGGCTTCAAAGTCGCGGGCAAAGCGTTCCTGCACGGCGCTCCATGCTTCGGCCCCGGATGCCTGGTCAAAGCCGTAATGCCTTTGCAGTTCGTTCCAGGCGTTCTGCACCCACTGGGGGCGGCGCTCAAAGCCGGCGGCTTCGCGCAGGTTTTCCAGAAAGAAGTGGCCGAGTTCGTGAAGGGTGGTGGAGGCGTTCTTGTTCTTGAAAAGACCGACAAGGTAGCGGCCGTCGTCAAGACGGAACATGGCTCCGCGCTCGCCTTGTCTCAATGTCTTGGGCTTGACGGCATCTGCGGATGCGGGTATATTGGAGCCGCCGCTATCGGAACCAGAGAGGTTCGTCCCTTCGGGGCTTGGGTACGCTGGGGAGCCGCCAGCACTCTGGGATGAAGCGGCAATTTTCTTTTGTTGTTCTGTAATCCAGTATTTTGCCCCTGCAAGGCTGTCTCGAAACGCCGTAAGAACAGCAATCCTATTTCCCTTTGTTCCTCGAACCGGAGAGCCGAGCACCACAACGGCCTCTTGTCCGTCCCGCAGCAGAAAAGCAAGCGTATCCCCCCCAGCCGTCACTCTGTTTTGTGCAAACTGTGTTGCCTCGCCTCGTTCAATGACGTCAGGGATCATCTCCCAGTCACGAAAGCCTGGATGGTCACGATCAATATGCCTGACCTGATCCGACCCCAGCCAGACTTCCAAGTTTGAAACAAGCCCGTCAGGACGGGACACTTCCCCCATAGAAAAATAGGACGCCTTTTTGATTTTTCCGGAGAGCACCTTGGCGACGAACTCTTGGGGGCTTGCGGCATTGTTGCGATACATCGCCGCCTGAAACAACGCCCCCCTCGGCCCGCGCCACGTTGCCTCAAAAGAAGCATGGGATGCCGTCACCTTCTCAATGAAGTCATCCAGGTTGCTGAGGTTATGTACCGGCGTATCGTAGGCGTTGCGCTCGCCCATCTCGAAATTGTGATACAGTACGTCCATCCCCACGCCCTGGCCCTTTTTGGCGAAGAAGCCCGGCCCGAACTGGCGGCGCAATGCATGGTAGCGATCTGTTCCGTAGTCCCTGATGAAGCCCTCGGGATTAACATTTCCCCAGACGTGGTCGAATTCCGGTTGCAGGTAGCGTCGTCTCTTTGCCCGGCTCATGCCGGGCTTGACGCCCATATCCGCAAGCATTTGCGCGTGATCCCGCTCTGCCCACAAGGTCTCAAGACCCCTGAACGTCCGGAACTCCTCGTGCGTCATGCTTTCAAACCCGGCCAGCCGCGCTTCCAGAAACTCCCGGGGCCCCAGCCCGAAGACGGGGGCCATCACTTCGGCATGGGCGGCAAGCACAAGCCCGTATGCCTCGGCGTGTTCCTGGCTGTACCCGGCTCGCGTAAGCTGCTCTATGTAGGGCCGCGCCAGATCGCGCCGCCGGGCGTTGTTCTCAATGGTCGCTGCGGCGTCCGCACTCTCTTTTGACGCACGACGCGGGGGGTGATATGTTACTCTTGGCCCAAATATCCATTACCAGGAAAATCACGTATGCCCCCTTCCCTCGACCTTTCACAGTACGCCTTCTCGGGCGCAGACGCCGCGCCGATTGAAAATCTGCGCGCCCTTTCCGCCGAAGACCGCAACCGCCTCATACACGCGGGCATAGATGTGGACGACGCCGCCAGTAGCGGCGCGTTCATGCACCTCAACCATTCCGGCGTCCACTGCCAAAGCAGGCGGGACGGCCTGGAAATCCTGCATATCAAAGAGGCTCTCGCACGCTATGACGGCTTGCCCCAATACTACTGGAAGCTTCTTGACCCGGACAAAGACGAATTTGCCAAGGCCGCGCATGCGAACCTGCACGGCGGTTACTTTATCCGAGCGCGCAAGGGGGTACGGCTCTCCGATCCCGTGCAGTCCTGTCTGTTCATCAAGGCTTCGGGCACGGGGCAAAACGTGCATAATATCGTGATCGTGGAAGAAGGCGCGGAACTGCACATTCTGGGCGGCTGCGCCACTGCGCACGGCACCCGCGACGTCGCCCACCTCGGCATGACGGAGTTCTTTGTCGAACGCGGCGGCAAACTCTGCTTCACGATGATCCACAACTGGGGCGAAAACGCTGCCGTGCGCCCGCGCTCCATCGGCGTCATGAAGGAGGACGCCGTTTTCCTGAACAACTACATCCTCTTGAAGCCGGTCGCCGACTTGCAGATGTATCCCACCCTCCTCCTGCAAGGCCGCCGGGCAGTAGCCCGTTTCAACTCGGTCATTCTCGCTCCCCACGGCTCCCATGTGGACTCCGGCAACCGCATTCAACTGGATGCCCCGGATACACGCGGAGAAATCCTCTCCCGTACCCTGACCACCGGCGGCGTCATCATCAACCGGGGTTTCATCGGCGCAAGCGCCGTGCCCGCACGCGGGCACCTGGAATGCAAAGGACTCATCCTCGGACAGGGCCGTATTCACGCCATTCCGGAACTCGATGCCGCAGTGGACGGGGTGGAGCTTTCCCACGAAGCAGCCGTGGGCAAAATCGCGCAGGAGGAAATTGAGTACCTCATGGCGCGCGGGCTTGATGAAGACGAAGCCACCGCCACCATCGTGCGCGGCTTTCTGAATGTTGATATCATGGGCCTGCCCCCGACGCTCAAGGCCGCTGTAGACGAACAGCTTGCAGTACTGAGTAAGACAGGCAGCATTTAAAATTTTTCTAACCCGCTTTTTTCACGCCGCCTGTGCATAATTTGTACAGTTTGGCCACATAGGCTGCTCCTGCCGCCGCAAAACGCCAGAGCGGGCTTTGGCGGCAAACTCTAAGGAGAATCCATGCAAGCACGACTCCATCCTGATCCGGCACGCGGCGCGGGACACGGCGTGATTGACGTACAAGGCTTTGAAGGGCGACATACGGATATTCTGTTTTCCCTGTGCCGCGCTTCGGACGGCAAATACTTGGGGGCGGGCGACTGGGTGGAGGCCGAGCAGCGCCTAGCCCCGGACCTGGTCCAGTACCAGAGCGGCAACCTGCGGCTCCTGGTCGGCCCTGGCCTAGTGGAGATGACGGACGCGCTGAATACCTTTGCGATCACGGTCTATCCCGCCGGCGACGAAGGCAGGCGCTGCGGGCTGGAAGTCGGGGATATAGCCTATTCCAGCTTGTCGGGCGGGCGGGGCAGAACCGCGGGCGCGCCGCTCAGCATGTCGCCCATGCCGGAAATGCGTTTTGATTCCGCGCCCGAAGCACTGCCGGAACCGACGCCCTTCCCCGCCGCTCCTGAACCCGAACCGCAATTGCCGGTGCTGCAGGTCCCGATCGAACACAAAAACAAAGCGCCGCTTATCCTGCTGCTGCTCGTGCTCGCCTGCGCATCGGGCGGCGTATACTGGTGGCAACACAGGCAGGCTGACACGCCTCCTACTGCCAATGCCACAATGCCGGCGCCCCCGGCCGTGCCCACTCCGGCGGCCGATGCCGCAGCCCCAGCTCCAACTCCCTAAACCGCGCCCGCTTCACCATTGCCCACTAGGCAAGACGTGGGCGTAATACATTTTCGCCGTCCTCGCCGGCGGGACGCGACTCACAATTACACTGCTCTGGCACAGGCGGGTGTGGGGCTTGCTTGCCTGCTGCTTTTTCACTTCAGGATGTACAAGACGGAAATCACGCCTGATTGTTCTCGAACAACGTTACACAACATCATTCGCGGCCGCGTAGACCCGCACTGCAAACAAGATTTACCATCAATACTGGATATGAGGAGAAGTCAAGTTGGCGTCATGATATCCTGCAAGGTAACCGCTTACTTGGTATGGAAAAAGACGAAAATTTCCGTTAAGGTCAGCACATGGATGACAAACGGTTCGACGCATCGCCTCCAGGCTCCGAATCTTCCCTCCCGCCGGGAACGCGGAGCCGTGCGGACGGTTACCCGCTCACTGATCATGGCGGCGTGATCACTCTGGCCCTTGCCATAGGTTTGGCGCTTGTTCCGTGGTATTGCAGCGCGCTCAATTACGAAGATAGTGATGAGAACAACACGTCTGTTGCGCTGAATTGAGGTAGTATATGTAAGTATACCCAGCTTTGCAAACACTGGTACATAAAATATTTTACGTAGTTACACGACAATCTCAAGCATACGATCCTCCAGAGGAACACGAATATGCACAACAGGCAATATAAAAAATATGTTTTTGATGCTTTTTTTTGCATAGTTGTCATTGTCTACGCAATTTTGGCTCACAATGCGCGTCTTGCAACCTCAATGAACGGCGTTTGGTTGGGGATGGATAGTGATTTGGCCGACATTGCCTCGTATCTGGCCGGCAAGCATTTTCCGGCAAATTTTGCCAATGATATGCTCTTAAGCGAGGCAGGTAACACCAGTTGGTACAGGACAGCCCTGCAGTTTTACGCTGAAGCGGTAGTCGCGGACGGCGACTTCGCTACAGCGCTCCTGAAAATTACAGCTCCGACATTGATGGTGTTTTATATCGGCTTTTATATACTTGGCGTTGTATTGTTGAAGAGGCGCTGGCCAGCGGCGGCTTTTGCGGTTGTTTCCGGTTTTACGTTTTCGGTACCCGGGACCTTTTGGGGCATTGAGCATATTTCTCTCGTGCCCCGCACCACATACGCGGCTCTGGTAGGCATCCTGTTGGCATCGGCCTATACTGTCCGCAACAAGCCGAAATGGCACCCGGTACTCATGCTTATTGCAGGCGCGTGCGTCTATGCGCATTCTCCCAGTGCCCTGGTCCTGGGTACTGGGATTTTTTTTGGCTTTGCCTTGTATCGCCAACCCGGCTGGACAGTGAAAAATCACCTCAAGCATATGATTATTTGTGGGTTTTCTTTTATATGTGCGCCAAGCACTTTCATGTGGCCAATGTTGCAGGCTACGCCGCCACTGAGTACTGAAGATGCAGCTTTGGTGCAATATGTAATGGAGTATAGATTTAATCCGGATATGGTACATTATGCTCAGGGCTTGAAGAAATTTTTTATACGTTTTTTTATTGATAAACCATTATGTTTACTGGCATTGATATCAGTTCCACTCATATATTTTTGTGGCAATAAAGAGCAAAAAGATGCTCTTGCGTTACTTTTATTATGGATACTCGGCATTTTACTGGCGGCCGTCGGCGTATTAGCCGTTGATCAGGAAATAGCAAGCATAGCGAATCGCCCATCTTTGCAAATACAGCTGATTAGAGGCATGCGTCTGCTGGTGCCCATGAGCATCATTCTATGTTTTTTATCTTTATCGGTATTCTTTCATAAAAAGCAGCGCCATGTAAAATTGATAGCTGGCGTCCTAGTATGTATATTTTGCATTTATATGTATACAATCTCCTCGCAAAGCTTGAGCAAATTTACAATGTATTATTATACTGGATATCTCGAAAATGATAAGGAAATAAAAAAATTGGAACGCCATCGTGCGCAATATGCGACGTATATTGCTGCCATTGAAGCCATTGAAGCGCTAACAACGCCTCAAGATGCAATATTTACAGCATCTTCCGATACAGCCAGCCCGGCTTTACTCATTCGTCATAAACCCAAAAGAAGCCTAGTATATGCATTTAAAGACGGCGCTATGCTGGTTTTTACTAAAAAAATACAAAAACTCAAAGAGTGGCTCGCGCTGAGCGAACTCATCAAGCATTCTCCAACAGGATATATTGACGCGTGGCAACAAACGAACGCAAACTATTTGCTTTGTCAGGCCGCCAGAAAGCAGGATTTGCCTGTTTTGGAGCAAGTGGGAGTCATGGTCTGGCAAGATGAACATTTTATGTTGTTGAAACGTAAATAACCGTATGCCCATCGGACAACTCAGGGGCAGGCTTGTGTCAGGATACTTCATGATGCACAAGAAACAAAAATGGATTATCGCGGTCCTTGCGGGTTTTGCGCTTATCGGAGCCTGGAGTAGCGTCCAATACCTCGTTGAGAAGACGCGCAAGATGATAGAGCAAACGCACACGCGTAGCGCGTCGCGGCTGTTTCTGTCTATGGCGGGCTATACCGCGGATGCGGAAATAACGATACGCAGCCTTGACGATGCCCTTGCGAAGAGGGATGCCCTCAGAAGGTATATATTCGGGCCTTCCTTTCCAGGCGGCAGTGCAACGGTGGCAAAGCTCGGCGCCGATGATTTGCCGGACGAATTGCGGATACATGGCGCACATGCCGCTTTCAAAATGACTATACCGCTTATGCACGGCTTTGATTCCCAAGCCTATGTGCTCGTCCCTGGCCAAAAGCATAACGGCAAGGCCGTCATCCTGCACCAAGGCCACGGGGGCCCGTATTCCTTGACGATGGATGCGCAAGGTCGGGATATCCGCGATTTTTTGCGCAAAGGATATGTGATCGCCGTATACAAAATGCCCTTGTACGGCGCCGGGGCAAGTCCGGCATATTTGGAGATCGGCGGCGGCAGAATTCCACAACACTATCTTTCGCATGACATGTTCCCCTATCTGGACTTTGCAAGCGGCTGTTACCTCAGATTGTTCATTGAACCTGTCATTGTCGGCATAAATACCCTGGAGTCATACTTTCATGTAAAAGATGTCCGCATGATCGGCCTTTCAGGCGGAGCGTGGACGACCACAGTCGCGGCGGCCATCGATCCGCGCATCACCGTCAGCATCCAGGCAGCGGGGAGCTACCCTTTAGCCTTCCGCCTGTTACGGGAATTTCAGCACAATCGCGGAGATGCCGAACAAATTGACCCGTTACTCTTGAAAATTGCGGGATATCTTGATTTGTATATCTTGGGCGCTCTCGAAAAAGGGCGCAAACAGGTGCAGGTTCTTAACGAAAGTGATCCCTGTTGCTTTAGAGGCGACCTGTGGAAACTGTATGCCTCTTCTGTCACGCACCACTTGTCTAGGCTGTCAGGAGGAACGTTTCACGTTTGCTATGATCAGGCAAATACCAAACATAACATATCGGAAAAAGCCTATGCAGAGATATATGACGTGTTCGATAGATAGTCGGCCCCGCGCTTGTCCAGCACCCGTGCCCGCCAGTTCTGGAACACCAGCAAGGTCCATAGTTGTTTCCGATGATCCGCTTTGCCCGCTGCATGCTCGCCCATCAGCCGTTGCACAAAGTCGGGATTGAAAAGGCCTTCCCGACGCAGGCGGTCCGGGGCAAAAGCCTGATCCATGGCCGGGCGCAACTCCCGTTTCAGCCAGGCGGCCAGCGGAATGCCGAATCCTTTCTTGCTTCGCTGCAGCACGGTTGCGGGCAGGACATCTTCAAAAGCCTTGCGCAACAGCCGTTTGCGCACGCCCCGATGATATTTCATGTGCGGCGCCAGAGCATTGACGAATTCGGCAAGCTCCCAATCCAGAAAGGGCGCGCGCACCGACAGTGATACGGCCATAGAGGCCCGGTCCGTCTTGGTCAGGCAATCGCCGCTCAAGTACCAGTTGATATAATAATGAATAGCTGCCTCCACCTGCGAGGACAAAGCCGCCTCCTCGGCCAAGCGCCGCACCGGCAGGAAGGGATCTTCGGCCAGCGCTTCCCGCGCGGCTGCGGGAGTCAGAAGCTTTTGCTGCTCATCGGGGCAAAAAGCCGCCATCCAGGCTTGCAGGCGTACCTTTGCGTCGTAGCGGCAACCTTTGAGAAACTGCTTCAGCTTGAAATCCAGGCTCATGTTGCGGGTGGAGGCGGGTAGCAGCCGGACCAGGCCTTCAGCAAGGCTCCGGCAGGGGGCGGGCAGGGCACAGTACAGCTCGGCCGGCCACAGGGCTGCAAAAGGATCATAGCCGGCGAACAACTCGTCGCCGCCGTCGCCGCTCAAGACAACAGTGACGTGCTCACGGGCAAAAGCGGAAAGCAGGCGGGTCGGCAACAGGGATGCGTCCGCCAGGGGTTCGTCCAGAAAGTCCCAGACAAGCGGCAGAATGTCCAGCATGGCTCCGGCGGTAAAAATTTTCTCGCGGTGCCGCGTACCGAAATGCGCGGCGCTTTCGCGGGCGAACACCGACTCGTCAAAGCTTTTTTCCTGAAAGCCGACGGCAAAACTCTGTATCTGATCAGCGGGCATGCATTCGCGCATGGTCGCCGTCACACAGCTTGAATCAATGCCCCCGGACAAAAAGACGCCCAGCGGCGCATCGCTGACCAGGCGCCGCTCGACCGCTTGGCGGAAACACGCGCGCAGCATTCGCGCCGCCTCGTCAAACGAAAGATCCGCCCCACCGAAGCTGGGCTTCCAATAGCAAAAAATGTGCGGCGGCGCATCCGGTCGCCAGATCAGGGCGTGGGCTTGGGGCAGCTTGCACACTCCGCGGATCAGGCTGTGGGGAGCCGGAACGTATTCATGCAGCAAGTAACGGCCAAGAGCCCGCATGTCCAGGTCGGCCTGTATGTCGGGATTGCGCAGCAGGGCCGTAAGCTCCGATGCAAAGGAAAGACCTTTTGGAGTAAGGGCGTAGTATAACGGCTTTTTCCCGAACCTGTCCCGGGCCATGAAGAGGGTCTTGTCCCGCGCGTCCCAGAGGGCAAAGGCGAACATGCCGCTCAGACGCTGCAGGATCTCAACGCCGTATTCCTCATAGCCGTGCAGCAAAACTTCGCCATCGCTTGCGGATTTGAATACATGCCCCTTTTGCCGCAATTGTTCGCGTAAGTGCTGATAATTGTATATTGCGGCGCTACAGACCATCCAGAGGGTTCCAGCCTCATTGCTCATGGGTTGGCTGGCGTTGTCGGACAGGTCTATGATAGCAAGGCGCCTGTGGGCCAAGCCCGCGTGGACGGGAAAGCAGCCGCCGGCAGCGCCCAGGTCCGTGCGAATGCCGCAAGCGTCCGGCCCGCGGTGCCGCAGGGCCACGGCCATGGCGCGCAACGCGCCGGCATCCACAGACGTTCCGGCCGTGGTCAGGATGCCCGCTATGCCACACATAGATTTTTCAACAGCCGGGCTTCATGCATGTTTCTTGTCAATGTTGACCAAGCGTTTCACCTTGTACGGAGGTTTGCCCTGGCTTTCAAAATATGTTCTGGTGGCGACCTCGGCCAGCAGCCCCATGAGCAGGGATGATACGCCCAGCCCGCAGGTGGTAACCGCGATCAACGGCAGAGGGGTCTGCACCAGACTTGCGTGGCCGCTCCACTTCAAAACAAGGGCGGTCAGCGTGCAGACAAAGGCCGTTGCCAGAAGCAAGAGGCCAAAGCCCCCGAAAATATATATCGGCTTGCGCAGGTAGCGATCCAGAAAGCAGGTGACCAACAGATCCAAAAGCACCTTCACGATCCGCTCGAGGCCGTATTTTGACTTGCCGGTAACGCGCGGATGGTGGGTAACGGGCAGTTCGGCAACCCTAGCCCCGTTCCAGGAGGCATAAATCGGGATAAAACGGTGCATTTCGCCATAGAGCCGCACATCCTCAAGGATGTTGCGCCGGTACGCTTTCAGCGTGCAGCCGTAATCATGCAGATGCACGCCGGACGCACGGGAAATAAGGGCGTTGGCCACCCGGCTCGGTAAAGTGCGCCGCAAAGCGCCGTCCTTGCGGTTTTGTCGCCAGCCGGAAACCACGTCCCAGCCTTCTTCCAGCTTGGCCAGCAAATGGGGAATATCGGCGGGGTCATTTTGCAAGTCGGCATCCATGGGAATGATGATCTCCCCCTGGGAGTAATCAAAGCCCGCCTGCAAGGCCGCGGTCTGGCCCTCGTTGCGGGCAAAATCCACAATTTTTATCGCCGGGTTCGTGGAAGCCAAGCGTTGCAGCGTTGCCAGCGTGTCGTCTTTACTGCCGTCGTTTACCGCGATTATCTCCCAAGGGCGGAGCGTGGCTTCCAGCACCGGCAACAGACGTGAAAAAAGCGGATCAATGCTTTCTTCTTCATTATAACAGGGGATAATTATAGAAATTTTGACCATGCGCGCGTAGTACCTCATGGTTCTTTCATAGTATCACTAACATTATGCCCGCAAGGGTATTGCCTGCGCATACACGCCTAGTCCATGCCGGCTTTCTTCAGGCGGTAGAGTATTCTCTCCTGATTAACGCGGATACGTACAAGCATGTCCGCCATGAGGCCCACAATAAGAAAAATGATGGACACAATGGCCAGAAAAGCCGCGCTGAAGCCACAGAACAGGTATCCGCTGAACTTTCCAGTCATCAGAAAATGTCCCCAAAAAAATGCGCCGCTCAACAGCGCCGGCAGGAAAAGGGCCAGCGCAATACCCCAGAAGAAGCGCAGGGGGAAGTAGTCGCGGTAGCCGCGTAAAATGATTTTTGACGTATTTATGGCATAGTTGACAATGCTCCCTGCAACGCGGGATTTTCTGTCCGCAAAATACCGGACGGCGATGGGAACTTCAATAATGCGCAACTGCTTTGCAATCAGGTCCAGAAACGTCTCCTGCGTGTATGTGAATGCGCCGTGCAGGTTTAAGTGCAACAGGCTCTCGCGGCTATAACACCTGAAACCGCAGGAGACATCATGAAAGCTGCCGCGCGTCAGAAAATTGATCAGCGTTGACATCATGCGGTTGCCCCAAAGTTTGACTTTGGGCATTGCGGGCGTCATGGCCGGATTGATAAATCGGGAGGCGGTCGCCATATCCGCCTTGTGGGCGAGAATCGGAGCCACCAACAGCGGGATGTCCGCCGGGTTAAATTGATGGTCTCCATCAATATTGACCATCAAGGCAAAACGGTTTGCCACGGCATAATCTACAGCGCTTTTAAACGCCGCCCCAACGCCCCGGTTCTGCGTATGCCGTATGACCACGGCCCCGGACGCCCGCGCCAGCTCCGCAGTATCGTCTGTTGAACCGTCATCTACGACCAAAACAGCAAGAGAATCCACCCCCTCAATGCTCCTTGGAATGGCTTGAATAACCTCCACAATCGTTGCCGCCTCGTTCAGGCAAGGAATGGCTATCAGGAGCGTGATGTTCTCAGCAGGTGTGATGAGTGGCGGCATGCGGCATTCCTGATGGGTAGTAGGAAAACTGCCAAAAACTGTCATAGAATTCGGATGAGTTCAAGCGAAAAATGTGGTCAGGGGGGATTCGGCGCAACGCTTGCGTTGGTTTTCTTATAGTAGACATGTATTATCCTGTTTCGTATCTTTTCTGGGATAGGCATTCTTGCAAACGTATTGCCAAAAGAGTCGCTGATCACCTCTTCTCCTTGCCAACCCCTTCTCAGCCTGCGGAGCAATATGCCGTCGATGTTCTTGTTGTCTTGCTTGACAAACTCTTCAAAAGGCGGGGCAGGTACCGGGATGGCGTTTTCTGATGCATATGCGCATAAATACCAGCTGTCTCCAAGCAGGATGCTGCCAGCAGGAAAGGATCGCCCTTGCTGCATTGGAAACTCACTGATAATTTTGATGTCCGAAAACGTACTCTTCCCTAAATGAAGAAACCTGGATGGCGAGATTCGCGCTTGGGGCATAAGAAGAAAAAAACAAAAAACAAGGGTGAACAAGAGGGTTTTTAGCCTGCTCTCCAGGATAATCATGTATATTGCCAGAAAAACAAACAAGATGCCCACCAAAAAATATCTCGTGTCCTCGGAAACCCAGTGTGTCCACACAAGACGCAGGATGACAAACGGCGCGACTGCCGTAAAGATGCATGTTGTGCTCAATCTGGGGATTGGCCCTTTGAATATGATAAACGCGACGCATAATATTGCTATGCAATGTATCGGCATGCCTTTTGTATAGAAAACAATACAAAGCAACACCCACAGGCCTGAAGGGATGAGCTTGGCGGAGCCTGGCAGCCTGTCAGTGAAGTGTTTGCAAGCAAACATGAGGAGAATGGCTGACAGGTGAAGATAGTTTTCAGACAGAATGACCATGCTGCGTTTGAAATTGCTCCATCTGGCCGCCCAGCCGATATCCATACTCGTTGCGAGCTCCCGCAAATAATAATCAGTTGCTGGCGATCCTGCCAAGAAATAGAGCTGCCCCGCTTTAGCCAGCAGAATGCATGAGGCAAAGCACGCCGCGTACCCAAGCAGGAGCTTTGCCGCAGTTCTGGAAAGAAGGCTGGAGCGGATATCGGCGGCGGCAGGATGCAGCAACGGCAGAAAAGGCGCAAACAATGCCGCCTGCTCGCGGAAGAGGAAGCCGACCCCCAGGCATAGGCCCGAAAGACGCTCGTTGCCGTTCAGCATGCACCAGGCGGCCGCCGGCGCGAAGAAGGCCAGGCTGATATCGGTTATCGGTATGCTCAGATGATGAAATACATCTCTTTGAAGAAAAAAAAGCGCTATAATGCTAAGTCCCCAGAGCCGGTTGCGGGTCATGGCGCTTACAATGCGATAGAGTAAAACGGCTATAAGGAGGGTAAAACCCAGGTTCAGGTATACGCCGTTTATTTTGGAAAAATCCTGGCGCAACAAGCCGATGAGGCTGCCGGCCAACATGAAGCCGAGGTTGGGATAGACGACTGTTGCGGTCTTGTATGTCTCGGCCCCCGAGACGAGCGCCTCCTCGTACAGGACAAAACGATCAGGGAAGCGGCCATGAAGCACGAGGCTTTTTCCGGTAACGGCGTAGTCAACGGCGTCGGTCCAGTCCTGGTGACCATGATTTATGGCGCTGCAATACCACAGAAAAAGCGCCAGGCCTATGGCAAGGGTCAGCGCGATCACGCCACAATGTTCTGTTTGCGGATAACCGTTCAAGCGACTCTGCGCTTCCTGCAGACGGCAAGCTTCGGCGCCTGGGGCCAATGAGTCGAACCGTTTGTCATCCATGTAAAGACCTTAACTGCAATTTGCGTCTTGTTCCATACCAAGTGGACTGACCTCAATTCGGTGCATCCAGTATGTCAGCTTTCTTGTAGTAGATAAATTCTATCCTGCTTCGTATATTTTCAGGGATAGGCATTCTTTCAAACGTATTGCCAAAAGAGTCGCTGATCACCTCTTCTCCTTGCCAACCCCTTCTCAGCCTGCGGAGAAATATGCCGTCGATGTTCTTGTTATCTTGCTTGACAAACTCTTCAAAATGTGGGGCAGGTACAGGGATAGCGTTTTCTGATGCATATGCGCATAAATACCAGCTGTCTCCAAGCAGGATGCTGCCAGCAGGAAAGGATCTCCCTTGCTGCATTGGAAACTCACTGAGCATTTGCATATCTGATAATGTATTCTTCCCTAAATGAAGAAACCTGGATGGCGAAATTCGCGCTTGGGGCATCAGCAGAAAAAAGAAAAAAACAAGGGTGAACAAGAGGGTTTTTAGTCTGCTCTCCAGGATAATCATGTATATTGCCAAAAAAATAAACACAATGCTCACCAAAAAATACCTCATGTCCACGGAATCCAGGTGTGTCCACAAAAGGCACAGCATGATAAACGGCGTGATTGCTGTGAAGATGAATATTTTGCTCATGCTGGGGATTGACCCTTTGAATATGATAAACGCGACGCATAATATTGCTATGCAATGTATCGGCATGCCCTCAGTGTAAAAAAGAATGCAGAGCAGCACCCACAGGCCTGAGGGGATGATCTTGGCAAGCCTTGGCAGCTTTTCAGTGAAGTGTTTGCAGGCGAACATGAGGAGAATGGCTGACAGATGAAGATAGTTTTCAGACAGAATGGCCATGCTGCGTTTGAAATTGCTCCATCTGGCCGCCCAGCCGATATCCATACTCGTTGCGACTTCCCGCAAATAATAATCAGTCGCGGGCGAGCCTGCCAAGAAATAGAGCTGCGCCGCTTTAGCCAGCAGAATACATGAGGCAAAGCACGCCGCGTACCCAAGCAGGAGCTTTGTTGTGGTTCTGGAAAGGAGGTTAGAGCGGATATCGACGGCGGCAGGATGCAGCAACGGAAGAAAAGGTGCAAAAAATACCGCCTGCTCGCGGAAGAGGAAGCCGACCCCCAGGCACAGGCCCGAAAGACGCTCGTTGCCGTTCAGCATGCACCAGGCGGCCGCCGGCGCGAAGAAGGCCAGGCTGATATCCGTTATCGGTCTGCTTAGATGATGAAATACATCTCTTTGAAGAAAAAAAAGCGCTATAATGCTAAGTCCCCAGAGCCGGTTGCGGGTCACGGCGCTTGCAATGCGATAGAGTAAAACGGCTGTAAGAAGGGTAAAGCCAAGATTCAGGTATACGCCGTTTATTTTGGAAAAATCCTGGCGCAACAAG
>Ga0082212_10007603_pt1 | contig 14287 bp, 14 predicted proteins | sample TergutNt197P3_FD_71548 | JGI IMG/M metagenome (GOLD analysis project Ga0082212, IMG submission 71548) | Neocapritermes taracua P3 segment gut microbial communities from Petit-Saut dam, French Guiana - Nt197 P3 | ecosystem: Host-associated > Arthropoda: Insects > Digestive system > Gut ... | reverse complement strand
TGGAAAACGACTGAATCGTGTTGTATACCTTCATCCGTACATCCTGGACAAGATTCCACGCGGCTTTATGTGCCAGGTAATTGCTCATAAAACGAAACACAATGCGCAGAAAATAAATGCCCAGGAGCCCGATGGTAATGTTTCCTATGGTTTTCAGAGCCTCGTCCGTTATTCCCGCTGCCACTAATCCGGCCATTCCGCTCAGGAGGCGCGGCGCAATCAGGTTGAGCGCTGTCACTGCCAATGTACTCAGCGACGCGATTATAAGGAGAATGCGGTATTTAACTGCTTCTTTGGCAATCCGCCACAGTATTTTCATTGCTAATGAGGATTGTACCGGGAAAGTTTTATGTTTGCAAGAATTCACACCGTGTTATATCTGTAGCCATTGGTTGCAGATATTTACAGGATGAAGTATAATGATTTATCTATAACACTGGCATATATGAAAAACCATGAAAAATGATCCTGATGCAGTAAAAACCATGAACCTTTTTCCGGAAAATCCTGTTTATGTGGGGGACAGAACCGCCCTGGCAATGGATTTATCTGTAATTACGTATGACGAGAATGAAGCATACATCAGCAGTTTGTCGGATATTAATGAATTATTGCAATATAAGGATACGACAAAAATAACATGGATCAATATTTGCGGACTAAAAGATATTGATTCAATCAAATATTTGGGGTCATTGTATGATATTCATCCATTAACTATCGAGGATATTCTTAATACCGAACAGCAGCCTAAAGTAGAGGTGTTTGATGAATATAAATTTTTATCGTTAAAAACCATACAACGGAATAAAAATTTTCACCACGTTCAAAGCAAAAAAAAGAAAACCAGGGTGCATTTCAGAAAAAACAAAGAACTGCCACAGGAAATTAAGGAATTTATTTTTGATCAGGTTAGTATAATTATTATGGAAAATGTTCTTCTGACCTTTCAGGAAATACACACCGGATCATTTAACGGGATAAGAAAAAGAATTCTGGGCGGCTTGGGAGAAATCCGGAAAATGGGGGCGGAATATCTTGCCTATGCGGTTATTGATGTTGTTGTGGATGAATACTTTCTTTCAATTAACCATTTGGAAGAAGACATTGAAGATTATGAAGATCGTGCAACAAAAACGAATGACAGTAGTTTTTTTGAAGAACTGCAGAACACAAAAAAGTATCTGCAGCATATTAAACGGGCTGTTTCCCCGTTAAAATACAATATGCTGCTGATAGCACGCCATGATGATTTTTGCCAAACGGCTAATTTAAAGCCATTTTTGCAGGATTTAAATGAAAATTTGAATAATGTATTTGTAACCGTAGAGCACTATCGTGAATGGCTGTCTAACATAATGGATGTAAATTTATCGGTTTTGTCTCATCAAATGAACAGAGTAATGAAGGTATTGGCAATTATCTCTACAATTTTTATTCCATTAACGTTCATTGCGGGAGTTTACGGCATGAATTTTGAATTTATGCCCGAATTAACCTACACATTGGCATACCCCATTGTACTGGGCGTTATGGGTTTTATTGCGTTTACCATGATTGTTGTTTTTAAAATTCACCGCTGGTTTTAAACTTTAAAAGTTTTCGGTATATATCTTAAAAAAGGCTTTTGGGTGCCTGCAGACAGAACAAAGATCCGGAGAATTCTTGTCGGTAATAATATGACCGCAATTGGCGCATTGCCATAGTTGTTCATCTTTACGGGAGAATACCTGACCTTCCTCGACATTGGCAAGGAGCCTGTGATACCGCTCTTCGTGTTTTCTTTCAATTCTGCCGACTTGTTCAAAAAGGTCGGCAATATGGTCAAGCCCTTCTTCCCTGGCTGTTTGGGCAAATTCAACGTACATATCCGCCCATTTTAGTTTTTCTTCGTTGGCAGCGGATTTTATATTGACAGAGGTTGAGGGTACTTTGCCGTCATGGAGGAGTTTATACCAGATTTTTGCGTGTTCTTTTTCGTTCAGGGCGGTTTCCCAGAACAGCGCTCCAATTTGCAGGTATCCGTCTTTTTCCGCCTGGGAAGCATAGTACAGGTACTTTGTGTGCGCCTGTGCTTCACTGACAAATGCGGCTCTTATGTTATTTTCGGTTTTGGACCCTTTTAATTCTGCCATAATAGTCTCCTCATTGTATTTTCGGCATAAACTGCTGGTCACAAAACCAATATGGCAATAAAATAGGGATATGTGTGATACATTCAGTTTGCCATTCGGGCATAATGCCGATAATGTTACCTATTTTGCAAAAAACAGTGACCGCAGCCCCAATGAGCCGCATGTGGTTATTCATGTTCCGGAAAAACATCACCCCAAGGGCGATACGGTTTCTTGTACTTACATAACCATACCCCAGGCGGAATATACCCATGAGGTAATACTGTTTAAGCCGTCGTGGATGTGGGGAGCCGAGATGGGGGTGAACGATGCCCAGGTAGCAATTGGCAATGAAGCGGTTTTTACAAAGGCAAAGCGCGGCGATCCTGCGCTTACTGGTATGGACCTGCTCCGCCTTGCCCTTGAACGGGCCGGTACAGCTGCGGCTGCCATTGATGTGATGATCACCCTGCTGGAAACTCATGGTCAGGGCGGCAACTGCGGATTTGATCATCCTTTCTTTTACGACAACTCCTTTATGGTAGCCGATCCAAAAGATGTATATATAATGGAAACTTCCGGAAAAAATTACGCCGTTGTCCGCGCCCAGGGCCAATGCGCCATTTCCAACCGTTTAACAATAGCTGCAGAACACCAGGCAAGGTCGGGTATAGAAGCCGGAGGCAATTTTTCCAAATGCTATACCGAACCGGTGTATTCCTTTTTTTCCGGAGCCAAGGAACGCCGGCGGCAGGTTCTCGGCAGATTGTCTCCGGCCTTAAAAGCAGCCGATTTGTTCAGTATACTTCGCGGCCACGAACAAAGTGTAAATGGAAAAGAGTTTACCCGCGGCAGTGTAAAAAGTGTCTGCATGCACGGAGGAGGGCTAATCGGAGACCACACTACGGGGAGCCTTGTTGCCGTACTCAGGCAGGATAAGCCGCCTACGTTGTGGTGCACCGGTGCTTCCACGCCGTGTATTTCCGCCTTTAAGCCGGTGTTCTTCGGCGCCGATACTCCTCCGGTATTTACCGATCCCGAGCGCAGTAAAGAGTATTGGCTGCAGCGGGAACGGCTGCACCGTGCAGTAATAGCAGGCCTTGCAGACCATGTTTCTTTGCGGGATCGGATTAAAATATTGGAAACCCAATGGCTGTTGCAGGAGCAGAAGATCATGGACAGTGATGTTCCCGATTTATCCGGTATGCAGGTTCTGTCCCGTGAAGCCGGTATGCAGGAACAATCATTAATCGAGGAATTTTCTACTCCTGATTGGAATAAGCTGACCGGCCGGGGTTCGTATGGAAAGTACTGGCGTAAGAAAAATACTGTTTTGGGCGCTGCCCAAAATTGAAAATAATTTTTAGTCTTAAAGAACGGAGGGTCTTGTGAAAAGAGTTTGCTTTTTTATTGTTTTTTTTGGCTGTATGGTATATTTACATGCCCAGCAGGCAGAATTGGTTCAATTCAAGGATGTTCAAATACGGTTTGCTTCGGGTAAGGAAGCGCAGCAGTATCTTAAAACCGAAGATTTATTTCTGCTCAATCAAAGCCCGTTCGACAGGTCGGCCCGTTTAAAAACATCCAAAAATGTGAGCCCCGCAGATTATGTTAAATTTATAGTTAAGCAGACAATGAATTGGAACGACGGCGAAAAGAATAAGGTAAATGAAATTATGCAGCGGATCATTTTTGCTGTGTCGGAATACAATTTATTGTTCCCCAAAGAAATTGTTTTATTAAAAACAACAGGAAAAGAAGAAGGCAATGCCGCATACTGCAGGGGCAGCAATATTATAGTATTTCCCAGTGAATACACAGCCCTGCCTAGAGATCGGTTATACAGGATCTTTTTTCATGAGCTGTTTCATATTTATTCCCGGAATAACCCTGAAATTCAGGAAAAGTTATACGGAATTCTGTCTTTTAAAAAATGCAAAGAATTAAAACTGCCGGACGACCTATTTGTAAAAAAAATAACCAACCCCGATGCGGTAATGAACAATTATTCTTTTACATCCGTTATTGGCGGGAGGACGTATGAACTAATGCCGGTTCTTCTTGCCTCATCGCTATACGATACAAAAAAAGGCGGCGAATTTTTTGACTATCTGGAATTGTACTTTGTTGCTGTAAAAGAAGAAGGGAATAACATGGTTCCCCTGACAGAAAACAACAGGTATGTTATGTTTGCCCTTGAACAGGTTCCCAATTATTTTGAACTTGTCGGGGAAAATACCAATTATATTATTCATCCGGAAGAAATAATGGCTGATAACTTTGTGCTGCTGATGAACAATGTAAGAAATCTGCCCAGCATGGACATACTTGAAAAAATGAGAAGGGTACTCTTGTAATCAGCTGAACATATCCGGCGGAGTTTTGCTGACAGCAAAACTCCTAAGCTAAAAATCCGCAGGGCAGCGGATTTTTAGCATCGTTCCCCAAAGGCTGCGGCAAATACATCGGCGCTTTTCTTTTTACGGCACTCGTCACAGAGGACCTTGTATTCCGGCGGCGCTTCCCGTGCGCCGGCTTGTTTTTGGGCCCATTCGTATTCTTCTTTTGTAGCAACTGTCTTGCCGCATGAGTCGCAGTGCATAAGTGCAAACTTCCTGCCCCAGATGGAACGGTCTTTATTGGTTTCGTTGCATTCAATTGCCTTGGTTGGGCATATCATTGCGCAGCTTCCGCAGCCTATGCAGTCTGCCGAGGGTTCATCGTAAGGAGTGGAGATTTTTTTTACCACGCCGCGGCCCACTGTGGAAATAGCGCCGGTTCCAAGGTTTGCGCAGGCCTGGGCGCAAAGGCCGCAAAGAACACAGGAAGTGGCGAGGCGCTTTTGTGCGCTGCTTGCTCCGGATGTTAAATTGCCCTTTACGGCAGTAAAACGGTTTTCGTCTTTAACTCCGTACATATTGCAAAGTGAAGACAGCCTGTCTCCTTCGGGGGCTCTGGTTTTTAACATCGAAAGTATTGTTTTGCGAATGTCTTTTATTTTTTCACTCTCGGTAAAAACTTCGCAGTCCCTGTTCAGGGGATAAATGCAGGAGACGACAACTTTGTTTCCCCTGCCTTCGTTTACTTCTACAACGCAGAGCCGGCAGGATCCCAGACCGGAAAGGCTTTCATGATGGCAAAGTGTAGGAATAAGTATGCGGTTCCGCCGGCAAACGTCCAGGACATATTCACCCTTTTCCGCTTCGTATGCTTTGCCGTTTATGGTAATTTTTAACGCCATCAGGAGTTCCTCCCTTTTGTGCTTATTGCATTGAATGGACAGGCGCTTCTGCAGCTGCCGCAGCTAACACAGTTCTTTTGGTTGATGCTATGGGGTTTTCCTTTTTTGCCGCTGATACCCCGAAGCGGGCAGACTTTTTTACAAAGTTCACAGCCTTTGCATTTATCCTTTATTATAAAAAACACTGTGAGCTTTGGACAAATCCCTGCCGGGCAGATTTTTTTCTTAAGATGCGCATCGTATTCAGAACGGAAGTACTTGGTGGTAGAAAGCACCGGATTTGCAGCGGATTTTCCAAGGCCGCACAGTGCGCCTTCCTTCATTGTTGTACTGATTTCTTCCAGCCGCTCAATGTCGCCTTTTTGTCCCCGTCCTTCGGTTAAGTCGGTAAGGATTTCCAGCATGCGTCTTAAGCCTTCGCGGCAGGGGGTACATTTACCGCAGCTTTCTTCGGCAAGGAAGTTGGTGTAATACCGGGCAACTTCCACCATACAGGTATAATCATCCATAACGATGATCCCGCCTGAACCCATCATGGAACCGTATTTATCCAGGGTATCAAAATCAATGGGAAGATCCAAAAGTGAAGCGGGGATACATCCGCCGGAAGGTCCGCCGGTTTGAACAGCCTTAAATTCCCTTCCATCGGGGATACCGCCGCCCACATCAAACACCAGTTGTTTAAGGGTTGTTCCCATGGGGACTTCTGCAAGGCCTGTGCGTTTTATTTTTCCTACCAATGCAAAGACTTTTGTTCCTGTGCTGCCTTCTGTTCCCAGTTTTTTAAAACCGGAAGCGCCGTGAAAAATAATGTAGGGAATGTTCGCCAGGGTTTCCACATTGTTCAGCACCGTGGGTTTATCCCAAAGCCCGCGCTGTACCGAGCGTATGTACTTGGGCCGCGGTTCACCGACCCGTCCTTCTATGGAAGCCATTAATGCAGAAGATTCACCGCAAACAAAAGCGCCGCCTCCCCGGACTATGGAAATGTCAAAATTCCACTTCGAACCTAAAATGTTTTTTCCCAGGTATCCGTTTGCCCGGGCAGTTTCCAGAGCCTTGCGTACATTTTTTAATGCAAGATCGTATTCGTCGCGAATGTACATAAAACCTTCCGCGGCGCCAATGGCTCTGGCGGCGATAACAAGGCCCTCTATTACGCTGTGGGGATCTCCTTCCAGGATGGAACGATCCATGAATGCGCCGGGGTCTCCTTCATCTCCGTTACAAACCACATATTTGGGGTTTTCTTCGTAACCTGCGCATTGCCGCCATTTACTGCCGGTGGGGAACCCCGCACCGCCGCGGCCACGCAGGCCAGATTTTTCAATTTCGCCGATTATCGCATCGCTCTTCATGGACAGGGCTTTTTTCAGCGCTTCAAAGCCGCCGCGAATGCAAAAATCGTTTATATCAATTGGATCAATAATTCCCACATTTCTGAGGGCGATCTTATGCTGTGGTGTGTAAAAAGGATTTTCTTCCAAAGATGTAACGGTTTTTTTGGTCGTGTTTTTATAAAGAAGCCGTTCCACTATTTTTCCGGCGGAAAGAGCGCTGATTATTTCACCTGCATCTTCCGGCTTTACATGGTAATACGCAATGTCATTGGAAATATGTTTTCCGCTTTTCATTACCGGGTTTGCCATTATCTCTTCCGGTACAATGCGGACAATGGGGCCATCCTCGCAAAGGCCGTGACATCCCGTTGCTTTTGCTGCAGCTTTTATTTTTATCTCTGCGCCTGCTTTTCCTGCATTTGTTCCCAGGGCTTTAAGCTTTTTGTTTAAGGCTTCGAAAACCGCTCCGCCCTTGTTGGCATTACAGCCATTTCCGCAGCATACCAGAAGGACCAAATTGCCTGGGGTTTTTCCGTTATTTGTCATGCTGTTTTCCTTTACGATAAGAAGAGAGAATCTTCTCTACCTCCTCGGGTTTTACCTTGGGATGAAATTGTCCGTCTACCACCATCACCGGTCCTATTGCACAGGCGCCCAGGCAATTTACCGTCTCTACAGAAAAAAGACCGTCCTTCGTGGTTTCTCCGGCCTTTATCTTCAGCGTCCGTTCCAGGGCATCCAGCAAGACCGGCGCTCCGCGAATATGACAGGCGGTTCCGTCGCAAATTTTAATTATGTGTTTTCCTTTGGGTTTTAGGCTGAGCGCCCGGAAAAAAGTTGCCATGGAATAAAGCGCGGAAAGTTTTATGCTGAGGTATACGGAAACAGCTTCAAGGCCTTCCTTTGGAATATAACCAAACCTATGCTGCATATCCTGCAGTATCGCAAGACTGTGACGCTTTTCTTTAGGATACGCTTTTAATATGCTGGTAAAATCATTTATTGAAATAGCCAATTTATACCTCCAATAACAATAAGAAAGAAATAATATCAACGAATGTCACGAATAAACACGAATATTATTTTTAATATTTTCGTTTCAATTCGTGTAATTCGTTGATCCTTTTTATCCTTCTTCTTTACCCCCCTGCGACAACCGGGAATATATCTACCCGGTCATCGGGGTGGAGGGGTGCGTTGATCCCCCCCAAGTGGCTCACATGCCGACCATTGATTAAAACAATAATCTCAGGGCCGAATTTTTCTTCACTTGTTTTTTTTCCTTTCCCGTCGGAAGTTTTTATAGTTGATGTATCCGGGGGAAAGAATTTTTGCTGTAACTTGTTTCCGTAACGATCGCAGAGAGAGCGGGCCAGGGCGCCGGCGGTTTCCTCGTAGGGAATGTCCGCTTCGGCGCAGCCTGTAAAATTTCTTATATAGGCAAAAAACCTGACCTGCATTCTATTATTATACGTTAACCTTTAAGCCCAAGAGTCCCAAGCTTTTCTTTGGTCGGGGCGCCTTCGGTGTCCCAGCCGCGGAGAGCATAGTATTCCTTGAGCATGACCTCGAGCTGTGTAACCTTGCCCTTGGCAGCGCCGGAGGGCAGAGCTTCCCTGAGGAGTCTTGGCGGCAGGGTATCTTTTTCGACACCCGCTTTAATATTGAATTTCTTTTCAATATTCCAGACCCGCTCGCCTTTAAGCAGAATCTCGTCGTCGGACTCGTCGCTTCCTATTGCTTCACGGTACTGGGCGGCAAGTTCCGGCAGACCAAGGCCGAAAGTGGTAAACAGACATACTCCTAAAGAATCGATCAGGGCGGTAAGGTCCTGGAAAACTTTAAGCATTCCTGCTTTGCCTTCGGTAACAAGGGGATCCATTTTTACCGGTACACCCAAAAGTTCCGGCGAAGTCATGTACCCGCGTACATGGCAGCCGCCGCGGTTACTGGTAGCGTATTCCAGCCCCATGCCCTGAGCGGCACGGCCGTCGTAAGCGGGCATTTCCTGTTTTTTTGCAGACATGGAAAGATCCGCAGCGCCTTTTTTATTCGCCATACGCCAGGAGCCCTGGGCAAGTTCTTTACCGAAGCCTTCGAACTTTCCTACCAGGTCGGTTAAGACCACAATTCCTTCAGCATCGCCGAAGGGCAGCGGGCGGCCGATTTCCTTCTCGGTAAGAAGTCCCTTTTCGTACATTTCCATTGCACAGGCAATGGTTGCACCAAGGGTAATGGGGTCCATGCCGTATTCATTGCAGAGGAAGTTTGCTTTGCAGATTGCGGCAAGATCGTTTACACCGCAAGCCGCACCATAAGCCCAGGCTGCCTCGTATTCGGGGCCTTCACCCTGGGAGGCGAAGGGGCCGCTGGGAACTCTTGAAAGTCTTCCGCAGGCAATGGAACAGCCGAAACAGCCTTTATTCTTGATAAGGAATTTTTCGGCAAGGCTTTCACCGCCAATATCATTGGCACTTTCAAATTCGGCGCCATCTCTCCAGTTTCTGGTTGGCAGCGCTCCCTGTGAGTTGATGATATTAACCAGTACGTTGGTTCCGTATGTTGGAAGTCCGGTTCCTCCTACCGGGTCGGCTTTAAGCTTGGCCCTTGCAGCAGCAGCAGCAGCGATGAATTTTTCCGGCCGGGCTATGGATATTGAACCTGAACCGCGGACAACAATGGCTTTAAGCTTCTTGCTTCCCATTACCGCTCCAAGGCCTCCGCGGCCTGCAGCACGATTCTTGTCGTTCATAATACCGGCAAAAAGGACAAGATTTTCCCCGGCGGGCCCGATACAGGCAACCCTGGCGGCAGGAGTGGTTTCTTCGTTTAACTTATCAGTTGCTTCATGTACTTTTTTACCCCACAGATGATCCGCCTTGCGAATTTCTACCTTGTCGTCGTTTATGTAAATGTAAACAGGCTTTTTAGCGGCGCCTTCCACGATGATCCCGTCGTAACCTGCATATTTAAGTTCCGGCCCAAAGTGACCGCCTGAGTTGGCAGCGCCGATGGTTCCTGTAAGGGGCGCCTTGGTTACTACTTCGTAACGGCCGGGAGAGCTTGCGAATGTACCGGTGAGGGGACCAGTCATATAGATAATTTTATTATCCGGGCTGAAGGGATCGATTTTTGGATTCACTTCATCGCAATAGATCTTTGTACCCAGCCCCCTGGCGCCTACAAAGTCATTGGCGTCCTTCATATTGAGGGCTTCTTTTTTAATTTCTCCGGTTGTCAAATTTACCCGGAGCAGTTTTCCTATCCATCCGTTCATTTTGCCGCCTCCTCTGCACCGAATACATTTTTAAGGGTCAGGGCTATGGCCTTTTTCCGGCCAAGACCATCTTCCTCTTCGGTATAAACCAGGCACCCCGCAGGGCAGTACTTGGCGCATGCCGGATCGCCGTCGCAAAGTTCGCATTTGACAATTTTCCTGCTTGCCTGGTTAAAGGAAACATTTCCCATAGGACAGGCGTTGACACACAGTTTGCAGCCAATGCATTTGCTGGCGTCGTTTTTTACGGTACCGTTTTCGTCCTGGTACATAGACCCAACGGGACAAACCTTTACACAGCAGGCGTCTTCGCACTGCAGACACATCATCGGTACCGAGATGACGGCCTCTTCGTAATCAATTACCGAAACTGCGGAATTCCGGGGATTAAAATTTTTCCCCCTGTTCCAGGAACAGATAATTTCGCAGGTTCGGCATCCGACACATTTTTCCGGCTTAATCATGAGTTGTTTTGCCATTTTCCCACTCCTTCAGGAAAAAGAAAAAGCCTCCATTAACCCTCTTGTCCTGATAATCCGAAACATCAGGTGATTGAGGGTTTATGAAGGCCCCTTTGCAAATGGCGGGCAGCCGGGTTTCCCCTGCCACCTATCGACCCGGCAGGCAATTCTGTCATTGATGCCGCCAAGGAGGGCGGCCCATGAAATTGTCCAGTTTGCAAAGCAAACTGGTACGTCATGGATGACGCAATTTACGCCCGAGGGGTTCGGAGCTGGCTTTTACACTTTTCCTTAATACAGTATATCACCCAAGGGAATGGTTGTCAAAGAAAACTTATCAATTTATTCGCTGCCCCAAGTCTATACTAAAATACCTCTTGACAAAATATTTCGACTAATTTACTATTTAATAGTAAATTAGTCGGAGAATAGTATGTATATATTTCGGCATGCAGAACTGGCACTGCGGAACTTAAAACGGCATTTTGGAGCGATCCTTGTAACCGGTCCCCGGCAGGCCGGGAAAACCACTTTGGTAAATGAAACCATTGTAAAAGGCAGGAGGAAAATTAATCAGGTTACTCTGGATGATCCTTTATTTCTTGAAACAGCCCGGAATGAGGCGGGGAGTTTTTTTAAGGATCATAAACCACCGGTTTTTGTTGATGAAATCCAGTATGCGCCGAACCTTTTTCACTATATCAAAATGATCGTAGACGGGGAAAAGAAAAACGGCCTCTTTTTTTTGTCGGGCTCGCAGCAATTTTCACTCATGCAGGGGATAAGCGAAACCCTGGCCGGCAGGGTGGGTATTATCGACATATTGGGGCTTTCTTTACGGGAAATCAAAAGCGATCCTTTTAATATGTCTTTTTGCCCGGACAAAGCGTATATTGAAGCCCGGAAAAGAAACCCTCCAAAATGGAATTATGATTCTTTATGGGAAATAATCTGGCGGGGAACCTTGCCCAAACTTTATGCAGATCCCGGATTTCCTGCGCATGGTTATTATGCTTCATATCTCCGGACTTATATAGAAAGAGATGTCAGGGCATTAATCAATGTTGGCGATGAGAAAAAATTTCTTGCATTTGTCCGCGGTACTGCTGCCAGAACCGGGCAGATGCTTAATGTGACAAAATTGTCGGAAGACGCCGATGTTTCACGAAGTACCGCAGAACGGTGGCTTTCGATCCTGACGGCAGCTAATATTGTTTTTTTGCTGCGTCCATTTTATGTAAATATCAATAAACGCGAAATTAAGGCGCCGAAGATTTATTTCCTTGAAACAGGGCTTGCAAACTATCTGATTGGCTGGGATACGCCAAGAGTTCTGCGCAATGGAGCTATGGGAGGGGCAATTTTTGAAACTTTTGTCGTGGCCGAAATCATTAAAAGTTATATCAATAGGGGAATACAACCGCCTATATACTATTACAGGGACAAGGAAAACCGGGAAATTGATCTGCTTGTCTGGAAGAATGGGGTCCTTCACCCAATCGAAATTAAAATGACAGCCAATCCGAATAAAAATCATATTACTGCTTTTAATGTGCTGGACAAACTAAAAACTCCCTATGAAAGAGGAGAAGGCGCCTTAATATGCTGTTGTGATGAACCGGTATCTCTTACCGGTACTGACATGGCTCTTCCGGCCGGATATGTGTAATTATTAATTATTACTTGTTGTTGCGCATTCCCCGTCACGGCGGGTGAGTATGTCCAGACCGTGACGTAAGTCGTTTATGATGAATTCAAGATTTTCGCGCGCGGCTCTGGGGCTTCCGGGAAGGTTAATGATGAGGGTGTTTCCGCGGATTGCAGCAATCGCCCTGCTTAACATTGCCCGTTTGGTTATTGCCATACTGCCGGCGCGCATCGCTTCGGCAATGCCCGGGGCAAGCCGTTCCGCAACTGCAGCAGTTGCTTCGGGTACATGGTCCCGTGGAGAAAAGCCCGTGCCGCCGGTGGTAAGGACAAGGTCGGCAAGACTGTTATCACAAATACGTTTGAGTTCCGCTTCCAATTCCGCCTGATCATCGGAAAGCAGGGTATAGCCTGCAGCTGCGTAGCCTGCGCCGGCGGCAATCTCCCGTATTACCGGCTCGCTTTTATCTTCCCGTTCTCCCCGGGATCCCTTGTCGCTTGCTGTGATGATCCACACACGATAGGAGAATGTAATCATCTCATCCCCCACATTAATAAATCCGCCGCGGAGAACTTTGGCAAATACACCTTCACGGGGCATAATGCAATCGCCCATGGTTTTATAAATTGCGCAATGGCTGTGGCATTCTTTTCCGATTTGGGTCAACTCCAGAAGAACCTCCCCGCATTCAAAAAGAGTTCCTACCGGAAGGCTGCGGAAATCGATTCCGTCAACGACAAGGTTTTCGCCGAAATCCCCGTCTGTTACTGTTGCTCCTTTTGCACGGAAGGCTTCTATTTTTTGATAAGAGAGCAGTGATACCTGCCGGTGCCAGGGGCCGGCGTGAGCGTCACCTGCAATGCCGTGATTGGGAACAAACTCGGCTTTCCCAACATTGCGTTTTGCCGTTCCTTTTTCGGAACTGGTACATACTGCAAGAACTTTACCCATGGGTGTAGTATAACATAAAAAACAATTTTATCCTCCAATTCCCGACATACCGTCAGGATGCTCTGATGGACGCACACAGTAAACTTCCGAAAGATTGTGGTACCGGGGTTTTTTTACAGCTATTTCTGTAATCGCCTGGGCGAGTTCTTTGTCGGATGCACCTTTCCGAAGAATCTCCCTTAGATCCAGACCCAATTCACCGGAAAGGCAGAGTTTTAAAAATCCCCCGGAAGTCAGACGGAGACGGTTGCAGGTTTCGCAGAAACCATGGCTTACAGCATTGATAAAACCAATTGTTCCGGCAAAACCAGGAAGCTTGTAATAAACTGCGGGGCCGCTGCCGTCAACCCCTGAATAAGGTGTCAGTTTGCCGCAGGTTTTTTCCAGCAATAAAGCAATTTCGCTGCCGGGAACGGGATCCAGGTTTGCGGCAAAACCAAGGGGCATAAGTTCAATAAAGCGGACGGCAATATTCTTGTCTTTTGCCAAAGCAGTTATTGGAAGAATTTCTTCTTCGTTATTGTTCCGGACCGGCACGCAATTAATCTTTACTGTAATGTTTTTTCCCAACAGGCGATCCAGGAGGGATAGTATTGTTTGCGGCCTGGCATCGCTATTGCGGGTAATTTGTTTGAACCGTTCAGAATCAAGAGCATCAATGCTGATGTTTACTCCGTCCGGTAATGCTCCGATTGCTTCGGCTTCGTCCAGATATGTACCCAAAAGAAAGCCGTTTGTTGTAAGGGTAACTTTTTCTATGCCCGGAAGCTCTTTTAAGGTCTTTACAAAAGAAGCAACACCGCGGCGTACCAGAGGTTCGCCGCCGGTAACTTTTATTTTTCGCACACCAAGCTCCGCCATGATCCGGCAGATACGCAGTGATTCTTCAAAAGTAAGTACGGTATTGTGGGGTATCCATTCCACGCCTTCGGGGGGCATACAGTACACGCAGCGGAGATTGCAGCGATCGGTAATTGAAACCCTAAGGTAATCCAGGGTTCTGCCGAAAGAATCTTTTAACACGCTTTCCTTTTATTCTTTTGAAGATTTGTTCCTGACAAAATGACCGCTCTTGCCGCCGGACTTTTCCATTAACTTTATGTCGCCGATAACCATCGCTCTGTCCAGGGCTTTACACATGTCGTAAATGGTAAGCAGGGCAATGGACGCACCAACAAGGGCTTCCATTTCCGCTCCTGTTTTTCCGGAAAGTTTTACCGTGCACGATGCTGTTATTTCTTTTTTCTTTTCGTTT
>Ga0082212_10007602_pt1 | contig 14287 bp, 9 predicted proteins | sample TergutNt197P3_FD_71548 | JGI IMG/M metagenome (GOLD analysis project Ga0082212, IMG submission 71548) | Neocapritermes taracua P3 segment gut microbial communities from Petit-Saut dam, French Guiana - Nt197 P3 | ecosystem: Host-associated > Arthropoda: Insects > Digestive system > Gut ... | reverse complement strand
CGCCTGTCATTACCACCCATCCCGCAAGCGCCACGGTTTCTCTCGGCGCAGCCCATACCCTGAATGTGGTGGCAAGCTCCCCCGACGGCGGAACATTGAGTTATCAGTGGTACAGCAATACCACGGCATCCAATAGCGGCGGCACTCCTGTCGGCGGCGCTACCGGCGCCAGCTATAGTCCGCCTACCGGTACGGCAGGAACCTATTATTATTATGTGGTGGTCACCAACACCATCACCGACAATGGGGACGGCGGGACTAAAACAGCTACGGCCGCCAGCAATGCCGCCACTTTGACAGTGAATGCCCGGGTCAATGCCCAACCGCCTTTAATAACTACTCACCCTGCAAGCGCCACGGTTATTGCAGGTATATCTCATACCCTGAATGTGGTGGCAAGCTCCCCCGACGGCGGAACATTGAGTTATCAGTGGTACAGTAATACCACGGCATCCAATAGCGGCGGCACTCCCGTCAGCGGTGCAACCGGTGCAAGTTATAATCCGCCTACCGGTACGGCAGGAACCTATTATTATTATGTGGTGGTCACCAACACCATCACCGACAATGGGGACGGTGGAACCAAAACAGCTACGGCTGCCAGCAATGCTGCTACTCTGACGGTGAATGCCCGGGTCAATGCTCAAGCGCCTGTTATAACCACCCATCCTGCAAGCGCCACAGTTATCTTCGGAGCAACTCATACCCTGAATGTGGTGGCAAGTTCCCCTGATGGCGGGACTTTGAGCTATCAGTGGTATAGCAATACAACAGCATCCAATAGCGGCGGAACTCCTATCAGCGGCGCAACCGGCGTCAGCTATAATCCGCCTACCGGTACAGCCGGAACCTATTACTATTATGTGGTGGTCACCAATACCATAGCCGACAATGGAGACGGCGGAGCTAAAACAGCTACGGTTGCCAGCAATGTTGCTACTTTTACAGTAAATGCACGGGTCAATGCTCTTCTGCCGCTAATTGTTACGCATCCGGCGGGCGCCACGATTGTGGTTGACGCTTCCCATACTATGAGCGTAGTGGCGACATCCTCTGACGGCGGAACCTTGAGCTATCAGTGGTACAGCAATACAACAGCATCCAATAGTGGCGGAACTCCCATTAGTGGGGCTACCCTCGCCGTATTTAATCCGCCTACCGGTACAGCCGGAACATATTACTACTATGTAGTAGTAACCAATACCATTCCCGATAATGGGGACGGAGGAAACAAAACAGCTACGGCTACCAGCAATGCCGCTACTTTGACGGTGAATGCCCGGGTCAATGCCCAAGCGCCTGTGATCAGCACCCATCCTGCAAGCGCCACAGTTATCTTCGGGGCAACCCATACCTTGAACGTAGCGGCAAGCTCCCCCGATGGCGGGACTTTGAGCTATCAATGGTACAGCAATACTACAGCATCCAATAGCGGCGGCACACCAATCAGCGGCGCTACCGGCGCCGGTTATAATCCGCCTACCGGTACAGCAGGAACATATTATTATTATGTGGTGGTCACCAACACCATCCCCAACAACGGAGACGGCGGGACCAAAACTGCTACGGCTACCAGCAACGCTGCTACTTTTACAGTGAATGCGCGGGTAAATGCTCTGCTGCCTCTGATTGTTACACATCCGGCAAACGCCACGGTTGCCGTTGGCGCCTCCCATACCCTAAATGTTGTAGCAACGACCTCTGACGGGGGAAGCCTCAGCTATCAGTGGTACCGCAATACCACTGCAACCAATAGCGGCGGTACGCCCATCACCGGGGCGACGCTTGCTTCCTTTAATCCTACTACCGGCACGGCTGGAACATACTATTATTATGTGGTGGTTACCAATACCATCCCCGATAACGGAGACGGCGGAACTAAGACTGCAGCAGCCGCCAGCAATGCAGCTACTTTGACAGTAAAAGATCCAGCTGATGAGCCTCTGATTATAGTTGGCGGTAATACTGTGTACACCGGTTGGCCTGTTCCTGCCACTGTCATTAATATTCCCGTCAAAATCAGCTGCACGGGCAGTATTTTAGAGGCGCTTTCTTCCGGATATTCCTTCACTATAAGCTATGATACCAGTATGCTGGAATTTATGGGTCCGGTTATTGATAGCGTGAATATGCTCTTTATTAACCAGCATCCCACCGATCCTCCTGGCACACTCCGAGTCGCTTGCGCTTCGATGTTCGCTTTGGACCTACTCAAAGGCCTGGAAGTTCTGGTTCCTTTCAAAGTGATCGGCAGCCCCGCCTTCAATGATACCACCATTCTCAAACAGAATAATGCCACAGTTATCAAGGAAGATCCCTTTGACGGCAATTATCTGAGAGTGGAAACCCGGGACGTTATTGTGACTTTCTCTTCCGGTTTGCTGATGGGCGATGTTAACAATGATGGAGTAGTTACCATTGATGATGCAATCCTGCTGATGCAAATGATTGCCGGGGTAACACCCTTTACTCCCTGGGCCTTGCTGGTAAGCGACATGAATAGTGACGGCGAAATTGACCTTGCCGACGTAGCTTTGATCCTGCGCCTGATTGCGGGATGATTGCGGAAGTCAGAGGTCAGTGGTCAGAAGTCGGAACTGGTATGTTCCCGCTCCGCGAGAACGATTGAATTGAAATCTTGTTTAAAATGACGCTTTGCGTCTGTTGGGTACTAATTGCGGGGAGCGGCCTTTGGGCCGCTCTCCGATATAAACAGCACTTTTGTGACATGTTCTGCCAAAGGATAACAAGAAGATGCTCTACTTCCTACCCCAGATAAACCGGGAAAGTATTAAAAACAAATTAGACACGGATTTTCGCAGATTAAGACGGATTAGCACGGATTTTTTTATTCTAATTGGAGAGTATAATACACTTTAGGAGGTGAAAGTGTGGGGACGACGGATAACTTAAAGGATATTATTGATCGCCAAAAAGAGGTTTTAGCGCAATTGGAAGTTGAACAGCAAATTCTGGAGAAAAGCGATCTGGCTCTGGAAAATGCCGGGCTTAAGGCAGAATTGGAAAAACTCCGGCAGGATCATGAGAAAGCAAGCAGCAATGCCAGAGACCTTGCCCTGGAAAATGCAGGTCTTAAAAATGCGCTCTATGAACAGATCTACAATGAAAAAGTGAAAATTATTAATAGTACGGGGCAAAAACTGGATATTTATTTTCGTTCGAATATAGACGGGGAATTAAATAAGCTGACAGCTCTTGAAAATAATGTGAGAGTACGTATAAAAAACATTCGGGAAACCTTGAGCCGGCATAATATTGATACCAAGGACGACATCTATCCCAGAGTTGAAGAACTGTCAGCTATGCTGGATCATAAAGTGACAGAGGCGCGCGCTGAGGCTGCCCGGATAACAGGCGCTTTTTCTCAAGATGAGCTTCTCGAACTGGAAGCTCTTAAAAAAGAGCAGATCAGCGATGAGCAAATCCGCGAGGTTAGTAAGAAAAATAATTTGGAAAGATTTGTTGGCTTGAATCTGCTTAATATCATTGGGATATTTCTCTTGGTTATCGGCGCTATTACGGCGGCGAGTTATACTTATACCCGCTTGCCGGATCTTTTAAAAGGAATAATGATCTTTGTCTTGGGCGGAGCCATGCTGGCCTTTGGTGAGATCTTAAACGGAAAGAAAGCCAATGTTTTTTCCCTGGGCTTATCTGCCGGCGGTATTGCCATCCTTTATGTGGCTTTGGCGACAAGCTTTTTTGGCCTCCATATTTTAACTGTTTACCCTGCTCTCGCTCTTTGTGTGCTGATAACTGCAGGCGCCTTTGTCTTATCCGGCCGCTACAACTCCCAAACTATTGCAGCTTTTGCCCTGATTGGCGGCTATTTGCCAATAATTACCATTAACGCTGCGCATGATCTGATATATGGGGCAATGATCTATCTTATTGCCCTTAATTTGCTGGCTTTATTGATTTCCTTCAGTAAAAAGTGGCGTTTGTCGTCTTTTATTGGCCTCTTTCTCAATATTATCGGCACTGCCTATATTTGCTGGAATCTTAATTCCGGCGGCAGTTTTGGGGGAAAGGCAGTTGTAATTCTTTATGTTATATTTGCCTTTTTAGTATACACGGCTATCCCGGTAATCAGTACCTATCACACCAAAACAAAATTCAGAAAATCCGATGTGGTACTGCTTGCAATCAATACCTTTTTCAGCAGCCTGATCATGTACGGAGTATTTTACAGTTTTGGTTTTGAAAACTATAATGGTTTCCTGGCTATTATTTTGGCCGCAGTTTATCTGCTGCTCGGCCGGTTTGTGGAAAAGGGGTTTGCCGGAGCGGAACGCCATACCAGCGCTCTGTTTTATTTGACGGGACTGGCCTTTGTAGTGCTGGTAGTTCCCATCCAATTTGGCCGGGCCTGGCTTTCCCTGGGTTGGCTGGCCGAGGGCGTATTACTTGCCGCTTATGGCATTTTACAAAGTGAAAAAAGCTTTAAACAGGCGGGATTTGTGATCAGCCTCTTATGTTTATGGGCATTTCTTCAGATCGATTGTCTGGCTTATGCCGGAAAATCTATATTTGTTTGGAAATATTCGGCAATCACTTTAGGCAGCTTAGTCATTTTGGCTGCTTATATGTATAAAAAAATGATGTCCGGGGGATTTGCCAAGGTATATAAGTATTTTGTTCTCGCCAATTTCTGGTACTATGCCATATATATAATCGGCAGACTTGGTGGCAGATTACCTGCCGGCATAAATGGTTATAACATTGATTATCTGTTTTCCGCAGTTTCAGTAGTTGCGACATTTTTTATTGCCTATGCTATTTGCCGGATCAAGCTTTTGCACGATTCGGGGACTAAAATATTATCCTTCATGCTTTATATTATAGGGATCATCTGGCTTGCTGTAATTAATACCACTAATTCGCCTGTTGATCCTGTATTTCTGAAAGGGCCCGGGATCAGCCTGGGAATAACACTTATCGGGACAGGGATTCTGCTTGTATTGGGGCTGCTGTCTGTTCTATCCCTGCGGGATCTGATGAAAACAATAGTCGCCGGACGCAAGGTGGGTATTGAATGGTATCCCTTGATCCTTTCCGGCTATTTTATTGTCATTCTGACCCAAAACTTAATTACCCAGTTTGATCTGGCCTTTTCCAGTGCTGTTATCAGTGTTATCTATGTTCTGGCTGCCTTGGCCTGGATCATTTTCGGCTTCCTGCGCCGCTATGCTTTTATCCGCCGCTTTGGTTTGATCCTGGCGGTTTTGGCGGTAGCAAAATTATTCCTGATCGATTTATATAACCTGACCCAAGGGTACCGCATCCTGGCCTATTTTGCTCTGGGCCTGACTCTTATTGCTATTTCTTTTGTTTATCAATATTTCAGCAAAAGGCTGGAATTGGGGACTGTTATCAAAAAGGAGGCAATCGCTGATGGGGAAAAAGATAATAATTAGCCTGCTATGCCTGCTATTTGTAGCTGGATGTTCTGCTCCGATCGAGACTATCAATAGCGCTGAGATTGCAATCAGCGGCGGGAACCGCTATAAAGCTTTGCGCCTGACCCCGGAAATCTATAATGCCGCCGACAGAGATCTAGCCGATCTGTTGCTCAAGGACAGCCGGGGAGAGGTTGTGCCTTATTTCATCAATACGGCTCAGCAAAAAGAAAGCAGCAGCAGGGAAACATATGCGATGGAGCTGATCGATTCCTACCTCAAAGACAAAAATTTCTATTTCGACTATAAGCTGGCTGCAGAGCAAAAAAGTGATATCCTGGCCACAACCATAGAGTTCAGCACGGGGGATACGAATTTTGCTAAAAGTATGGAAATATATGGAAGTTATGACAATTTGAATTGGACTTTTGTCTGTGAGGATAAACTATATTCCATTGATAATAAATCCAAACTGCAGATTGAATTCAAAGAGCCGCAAAAATATACCCATTATCGTTTTAAGCTGGCCAATAATCTGGAGCAGATTTCTTTTACTGCGGTAGAGCTTGTTTATAGCAGCAAAACCAGTGAGGAGATCTATTTCATCGAAAGCCTCCGCCCCGAATTCAGGATCGAAAACAAAGACAGAGGGACTGAAATCATTATTGCAGGCCTGAAAAACCTGCGCTTATGCGATATTACCATTGAGAGCGACAGTATGTTTAAACGGACTGCAGCTACTTTATCAGGGGTAAAAAAAGAGCTGTATAACTTGCCGCTAAATGACATATCGTATACGGATATGACAATTCCGCTTAACCGGTATATTTCCCGGGAGGAGATTTATAGTATAATAATAGACAATGCTGATGATAAACCTATAAATATCAAGGGGATCGATCTGCGTTATTATGCAGATGAGCTGGTATTTGAAGGAACTGCCGGCGAAACTTATACCCTGGAATTCGGCTCAAGTTCTCCTGCTATAGCCCCTGTCTATGACATCATGCGCTATCAGGATCAAGTTTTGAAAAGTGCGATCGATAATGTTTCCCTTGGCAAAATGCACTATGGCGAAGCAATGCCAAAAGAGCGGGACTATAAGGTATTATTCAATATTGTGGTTATCGTTATAGCTTTGCTGTTGGGAGCAGTAATAATATTAAGGCTCAAACAGGCAAAAGCGTGAAAAAGCATTCCCGGCCAGTAAATACAAATCGTTTTTCCTGGCTATTGTGTCCTGCCGTATGCGGCGGAATGGGAACAAGCATGAAAGTTAGATGGCGGGACCTGTAATACTTTATGGGCCTACTTTCTTTGGGAGATCTCTCCTCATAAACTAACAAGAGTGATATCCCGGGGAGAGGCTTATGAAAATTATTTTTCTCTTTTTACTGCTGAGCTTGATTATTACCTGGATTTGCTGGCTGTGCCGCCCTCAATCGCCAAGGGTGATGCCGACTCCTGTTTATTTATTGGTGGAGCAGAAAATTCCTACCATAGAGTGGCTGATCCGGGATGTCTGTGCTTATAGCGACAATTTTGAGCTTTTTGTGGTGGATCGGGTAGGGGGAGAGACCCGTACCATTTTGGAACGGCTTAGCCGCCGCTACAATTTCTCTCTACTAAATAGTCTGCCCCCGGAGGCTGCCCATGTATTATTGCTGGATAAGCCCTTAGATCCGGCCCAACTCCGTTTCCGCCTTTCTCAACTACTCCTAACTCCTAACTCCTAACTCCTAACTTCTAACTAAATAAGCGTGGTTGATCAAATGTTTGGTTTTTTTCAATTTTTGTTTCCTCATAACACCTGCCTAGTCTGTGGAGCCAAGGCTTCTCCTCTCTGCCTGGACTGCCGTAAGCAGATGGCAAGCTTGACCAGCTGCCGCCATTGCGCTTGTTTTATCCGGCCGGAGGACAAGGTTTGTTCAAGCTGCCAAAGGGACAAGCCCCCTTTTGCTCTGGCCCGGGCGGCATTACCTTATGAAGGTGAGTTGCGGCAACGGCTAAAAGAACTTAAATACTATAATAAAGCCTGGCTGGCCCGGCCTCTGGCGGCTTTGCTGCATCAGGCTTATGATATTCATTATCGGGGAATGACTTTTGACGGTTTGGTGGCGGTACCTCTTTCGCCCCGGCGGAAACGTCAGCGGGAGTATAATCAAGCAGAACGCCTGGCCAACTTTCTGGCCGGGAATTTAGGCTTTCCTCTCCTGAAAGACGGCTTGCAAAGAGCAAAGGATACCCCGCCCTTGCATAATGTCGGGCGCCGGGAGCGCTATGCTTTGCTTCAGGATTGCTTTGTCGCTGTCCCCGGACAAGTGTCGGGCCGGCGCTTGTTACTGATAGATGATATTTATACCACAGGAGCAACCTGCTTTGCCTGCTCGCAAGCTTTACTGTCCGCCGGAGCCGGCGAGGTTTGCGTTCTGACTGTGGCAGCCGGACGTTCATTTTGAGCGAAAGTAAAAGAAAGAGTATATCTTGGGGAAGCATATTCTCATGGTGTTTTTGTTTTTTATTCTGAATTCTGACTCCTGACTACTTGCGGTCGAAGACCGCTTTATGACGTCCTATGCGGCAGAATGGGGGTAAATATGAATTATGGAAGAAATAATCTATTTTATGTATTGTCGGAAAAAAACATCTCCTTTCTTCCCTGATTTTATCAGGTTATAAACAATTTAATCCACATTATCCACAATCATTCATTGTTTACAAGCTGTTTAAAGGCAATATCTGCATAATTAGGACAGGATATTATTTAATTCTCAGCAAAATTCTTTTTTAGCTCAAATAGAATAGAAAACCCTAAGCATTCACTGTTTACGGACTACATAAGAGGCCATTCAACACAATTTGACACTTACTCCCAAGTAACATCAACAAAAAACAAGCTGTTTACTTCAATAGTTTTCGCGGAGCGAAAAGTTACCCGTTCTATTCCCTAGCTCCAAATCCCTACCCAGATAAACTGGAAAAGCATTGAAAAAATTAGACACGGATTTACGCGGATTAAAAACGGATTAGCACGGATTTTTTATTATTAAAGACAATGAATTATTTTTTGTTTTTCCTCATACACCAGCACCTAAGTTCCTCATACCCTCAGACAACAGCGAAAATCCGTTAAAATCCTTAAAATCCGTGTCTAATTATTTCATGCATTCTTTTAAATCAACATCCCTGCAGGTCAATCCAGAGATGATATATATAGTATGACTTTTTTTGTTCGAATTTGAGAGCTTAGTACCTACTCCCTAACCCTTTACGGCACAGCCGCATTAACAAATTAAGCCAAAAAAAGCAAATAAAAAAGGAAGCTATAGGTTTCCAAGAGAAGGATTTTCCCAGTTTTTCGGGAATACTTTATGGAGCAAGATTCTTGCTTGCAACAATATTATTATGAGGAGAAATAGTCTATGAACATCACTTTTAAAGCCAGAAATCTGGAGATCAGCCCATCCCTGCGGGAATATGCAGAAAAGCGACTGGAAAAATTTTCCAGATTGCTTGATGTTGAGGAAATGAATGTGGTAATGATTTTGAACAGGGAAAGGCATCGATTGGAAGTAACCATGCATGTCAAGGGCATAATCATCCGGGGTGAGGTGGAAGAGTATGATATGTATGCCTGCATTGATAATGTAGTGGAAAAACTGGAACGCCAAGTGTATAAATATAAATCCCGATTAAACAGAAAAGGCCGGGGTATAGTTAAAGAGATCCCTGTTGCCCCGGTGGAATGGGAAGAAGCAGCGGATGAAGATGAAATCCCGGTACGGGTAAAAACATTTTCCTTTAAACCTATGCCGGTAGACGAGGCCATATTGCAAATGAATATGCTGGGCCACAATTTCTTTGTTTTCAATAATGACAGAACCGGTGCAGTCAATGTAATATATAAACGCAATGACGGGGCCTATGGCCTCTTAGAACCGGAATAGAAAGCAATGCGTAATTCGTAATGCGTAATTCGTAATTTTTGTGACGAGATCGCTAACTTGCAGGTAAGAATTATCTCCTGCCTGGGGTGAGACGGCATAAGGGAAGATAATAAGAATAATCATATGCCAAGTGAACGGAATATTAAGGCATCTATCCCAATTTTTTGGGCTGGATGCTTTTTTATCTCTTTGTTAACAAGAGTATTAATAATGAAAAGCGCAGGAAATTTTCTAAATAAATGCGGAACTTGCAATCAATTATGCTACATTCGGCATATTTTTCTCTTGACAATATGCCGGGTGCGGCATATAATATTAATATTAGTACTCGGAGGTTTATTATGAGTGACTTGCAAACATATCTCGACCAAGCATTAAAAACAGTTGAAATAAATAAAAATGAAGAACCGCCCTGCTTCGATGATTACGATATTGAAGAAGAGGTCTGCCAATTGATCATTTCCACGCGAAATGCTCTTGGGATAACTCAAAGTCATTTAGCAGAAAAATCAGGAGTATCTCAGGCTAATATAAGCAGAATTGAAAAAGGAAATTATCATCCGAGTATTGCCGTTCTAAAAAGAATAGCAGATGGGTTAGGTAAACGCTTGATTATAGAATTTGCGGAGAGGGATGAGATCTAATAATGGCCATATATATCAGTAATTTTAGCGTTGACCATTTTCGGGGGATCCATGATCTTTCAATCGATAATATTAACCATATTAATATTATCGCCGGTGATAACAATTGCGGAAAAACCAGCATCTTAGAGGCAATACTGCTTCTTCGGAATCCCGCAGACATAACAAACGTGCTGCGTATTGCGCGACTCAGAGATGCGAGCGCTTCTCTGGGGGGTGTTTCTATATATGAAAACTTTATCAATCTTTTCCCAAAGGATGGAAATAAGGCAACAATTAGTCTACGCTCACTATGCAGGGATGACGATGTTCGGTATCTATTGACCGGTGAACAGAAAAAAATCATGCTTGAACCGGAAGATTTATCAAAAAAGATTTCATTTTCACAAAGACGGCGCATCATGCAGGAATATGGTTCCGGCCCGGTGGAAACAGATGCGTTTGTTGGAGAGGCTCAATATGAACTTGGAGTACTCAAAGGTCATATTAAAGTAGATATTAACGCCTACACGTCTGTTTCAGGGAAAGAGATAATAAAAGAAAACTATCTTGATATGATTTATCTTTCTCCATTTAATCATGTCCAAGGTAATGTTTTTGGCCGTATTATTCGTAATGATTCTTACAAAGATATTTGCCTGCATATATTGCGCTTATTTGATCCCGATATAGTTGACTTATTAATTCTCCGGAATGAAGATAATAATCGGCCTGTAGAATATGTAAAACACAAAACATTCGGCAATATGCCTCTATCTACCTATGGTGACGGCATCAAGAAAGTATTATCTATAGCAAATGGAATCGCTCAAGCATCCGGTGGTATCCTTATGATTGATGAAGTAGAAACTGCTATTCATTCAAAATATTATAATGATATTTTCCGGTTTATCATTAAAGCCTGCTTGCAATTTAATGTTCAGGCATTTATAACAACTCACAGCCTTGAAGCAATTGATGGCTTTTTGGAGGCACAGGATTATAGTCATCAAAGTGATTATGACAATATTAGTGTTATAACCTTAAAAAAAGAACTTAAAAAGACTTATTCTAGAGTTCTTCCAGGCAGAAAGGCTTATGCTAACCGTGAGCATTTTGGATTTGAGGTAAGGCTATGAACAAGTTGATACTTTGTGAAGGGAAGACAGATGCAATTCTTTTAAGCTATTATCTTGAACGTACTTGCGGATGGACACATCGGAATGCTCCCAAAAGCCTTGATATCAAGACTGACGAAACAAATATATTAATAAAGCCAGATTGAGGTTGAAAGCACATTTAGGGGTAGTATGGGCTATCCAGTATCCCGAAAAGACGTTTTTACTTATTAACGAGCAAATCCGTTCGGTGAAATGGGAAGATTCAAAAATTCTCCATGAATGCTTCAACGAGCTAAAAAAGATCTAAAACGTAATTTTTATGCCAGATGCTGATCGGACAATCATGGCCTTAACCTCTATTTGATCTTTCCTGCTTCTATTGCCAGACCAATCAAACGGTCTGCTTGATCTGCCATAAATAGGGGGATATTCAATATGTCGTCATCCAGTTGCAAATTTGCTAGCGAGAAGCGTACCCGCAGTTTGATTTTATCTCCAAACTTCTCCTTAAACTTCTTCAGGCTCAAGCTCTTAAGATTGCCTGCCGATTTTACTTCTATTGGTATGATCTCGTTTTCACGCTGGATCAGAAAATCTACCTCATAGCGGGGGTTATCTACCGACCAATATCTTGGTGTTACCTCAAATTGACTTCGGAGTGCTTGTAAGACATAATTCTCGGAAAGTGCGCCTTTAAACTCAGTAAACAAGCGATTTCCTTCGCCGAAAGCCGAAGGAGCAAGCATTGCCAATCTGCGCAGCAAGCCCACATCTACCAGGTACAGCTTGAATGCGGACAAGTCGTCATAGGCGGAAATAGGCAGACCCGGCGCTGTGCTGCGGTAAATTTTGCTGACCAGTTCCGCGCTCACCAACCATTGCAAGGTATCCTCATATTCCCGGGCTCTGGCGCCCTCTTTGACAACCTTGTAAATGAATTTTTTATTTTCCCTGCTAAGCTGGGAGGGGATCGATTTCCAGATCAGATTGATTTTAGGGAATTCACTGGGAGCGGGATGTTTGGCAAAATCCCGTTCGTAGGCGCCGATAATATTTATTAATGCCGCTTGCATCAAATCTATATCCCGTTCCTCTGTCCACAAATATACCGGTTCCGGCATTCCTCCGGTGATGAAGTACATTTTTAGCTTTTCGCAAAGCGGATTAAAAAAGGCATCAGGTATGGGTTCTATTGTTTGCAGGGAATCCAAATAGGAAGCTAAATGCGCGTCTCCGTTGGCTAGGAGAAATTCTCCAAAAGTCAGAGGATGGATTTGCAGGAAATCCACCTTGCCTACAGGAAAAGAAGAAGGCCTTGCCAGAGCAACTCCCAATAATGAACCGGCACAAATCAGATGATATTGATTGGCATTTTCCTGAAAGTATTTCAGAGAATTTATAACATGCGGACAATCCTGTACCTCATCAAAAATAATAAGAGTATCCTCCGGGTCGATTTTCTGTCCGCTGACCATGATAAGATTTTGCAGAATTCGGGGAATGTCCTTTGTGGTTTCGAAGAATTGCCTGTATTCCGGGCTTTCATCAAAGTTAAAGTAAGCAATATTTTTATAATACAGCTTGCCAAATTCCTTTAATATCCAGGTCTTGCCTACCTGCCGGACACCTTTCAAGATGAGCGGCTTGCGGTATTTAGATTCTTTCCATTTAAGCAAATCCTTTAAAAGTAATCGTTCCATGGCAAGGCCCTCTTTCTATCACACAATTATAGATGTTTCGAGCGGAAAAATCACATTATCATTATATTATGCGTGAGTAGAGATGTCAAGCATGACACAACCCATTGCAGAGTTTTTTCTTGCCTTGCTCTTGGTTTTGTATTATAATGACATTATAAAAAAAGTAGGAGATAAAAGTAAATGAAAGTCGGAAAAGAGAGCGAAAAATTGGAATTTAAGAAGAGTACCGCCGAACTTAAAGAAGGTATTATCTCCATAGCCGCTATTTTAAATAAGCACGGCGGTGGTGAATTGTATTTCGGTATCCTAAATGACGGTACTCCCTGCGGTCAGACGGTTTCCGAAAAAACTTTGCGTGATATCAGCCAAGCGGTTTCCAATCATATTGAACCAAAAATATACCCCAATATCAATGAAGTATTCATTGGCCAAGAAGCCTGCATTCATATAGAATTCAGTGGTAAAGAACCGCCCTATTATGCGTATGGTAGGGCATATATGCGTGTTGCTGACGAAGACAAGGTGATGTCTGCCGCTGAATTGGAGAGGTTTATCCTGAAAAAGAATTACGGCCATGACACTTGGGACAGCGAATTGTCAAATAAGACGGTGGGCAACGTGGATGAAGAAATATTAAAGGAATACTTGGAACAAGCCAATAAAGCAGGGCGAATCGATTTTACTTTTAGCGGTAACAAGGAGACATTGGAAAAACTAAGCGTTACAGACGGCGATGCGATCACCAACGCCGGTTGTGCACTGTTGATCGGTTTTCATTTACTTGAGGTGCAAATGGCAGTTTTTGCGACAAAACAAAAGCTGACCTTTCTTGACATCCGCAGGGGCAGAGGTAATGTAAGGCAGCTCATTGAAACGGCAGTGCAATATGTGATTGAAAAAATGAATTGGCGTGTGGTGTTGGATGGATCTATTCAGCGCAAGGAGATCCCGGAAATACCTGTCTCGGCAATTAGAGAAGCTATCACCAATTCCTATTGCCACAGAGACTACAGGTCAACCCAAAATAATGAAGTTGCGGTTTATAGCGACAGGATTGAAATTTATAATCCGGGGAGATTTCCTGATGGGCTTACCCCGGAGGATTTTATCAATAGGAAAAACCGTTCGGTAAAACGCAACCCCAATTTGGCGCAACTACTGTATTACTCTAAAGATATTGAGAGTTTTGGAACAGGATTACAGCGTATCAGCGACGAATGTAAAGAAGCCGGGATCAAGGTTGAGTTTGAAATGCTTAAAATGGGCTTTGCGGTCGTTTTTTATCGCCCTGATGCTTCTGTTTTTCCAGGTGTTGGTGACGTAGATAACAACGCAGATAGCGACGTAGATGGCGACGTAGATAACAACGCAGATAGCGACGTAGATGGCGACGTAGATAACAACGCAGATAGCGACGTAGATGGCGACGTAGATAACAACGCAGATAGCGACGTAGATGGCGACGTAGATAACAAC
>Ga0082212_10007601_pt1 | contig 14292 bp, 16 predicted proteins | sample TergutNt197P3_FD_71548 | JGI IMG/M metagenome (GOLD analysis project Ga0082212, IMG submission 71548) | Neocapritermes taracua P3 segment gut microbial communities from Petit-Saut dam, French Guiana - Nt197 P3 | ecosystem: Host-associated > Arthropoda: Insects > Digestive system > Gut ... | reverse complement strand
ACTAGTGTTGTGTAAAGTTTAAAATTTCTCATTATATGCTTGATTATTTTTGCTAAACCTGCTATGATGGTATAGGGGTGATGTAAATGAATATCAAGTATCACGTAACACTTACGCCAGAAGAACGGAGCCATTTGCTGCAAATAATATCCAAAGGAAAAACAGAGGGATACAGGATCCGGCACGCCCATATACTGCTGGCAGTTGATGAAATCGAGGAAAATAAAGAGTGGACTGACAAAATCATAGCGAAGGCATACCATACGACTGAAAAGAGTATCGGGAATTTGCGCCGCAGGTTCGTGGAGAAGGGGCTGGATGCGGCGCTAGGGCGCGAGAAGCGCGAGGTTGCTCCAAGGATCAAGATTGACGGGGAAACAGAGGCGAAAATAGTGGCGCTCACGTGCAGCAAAGCCCCTGATGGCTACAGTCAATGGTCGTTACGGCTTCTGGCGGACAAGGTAGTAGAACTTGGTATAATGGAAAGCGTTTCGCACACGGCTATCGGCGATTGTCTAAAAAAAACGAAATTAAGCCATGGTTACATGAGCAGTGGTGCATACCCAAAGCGTCAGCAGAGTTTGTAGAGCGAATGGAAGACGTTTTGGAGGTTTACAAAAAGCCATATGACCCATTCCGCCCTGTCGTATGCATGGACGAAACTAACAGGCAGCTGATTGGTGAGGTGGCTCCTCCGATACCAATGACAGCGGGGCATCCGCAGATATATGATTATGAGTACGTCCGCAACGGCGTCGCCGATATCTTCATGATGTTCGAGCCACTGGCGGCACGCCGCTATACAGCGGTTACCGAGACACGTACAAAAATCGACTTCGCATACTGCCTGCGGGATTTATCAGATAAATACTACCCGTACGCGGAAAAAATCATAATGGTGATGGACAACCTGAATACCCACACTTTAGCATCTCTCTACGAGGCGTTCGCCCCAGACGAGGCGCGCCGGTTGGCTGAACGTTTTGAAATACACTACACTCCAAAGCATGGCTCGTGGCTGAACATGGCAGAAATTGAGATTGGCGTTATGAGCAAGCAGTGCCTAAAGCACAGAATACCAACCAAGGAAGAGATGGCTTATCAGGTTAAAGCTTGGACTTTTACAAGAAACTCAGCCAACCTGTCTGTGGACTGGCGATTCACCACTGATGATGCTCGAATTAAGCTAAAGCGATTATATCCGAAATTTTAAACTTGACGTAACACTAGTGTCAATCTTATCGAATGGAATAGCTCTTTCAAAAACTTTTTCATTCAGCTACCCTCTAGCCCCTATCTGTCTCATTCAACTGCAAAAACCTCTGCAACATCGCTGCCAACTGCGCCCTGGTGGCAGTACCCTTGAGGTCGATCTTGTTATCACCCACGCCCTGCATAATGCCCAACTTGCACAGCACCTTGTCGTCAAATTCTGCCCCTACGATATACCATGGCTCTTCAAGACCCAGTGACCCCGCCATCATATTGGCAAAGTTCTCTACGATTCCTTTCATTTCCATCACCCGGAATCAATTATACCATATCAGCGAATTTGGGAGTAGAGCCTTTTTTATCTGTTAAACTTGGGGAGGAAACCGGGAGAGTGAGCTGTTGTTCCCAGTATGATTTCGTACTATCAATTTTATCCAAAAGGTGGTATACTAAATAACATGAGCACAATAATAAGCAATACGATGGATATTCGAAGCATACTTGCCTCCGAGTTTAGTTTGAACGCTGCGCAGGTAGCCAACACTGTTGCGTTGATCGAGGAGGGCAACACCATTCCGTTTATCGCCCGCTACCGCAAGGAAGTAACCGGCGGTATCGACGACGTGACCCTGCGCGAACTTGACGAACGCCTAACCTACCTCAAGAACCTGGAAGCCCGCAAAGCCGAAGTGCTACGGCTAATTGATGAGCAGGGCAAATTGACCCCTGAGCTACAAGCTGAAATTGAATGCGCTATGGTATTACAGCGCGTGGAGGACTTGTACAAGCCATATAAAAAGAAACGGGCGACGCGGGCTTCCAAAGCGAAAGAGGCGGGTTTAGAGCCGCTAGCATTGCTGATATTGGAACAGGCGCTAACCTCTGGCGACCCGCTTGTGCTGGCGGAGCCGTATATCAACGCCGAAAAGGGCTATGATACGGCGGAAGCCGCGCTACAAGGCGCTTGCGACATAATAGCTGAATCTGTCGCCGACGATGCGGAGCACATTGCGCTTTTACGCGATTTCACACGCATGCGCGGAAATTTAGTGTCTGTAGCCACCGACGCGGGCGAGAAAACCGTTTATGAAATGTACTATGACTACAGTGAGCCGGTTCAAAAAATCCCCAATCACCGCGTCCTTGCCATCAATCGCGGCGAAAAAGACGGCAAATTGAAAGTCAAGGTGCAGATTGATGCGGATTTTGCGATCGATCTGCTGGAAAGGCGTGTTATCAAGAGTTCGAGTATTTTCACCGACATTCTAAAGACAGCACTGGCAGACAGCTACAAACGGCTGATTGCTCCGTCGCTGGAACGGGAAACCCGTTCCGTGCTTAGCGAACGCGCCGAGGCTGAGGCGATAAAGGTTTTTGCCAAAAATACCGGGAATCTGCTATTGCAGCCGCCCGTAAAGAACGCGCGGGTCATCGCGCTCGACCCCGGATACCGCACAGGCTGCAAGGTCGCCGTACTGGACGAACACGGCAAGCTGCTGGATCATACAACGATTTACCCCACGCCGCCAAAGTCCGACATTGCAGGCGCGGAGCGCGTTTTACGCCGATTCGCCGAAAAGCATAACATCAATGTTATCGTGATAGGCAACGGTACCGCTTCCCGCGAAACCGAGGAAGTGGTAGCGGATTTCATCCAAAAGTCCGATATGCCGATACAATACACCATCGTCAACGAGGCGGGCGCTTCGGTTTACAGCGCGTCGAAGCTGGCCAGCGAGGAATACCCGGATTTAGACGTGACAACGCGCGGCGCGATGAGCTTAGGCCGCCGCCTGCAAGACCCGCTGGCCGAGCTGGTGAAAATCCCGCCGAAATCCATTGGCGTGGGGCAGTACCAGCACGACCTTAACCAAACTACACTTGACCACGCACTGGCAGGCGTGGTGGAAAACACCGTCAACCGCGTCGGCGTAGACCTGAACACCGCTTCCCCGTCACTGCTCGGTTACGTTGCCGGGATCGGCGGCGCGCTGGCGAAGAATATCGCCGCCTACCGCGAGGCAAACGGCGTGTTTACCGACCGTAAGCAATTGAAAAAAGTTCCCAAGCTTGGCGAGAAGGCGTTCAAGCAATGCGCGGGTTTTCTGCGCATCAGCGGTGGCAAAAATCCGTTTGACGCGACGGCGGTTCACCCGGAAAGTTACGCCGCCGCCACAGAATTGCTCAAGCGCGCGGACGTTGCCGCTTCGGAACTGGCTAACGGCGGTATCCCGGACATAGAGAAACGTGCCGGAGATTTAGGCGTACTCGCAGACGGCATCGGCATTGGCTTGCCAACGCTCAAAGATATCCTTTCCGAACTGGCCAGGCCGGGACGCGACCCGCGCGAGGACGCGCCGCCCGTGGTGTTCAACCGCTCCGTACGCTCCCTCGACGATTTGCATGTCGGCATGGAACTGACAGGAACCGTGCGTAATGTCGTTGATTTCGGCGCTTTTATCGACATCGGCGTGAAGCAGGATGGGCTTGTCCATATATCAAAGCTCGCCAACCGCTTCATCCGCCATCCCAGCGAAGCCGTCGCAATCGGCGATAATGTTAAGGTATGGGTCGCCGCAGTTGACAAGGAGCGGGGGAAGGTATCGCTGACGATGGTTAAAGATAAATAAACTTGTGGCACAATGAAGCCGGTAAAGCGGGGGTGGAATGATTATGTCTGATATAAGCGCCTTCGACGAATATAAACGACTTGGCGAACCTGAAAAGGCTGAAAAATCTCAGATATGGCAGATAGCGATAGGATTACAGCAAGTAGACGGATTAACACCGTCTGATTACCTCATGGAGACGGCAAAACAAAACATTGAAGGTGAAATCACCATCTACGAGGTGCAAGAGCGGCTCAACGGGTACTACAAGGCAAAGCCCGTGCAAACTGCCGATGACCGCACCGAGGAAGCAGATAAGGTTTCCGCCCGAATTGCCGAAATCCTGTCTGAAAAGACATTTTCATTCAGCCCTGCCGAATACATCACTATTCATAAGCGGCTGTTCATGGACATTTATAGGTTTGCGGGCAAAATTCGTGACTATAACATCTCCAAATCTGAATGGGTGTTGGGCGGCGAAACGGTGTATTACGCCTCCGCTGATAGCATTCGCGCTACATTGGAGTATGACTTTGAGCAGGAAAAAGCGTTCCAATACAAAGGGCTGAGCAAAGAACAAATAGTCGCGCATATAACCAAATTCGTATCGGGTTTATGGCAGATCCACGCCTTTGGTGAAGGAAATACCCGCACCACAGCGGTGTTCATCATCAAATATCTGCGGACGTTAGGTTTTACCGTCGCTAATGACTTATTTTCACTTCACTCATGGTATTTTCGTAATGCCTTGGTGAGGGCAAATTATAATGACTACAAAAATAACATCTACTCAACGCTTGAATATCTCAATCGCTTTTTCGGGAACTTGCTTTTGGATGAAAGCAATTCTCTGAAAAACCGTGATTTGCATCTTGCCTTTGGCAATGAAACAGTTGTTTTAGAAAATGTCCCTGTAAAAACAGGGAGTGTCCCTGTAAATGTCCCTGTAAAACGCAAAGACGAAATTATAAGAATGTTGCTGGACAATCCGAATCTTACTGCGGAAGAATTGGCGAACACATTCTCTGTTGCTACCAAAACAATCATGCGTGATTTTACCGCTCTAAAAAACGAGGGCAGGATAAAGCGCGTTGGTTCTGACAAATCAGGGCATTGGGAAGTAAATTAAGCAAGCATCGGATACGCTATGAGCAGCAAAGTAGCATAACCACGTAAATATTTTTTTATCTGTTAAACTTGGGATATAACACAAAATCCCTTCTATCGTAAGGGATTTTGTGTATTTAGGTCTGGAAAATGCGCCATAATACGTTGACATTGCGATAAGGTCAGGGTTTAGTTCTTTTTCGTTCCTGCCTATGAAGCGCGTCACGACGTTCTTCATATTATCATATACGGCTTCCCGATATGCGCCCCCAACCATCTCAAAAAAACGGACATGTGAGTCAAGAAAAACTTCCTTCTTTTGGTTGTTGTACAGATATGCCCAACGGAACTTGCCCTTCGGAGAGCCGAATACAGCAAGATAATATTTACCGCACACGCCGTCTATGACAAGCTTCACTTCTCCAAAGTCGTACTCGATGCGATCACCAAAATCGTACTCCTGCCGGATAAACGCCTCTGCTATCTTGCCGCGCTTCTCCTTCATTTTCATTGTGACCGTCGTCAGCCCAATGTCATGTCCGGCTTTCCTTATGGTACAGTATATAAAAATGTGGTGGTTGTTGAAGGAAAAATAATCAATTATGACGTGAGTATGTATGGGTACGGAGGTTTTATCCCAAAACCAAATCAAACCATTGCCGCAGGGAACAGTAACACCCTGGCAGTCAGGACTGATGGCAGCCTATGGGGTTGGGGCTGGAATTACTATGGCGAACTTAGCGATGTGATAGAATTCTTCGGCAGCAGAACACCAGCTAAAATGCTAGATAACGTGTCTTTCATTTCAGAAGGATTTCAACACACTATGGTACTCAAGACAGATGGTAGCCTATGGGCTTGCGGATCTAATGCTTCAGGTAGAAAACCATATCCGCCCCTTCGTTTGTGGCCGTAAAAATTGGCTGTTTGCAGACACAGTCGCTGGTGCGCAAGCCAGCGCCGCGGTATACAGTATTATTGAAACCGCCAAGGCCAATGGTCTTAACCCCTATCAATATCTTCTGCATTTGTTTACATATTTACCCACGGTTTTAACCAAGGATCCGGCAGTTGATCTGTCGCGCTTCTTCCCCTGGGCCCGTGATATCCAAGCAAAGTGCCGCTATGGACAAGAGACCTCTGGGCAACTGACGCTCTTCGAACGCTGATTAGTCTTACACCCTAAGGTTAGGCGCTTACTTTAAAACTTTAAAACTAATTTCAGGAAAAAAATTTTTATGCTTGCCAGAACGGAGAAAATGCGGTATAATATTTTTTAGCTTTAAAGCTTTCGCCGCTGTAGCTCAGTAGGTAGAGCGCATCCTTGGTAAGGAAGTGCTCCAGTTGCCAACAAATAGCTTGTTAGCAGGACTTTAAGCCTTAAAAAATACTTGAAATTTCAATTTACCCACTAAGTTACCCACTACAGTTTTTTAAGAATTTTTGCCCGATTTTCATAGTGGGTACGTAGTGGGTAAGATAGACAGAGATAAAAATGAACAAAACCGCAGCTTGCCGCTGTAGCTCAGTAGGTAGAGCGCATCCTTGGTAAGGATGAGGTCACCAGTTCAATCCTGGTCAGTGGCTCCAAAAAACCCGCATGGTACAGGCCTTGCGGGTTTTTGCACGGTTTTTTTGAGGTAAAAATCGTACCCACTACGTAGTGGGTACGCTAACGGATATTAAGGATGTGCTCCACCACACCCGCTATAGCTCGAGTTCTTCCCGCATCTTGCTCTTTGTAGGTGGTTGTTTATCGGTTGCCGGTTGCTCTTTAGTGGCGTTCGCAAGCTGTCTTTTGATACTCATTTTGCGGGGAGTCTGTTTTTTTGCTTCATTATCGCCTTGGAACAAGCCATTTATTTTTTCCATCTGCTCATGAGCGGTTGAGCCGATAACGTGGGAATAGGTATTGAGCGTGAGCGTCACATCGGCGTGGCCGAGCACATCCTGCACTACTTTGGCGGGAACATTGGCCTCCAACATGCGGGTGGCGAATGTATGGCGCAGGGCGTGGAAGGTGAAGCGCGGTAATCCCGCCGCGTCCGTGATTTTATCCATAGTAGTACAAACACGGCGCGGTTCAATGACCGTGCCGACATTGGAGCAGAAAACCAGGTTTTGCTTATTCCACGCTGAACCGGCTTCGGCCTTTTCTACTTCCTGACGTTTCTGGTGAACCTGCAAAACAGGTATCATATTCGGCAAGATAGGTACTTGACGCCGCCCGCTTTTCGTCTTTGGTTCCGAGAAGCTTAATGTTGTTATACCGGTATCAGGGTCTTTAATACGGGAAACGGAGCTTTTAACGGCAATGCTTTTGTTTTTCAAATCAACGCAATCCCAGGTAAGAGCCATTAACTCACCACGCCGCATGCCGGTTGCTAAAGCCAGCAAATATAAGGCTTCCAGGCGATGGCCTTTTAAGGCGTCCATGAAGCGCTTTTGCTCTGTTTCAGTGAGTATACGAATTTCCTTTTGCTCCAGTTTGGGCGGCACAGCCGCTTTTGCCGGATTGAACGGTATGATTTGGTTCCGTATAGCCTGCTCCAACGCACTGGATAGGATATTTTTCACTTTCAGCACTGTCCATGGGGCAAGCGGTGGTTTGTTTTTGCTGCCACGCGCCATGCTGTTAAGCAGGGTTTGGATATGATCGGGACGTAATTTTTGCAGTTCTACACTGCCTAAAGCTGGCCGGATATGTTTTTCTATGTTGTGATGATAGCTGGTATAGGTGGCAGGGCGCACACTGTTTTTCTTATACTCCTTCATCCAGGTATCTAGCCATTCTCCCAAAGTGAGGTTGCTCGGCTTTACATATTCGTCATCGTTAGCCAGGCTTTCTACATGCTTGATAAGCTCTTTAAGCTTGCGCTTTGTTTCGGCTTGTGTGGGAGCGTAAACTGATTTGTCTATGCGTTTGCCAGTATCTTCATCGGTGTAGCTGAAGCGGCCTTCCCAACTGCCGTTGGGCCGCTTGCGGACTGAACCGTCGCCCCTATCTCTACGGATGTTGTTTGGCATTGATACCGCCTCCTTTCCGTTGGGTGGCTTGTTTGCTCACCCACGCCTGAAACAGGTCGGCGGGAATAACAACACGGTTGCCAACATAGATAGATGGAAAATCTGTTTCGCTCACAAGTTTATAGGCGCTGTTTCGCCCTATCCCCAAAATCTGCCGTATATCGTCTACGGAGTAAAACGCCGGAAATGAATTGTTTTCGATTGCTGTCTGCATAAGCAAAGCCTCCTCTATAACAAAAAACAAATTCTCATATAACATTTACCGGGTTGAGGCAAAGGGCAACGCGACCGCGCCGCCCCTTCGCCCCGCTTACTTTTGGGCTTATTCCCAGCAGACTTCGTTTTGCTCACCAGGTCATGTTGGCCCGATGTCCCCTTCGCTCCCCAAGTTACTGATTATGAACCCAAAGCTTAGGAGGGAAACAGGCCGTATCCGTTTGGGCTATCGATATCAATAGACAAAAAATACTCCGGCCCGTTCATCCCTCACCCGGTTATTAGGAGAGGAAAAAGCCCTCTCATTAACACTGACAATTTTCTTTGATTTCGGTCCCCTGCTGTCCGGAGTTTTCCAAAAATATTTTCATGGACGCTAATCCGCGAGAAATAGATTTTCGGATGTTCCGTTCTCCCGTACCGTCTGCGGCGGCAATTTCCGTAATACTCATGCCAAGAAGGTAATGTGCCTCAATACGCCTGCCCTGTGTTTCCGGCAGTGAGTTTAACGCCCGGCATAAACGGCAATGCCGTTCTTTCATTGCCAATACCGCTTCCGGATTTTCGGTCGAATGAACGACAACCGCCGCTTCGATGCCATTATCTACATCAAGAGAGTAATGCGCCTTATAGCGGTACATTTGCCGCTCATGCGCTTGTTCGTACCGCTTGTCTGCTAAAAGCTCAACCGCGACTTCCTCCGATACTTCCACAAATTCATCCTGGGTATACCAGGGGTAAAAGTTCCGTAAATTGATTTTTGTTGCCATTTTTCATTCCTCCATTCGATTTTTTTGTTTGGAAAGCCTAAAATCGAATGGAGAGCGGCGGTGAGCGACACCGTAGCCGTATTATCATATATCCTCCGTTCCGCTTTTAAAGCTGAACGGGGACTAAAAAAGAGCATGGCGATAGCTTTAAAAGCTACCAGCCATGCTCAAACTCGTTCCACAACCTTGTTAGGTCGTTTGTTCCGGCTACTACGCTGCCAACACGAAATACATATTGCGCTCTGTCCGGCGGTCATCGATGCGTCAGATAAATGGAGGATTATTGCCCGCAAGCGCACCTCCACCGGGAATTTGTCTCAGTTCCCTTATCACATTATTTAATTTTACTCAACAGATTTACTCAAATGATATGCCGACCATTTGGCCGCATCTTTTGCATTTGAGCGTCAAAGCAGATTCAGGCGGCGGTTTGCCGCGCCTTGATTTACGTACATATTCCCCGATAGGGGCTTCAAACACTCGCCTGTACCCGCACTTCGGGCACTTAATTGGCTTCATCGCTGCATAAGCAGCGAGATTTTCACTGACAATAATCATAGCGCGAGCCTCCTCGTATAATATATTTGCGGGGGGATTTTTATGCGCCCCCGCACGCCTTAAGTCAACCGGCTTGCCAATACCCATGATATAATTGACAATGTGTCAATCAGGCAAAAGTTCTTCCGAGCCCCTGTTGAACCGAAAGGTTGCTTCAACAAAAGTCTGTTCCCCTGAACCGGAAGTTAGCTTCAAACCGCCGGCTGTTTGCCGGTATACAGGTCACCCGTTTTGCAGTTACGGGTTCGCAACGGCCAGTACCCGGAATGATTCTAATATGCGAGGGTGTTGATGCTCCGGTATCATGGGTATTGCCAAGCCGATTGACCAAAATCCAACATAGAAAGAAGGTGAAAAGGTGAACCAGTTATTTGTTGGCATTGATGTGGGTAGCCGCGATAACGCGGTATACATCATGCTGCCGGACGGTTCCAAGTACTGTGCTTTTGAGGTGCAAAACAACCTCGGTGGGGCGCAGTCGATTTCCAAGAGAGTGTCTTCCGCCTTAGCGGAGAAAAATCTATCCGCCGTTGCCATCGGCATTGAAGCAACTGGTGTTTATGGTGACAATCTCATGTGTTTCCTGCGGGAAGACGGTTCCCTGGGGCGCTTTGAGCGCAAATTGTTTGTGCTGAACCCTAAACAGGTAAATAAGTTCAAAGAAGCCTACTCTGATTTGCCTAAGAACGACCCTGTAGATGCCTTCGTAGTAGCCGACAGTCTCCGCTTCGGACGGATCGGCTCCCCGGTCTACATGGACGACTACCGCTACAAAGCCCTGCAAACACTGACCCGCGCCCGTTTCCACGCTGTCCACAATCTCGTGCGGGAAAAACAACGGTTCATGAACTACCTCTTCATGAAGTGCTCCGGCCTCGCCCAAAAAAAGGTTTTTTCAGATAACTACGGCGCGGCTGCCTTGGCGGTTTTTGAAGAGTTCGGCACTCCGGACGATATTGTTAATACAGGCATTGAAAAACTTACAGCATTCATCGCACAAAAGGGGAAGAACCGTTCCCCGCGCCCCGAGGAGCTTGCTAAAGCGGTTCAAACCGCCGCCAGAGGATCTTACCGCCTTCCCAAAACTGTAAGTGATTCCGTCAATCAAGTCCTCTCCATTTCCATTTCCTCCATGCGGGCTATTCAGTCCCAAATCAAAACACTCGAAAAGGAAATCGCCCGTCAGCTTGATAATATCCCCAACCCCTTGATTTCTATACCAGGCATCGGCCCTGTGTTCTCTGCCGGTATCATCGCCGAAGTAGGCGACATCAACCGTTTCGGGGGACAAGCACAGCTTGCAAAATACGCTGGCCTTGCCTGGACTCAGTATCAGTCCGGCATGTTTGAGGCCCAGAATACCCGCCTCATAAGATCAGGTAACCGCTTCCTTAAATACTACTTGGTAGAAGCCGCCAACTCTCTCGTGCGTTGCGACACGGAGTTTCGGCGCTTCTACGACCTCAAATTTAATGAGGTCAACAGGTACCAGCACAAACGCGCACTCGCTTTAACTGCCAGAAAATTGGTCAGGTTGCTCTTTCGGCTGCTGAAGGACAACCGGCTTTATAGACCGGCGTAAGTTTTTACGCCACCATTATCTGCCCTGTTTTTAAAATTCTATTTGGCAGGGCTTAGGTGATAGCTCCCTTTTTGTCTCTTCCTGCGGTGTTTATGCCTTGCCGTTATCAAAATTTTCTTCACTTTGGGGCTTGACATTGCACCGCCGGACTTATTTCGGGTGTTTCGTGGCCATCTATGGGAACGGCATTGCGTTCCGATTCCTCTTTGTGTTTTTGCAGGCGGTTGAATAGGGATTTTTTTTCTTCATCGGTTTTTTGCATGTTTTTAATGTCCCTCTGGGGCTTTGTTAGTGCCGTAATCAGGGATTTTGTCATAACAAAATCCCGCCCTTGGCGCTGGCGGGTGTATTCGTGCGGTATATTGTGGCCTCCTTTAATAGTTTATACGAAGTAGTTTTGTTTGAGAAAAAATTTCACCTTAATTTTTTTGTGTTTCATAGTAGAGGTGGCTTTTTCTATATGCAATTTTTATGGCAATTAGTCAAACACAGTCAAACAATAGAAGGAATTGGTTGAAATTAGTTGAAAATATTTAAATTGAAACAAGTTTTTAGACTTATTATAGCCTGTAAAACAGCAAGGAGAGATATAAAAATGGCATTTTACCATATAATCATGATAGCAGGAGTACTTGTAGTATTTTTGATAATGGCATGGGGTCAATTAGCAGGAGGAAAAAAGTTTTATGGTTCTTTACACCAGGATTCAAAAATTGATTCAGAGTTGTTTAAGCGCATAACGTCTAACTGCGGTAGTTGGAGAAATTCAGCCCAAGTCTTTATATGTTTTGAAGCAGCATTAATCATATATGCAATAATGTCATCTCTTATATGTGCATATATTGCAGGGTTTGGAGTTGATGATTTGCCATCTATTGTTATATACTCAATACTATCAATAGTTTTTACTGGCGTTATTCTTGTTGCAAAATGTAGAGTAACGGCTACTGGATATAGGGAATCGTTTGTGGACATGAAAGATGCTTTAATGAAACATAGCTCAGGATTGATTTTTGATGAAGAGCTACTTAGTATTTTTAAGAGTTGTGAAGAAAAAATAACTAAAAGCGTCTTTTATTAGGGTTCTTAAGTATAATTGTAATAGGAGTGATGGGCAGTGGATTTAGTTTACGTTGGAAATATGATATCAATTTTGGCAGCAGTGGTTGCAATGGTGGTTTCTTTGATTGCACTTAGCATTTCAAAGAAAAAATTGTATTCAGAAGCGATATCTATACAGAGAATTGATTGGATAAAATCTGTAAGGGGTCTGCTGGCCAAGTTTATAAATCAATATTTAGAAAATCACGACATAATAGCGCTAAATTCGATTAGACACGAAATTGATTTATATCTGAATACGAAAAATCCCTGCGATGAAGAATTATCAGAAACTTTGAATAAATACGTTGATAATAGCGACATGGACTTGGATATTTTTATAAACGCTGGTAAAAATGTGTTAAGATCTGCTTGGTTTAGAATGAAATTAGAAACTGGCTCCTCATTGGGGGAAGAAGAAAAAATAAAAAATGAAGTGGATAAGGCAATGAAAATGCTGTAACACTAAGCATTTGGAAGATATGAACCCAATAGAATCACAATCTTTACTGCTTTAGGCGGGAGGTATTCAAACCTCCCGCCCTTACCTTATTCAGTTGCCCGTGGTTATCTTGGTATCCTCGGATCCGCCCGAATCGTTGCTGTTGTGTGTTTCGTCGTCCGCTTAGTCATCTACGCAGTCTTCGTTATCGTCAAGCTTATCCCCGTAATCATAGTCATCCTCGCCACCGTCATCATCTTCGTCGTCGAAATCGTCATCAATATCGTCCTCTTCGGGGTTCTTTTTTCCCTTGATGATTTTGAAGTAATAGGCCGCGCCGCCAACACCAACGATTGCTATACTAAGAAAGATTATTAATCCCTTATTGTTTGATTGCTTAGGCAATGCTTCAGGCCCAGGTGTTTCATCCTGCTCTAGTTCTACAATGCTAAGCTGGTCGATTGGCGCAACCATGCTCACACTGGAAGTAATGTCCCTGCCGTGCTGTTCGGCCAAAGCAAGCAAGTCCATCTCGGTAACTGCATTTAGGAAGTAGACGTTCTGCGAGCTGCGTTGGCGGTCGATTATCAGGTAGAAAATATCGCCATCATTGCTCGAAATGGTGTAAAACTCTTTACCATCGCTATCAATGGCGTTATCAACAACCGTGCCTGTACCGGATGGTGTAAATGGGTTGGGGTCGCTCACAATAGGTATAGCCGATTCGGATTCCCAAGACAGTATATCCTCATCCGGTTTGTATTCCGAGCACGGCATGTTTTCTTCTGCTTCTTGTTCCGCATCAAATCTCATATCAACGGGTTCAGGCATTTCAGCATCATATATTGCTACGTATTCCAAATCATTGGGAATACCGTCAGCCAGCGCTGAAGTACTAGGCACACACATATACACCAGCATAAGCATTAAAAATACAATCAGCTTAGATTTAATAAATCGCTGTGGATAAATCGCTACTACAAGTTTTATTAGTTTATGCATTTTTTGTTACATCCTTCCAATTCTATTCTCCGCTCGTGGATGAGAAAAAGAGCGGGTTGCGGTAAAACCCATCTACAATCACTTCGAAATGAAGATGTGGCCCTGTTGAGCTGCCGGTACTGCCCACTTTGGCGATAATGTCTCCCTTAGCCACCGGTTGCCCCTCGCTTACGAGCAGTGTTTCGCAGTGGGCGTATTTTGTCACAAGCCCATCTTCATTTTCTATAATGACCACGTTGCCATAATCGCCTAGGTATCCAGAGTACGTTACCGTTCCATCCTGAGCCGATTGTATTCCTGTGCCTGCCGCAAGACCGATATCTATGCCACTATGCAGGTCTTCATCTCCACGAATAGGGTGTACACGGTAACCGTAGTGGCTAGTAACGAATGGAAGCCAATCAAAGTCAAAGGGGCTGCCGGCATAATTCCTTGCGCCCCGCGTCTGCATCAAAATATCATAATGCTGAAGTTGTTCTTCCTCCATATGCGACGATATGACGTTTATGAATGGCTGCGAGGTCAATGTGACAGTGAGAATATGCCAGTCATAAGGCACTTGGACAGTATAATCTACCTCATAGGTATCGCCGGTAACTGGATTGGTACGGGTACGGGTGCGCGTCTCGGTACGGTAGCGAATTTCCATGCTTGGCGAAAAGGCCA
>Ga0082212_10007600_pt1 | contig 14292 bp, 11 predicted proteins | sample TergutNt197P3_FD_71548 | JGI IMG/M metagenome (GOLD analysis project Ga0082212, IMG submission 71548) | Neocapritermes taracua P3 segment gut microbial communities from Petit-Saut dam, French Guiana - Nt197 P3 | ecosystem: Host-associated > Arthropoda: Insects > Digestive system > Gut ... | reverse complement strand
TAAAAGGACTGCGGAGCGGTTTTGTCTCCGAGTCCCCAAAAAGCCGCTGCGCCGTATATGAGCATTATCGCAAGCAATAACAAAATGTCCCTGCCGTTAAGCTTCAAACTCCCCGTCTGCGCGGCCGCTCCGAGCGCCGAAACGGCGCCGTCGGGCTCTTTGAGCGCAAAAAAATACTCAAAGAAGAAGCTGAAAATCAATACAACGGTAATAACGGGTAAAAGCATCGCGAGATAATTCATCCGAATATCCTTTCGGTGAGTTATGTACAGCGTCCGGCCGCGCGCCGGCCTCTTTCGCCGGGCATCTTTCGACTCTTGCGTAAATCATTTCTTTTGTGTTATAGTCCCGGTATAGCTGTTTAAGTATTTGATCAGGTTATATCGGAGGGATTTTTGTGCCGAAGTCTATTTTGGAATACAATAAAGAGGCTGTAAAAGGCAAGGACGCCGCAATGAAATACTGCCGCGCTTGGGGAACCGAAATAACAACTGAAGGAGCGGCGCTCGCCGCGGAATTAGCCGGAAAAAAAATCGATATGCTTACGTACAAGAAAAAAAGAGAAGCGCTTAACAAACAAACGACCGCCCTGAACGAGTGTATCCAATCGATCAATCAGCAGTTCGGACGATAGAGCCGGCTCCGCCGACACGGTCCTCGGGCCGTGTCGTTTTTTATTTCCGCATCACTTTGCCGGAATAACATCAGCCCGCTTCCGCCTCCGGAAGCAAATACTCTTTGATCTTCGCGCGGACTTCACCGATGTCGACCGGTTTTCCGAGGTGTCCGTTCATTCCGGCAGCAAGGCAGCGTTCAACGTCTTCGCGGAATACATTCGCAGTCATTGCGACGATCGGTATCCTGTCCGCTCTCGGCAAACCTGACGATCTGATTTGTCTTGTCGCCTCATACCCGTCCGTGCCGGGCATCTGAATATCCATAAATATCATCCCGTAAGCTTCCGGATCGGAAGAAAAAAGCTCTACCGCCTCCTCCCCGTCAAAAGCAAAGCGTATATCTACGCCGGTGTCTTCAAGAAGCGCATAAATGATTTCGCGGTTTATCTCCACATCCTCGGCGATCATGATTCTCAAACCGGCGAAAACTCCGCTGTCGGAAAGGTTTTCTTCTTTTTTGTCCCGGCTGTCTCCGCCGCTTTTCCGGACTCTTGCGTCAAAAATAAAAGAAGCGCCTTTTCCGATTTCCGATTCCGCGCGAATATCGCCGTCCATCATCTCCGCGATGCGTTTTGATATTGCCAATCCGAGGCCCGTACCTCCGAATTTACGCGAAACTCCGCCGTCGACCTGCTCGAAGGGAGTGAACAAATGCATTTGCTGCGCCTTCGATATCCCGATACCGGTATCTGTTACGGTAAAGCGAAGCGTGCAGAAATCACCCTCGTCGGAGGTTTTTTCAGCACTCAGCGTTACAGCGCCGAATTCGGGCGTAAACTTTACCGCGTTAGAGAGAAGATTAGTTATGACCTGAACCATTCGCTTTTCGTCCGCTGTGATGACTTCGGGGATATCCTCGGCAATATTTACGGAAAATTGTTGTTTCTTTTCCGAAATATGACCGCCTGTAATATTCTCCACGCGTCTTATCATGTCTTCGAACACAAATTCGTCAGACGATAATTCAAATTTGTCCGCCTCGATTTTTGACATGTCGAGAATATCGTTTATTACGCTGAGCAGATGCTTTGAGGCGTCTTCGATCTTTTTGAACGAATTATTCTTTTTCGCGGCGTCGTCCGCAGTCATTCCTATGGACGTCATCCCGATAACGGCGTTCATGGGAGTGCGCATCTCGTGAGACATTCGGGCAAGAAAATCTGATTTTGCCTTGGCGGAATGCTCCGCCACCTCTCTGGCGCGCTCGGCTTCAAGCCGAGCCTCGATTATTTCCGTCGTATCATGGAAAATGACCATGTTCCCCATGATCGTTTCGGCTTCCGACAGCATGGGAGTCACATGGATGAGCCAGGCGCGCAGTTTTCCGTCCGACCCGAAATCGATGTATTGCTCAGTCATGAGGGTTTCGCCGGTACCGAGCGCCCGCTCACACAGCCCGTCCATTTCGACCAAAAACTCCGGCGTTGTCACGGATGAAAACAATTGCGCGAAAGTTTTGCCGCCGATCGTTTCAGCGGAAGTTATTCCGGCGCTTTTTAAATAAGCCTCGTTTGCAAGAACGGCTTTCCCCTCGGTATCAAACACAAAAATAATGTCGAGAGTGTTTGAAAGCATCATGTTGACGTATTGCTGCAATTTCGACTTCTCTTCGTTGCTGCTCTTTCGCCGCTCTTCAAGCTGATGAGTCATGATATTAAAAGCTTCGGCAAAATCACCCATGAACTTCACGCGCTGCTGATAATCGCCGTTCGCGACCTGCTGGGTCTGCCAAGTCAAATGCTTCAGCGAAGCGTGAAGTGATTTGAGCGGTGAGGCGATCTCATTGCCCGGAGACGGCATTTTGCCGCCCAAGTCGCCTTTCGCCAGATCTTTTGCTAATGTTCGCGCCTCCTGAACGCATTCGGAAAAGTAAACAAGTCCTTTACCGAAATCCCGAAAACTTTCCGGTAGTTTCTCAATATCCAAAACAGCGCGCGACGGTTCGTATATCACGTCGTGCAAATAAGCAAAAAGGATTTCGGCGGTGTTATCCGTGTCGATCACCTCCCGTGCCCTGAAATAAAAACGGCGGCGCTTGGTTTTCCCGGCGAGGTCGGCGACCTTCGTCTTTTACCGGCCGCCTTTTTCTTCTTATGACGCAGTCCCGTTGAAACGGCATACCCTGTCGCCGCTGGCCCAGCAATCCACCTCTCGTACATCGTATTTTTTGCCCGTGTAAGCCTCAAGGATACCCGCGATGAACCCCTCGTCGTATATACAAACGTTCTCATTTGTTATCGGCAGACCGCTGCAGTCAAGGTCCTGCCCGACAGTAAGCACGATATTGCCTGTTTCGGGGTCAAACGCTTCCATGCGAAGTATGCCGATCTTAAGGTCCTCCAGCGCTTTTTGCAAATTAGCGACAAAGGCGCTGAAATCCGCTTTCAAATCCAGCGCGTGCTTTGCAAACTCGGTTCCCGCCAAAAATCCGGCGTCGCGAAAGTACTCATTCGCCCGGTCAAGCCCCATTTCCTTGCTGAGCACGTCCAACATGGTATACTGCATCAGACGATAAACCAATACAGGCATTTCCTCGCCCAAGTCTCCGCGGCCTTCTTTGATATTACCCAAATTCTCCCATGAAAATTCGTTGTGCTTTTTTTTGTTTAAAAAAACGTTTTCCATCTGATTATCTCCTCCTCTTTTACGGGCTTGTAATGTATTATATACCTTTTTGTCCTCAAATGGCAACGAGTCCGGCCGATTTTCCGGCATTTGTTCCGCGACCGCCGGGGAAGCTTATGACACGGGCGGCTTTCGCCCGGTTATTTCTTTTTCGCGACGATCTCGAATAAGTGCCACATTTTGGAAGCTGTCAGCACCGCAGGCCCTTCGGAATAAAACTCCCTGAAGTATTCGGTTTCAAATCCGGAAAATAAACCGTCCGTCATGTCTTTTGTGATCACCGTAACACCCGGCAGACCGGCCCATTCGTCTTTGTCGCCGAACAGATTTCCCGCAAATCTGCCTCCCGGTTTGATCGCCCTGACGATTTCGCCCCAAAAAGACGCAAACGCCTCTGCCCTGCAAAACGGTATGCTGAAACTCGAATACACCAGATCCGCCTCGGGAAGGACGATATCTTCAAAATTCCCCTTCACGCATTCCACGTTTTGCCGTTTGTCCTCCGGCAGTTTTTGCATAATGTTCTCAAATCCGTCCGGAGTGGAGTCAACCGCGAACACTTTCCAGCCTCGCTCGGCCAAAGCGACCGTATCCATTCCGCTCCCGCAACCGAGTTCGACGGCATAACCCGAAAAATCACCGTAATATTCCAACACTTTCGCCAGCATCCGCCGCGGCTGCATATCGAGCGTTCGCTTTTGAAATTCGGGCCAATTCATATTTTCGTTCAATTTATCCGCCCTCCCGGTTCATAGCAACAAACAGTATAACACAGCCGCTCCCGGCATTCAAGCGACCGTTTTTTCAAAGCACGCGCAAAAAGCGACTGCGCCGGCGTTTTGTTTTGCGGCTCCTCTGACGGGATCGATCCGACTCAGGCCGCGGCGGCGCCGGCTCGCCGAGAACACCGAATAACGCGCCCGTTCGTAAAATCCTCTTTACATCCCGGCGTGTTATAGTATACTTATATGTATGCGAGAAGCAACAACATAAAAAGTGAGGCAGCGAAATGGGCAGTACAATAAGCGACAGGATATTTACTTCCGAATCCGTCACGGAAGGCCATCCGGATAAGATGTGCGACCAAATATCCGATGCCATATTGGATTCGATACTTGAAAAGGACGCCGAGGCCAGAGTCGCGTGCGAGTGTATTTGCACCACCGGCATGGTGCTTGTCATGGGTGAAATAACCACATCCTGTTATACCGACATACCCGGCGTCGTCAGGAAAACAGTCAGGGAAATAGGTTACGACAAGCCGGAATACGGCTTCGATTTCAAATCATGCGCCGTTTTGACATCCATTGACGAGCAGAGCCCCGATATCGCGGTCGGCGTCAATAAGTCTTTCGACAGCAAAGAAGAGGAAGAGACCGGAGCGGGCGACCAGGGAATGATGTTCGGCTTTGCCTGCGACGAGACCCCGGAGCTGATGCCCGCTTCCATATCCATGGCTCACAAACTCGCGCGTCAATTGGCGCTTGTTCGAAAAAACGGGCAGTTCCCGGAGCTCAGGCCCGACGGAAAAACTCAGGTCTCAGTGCGGTACGGTTCCGACGGCGCGGTCAAGTCTGTTCCGGCGGTGGTGGTTTCGACACAGCATTCACCGGATGCTGACATGAAACGACTTCGCGAAGCCGTGACGGAACTCGTCATAAAACCGATCATTCCGGAAAAACTCATGACAAAAGACACAAAAATATTCATCAATCCTACCGGCCGTTTTGTCATCGGAGGTCCCGTCGGGGATTCCGGGTTGACAGGCAGGAAAATAATCGTCGATACTTACGGCGGGCGCGGCAGTCACGGCGGAGGTTGTTTTTCGGGAAAAGACCCAACCAAGGTAGACCGCAGCGCGGCTTACATGGCAAGGTACATAGCCAAAAACATCGTCGCCGCAGGCTTGGCGCGCGTGTGCCAAATCGAGATCGCCTACGCTATCGGCGTCGCCCGGCCCGTTTCTATTTTCACGGACACGCAAGGTACCGGCGCCGTATCCGACCGGCGTTTGTCGGAGATCATTGAAGAGTGTTTTGATCTGCGGCCCGCCAAGATCATTTCCCGGCTTGATCTTCGCCGCCCGATCTACAGACAAACCGCGGCCTACGGTCATTTCGGCCGGCAAGATATCCCGCTGCCTTGGGAAAGCACTGATATGGCGGACGCCTTGAAGGGATATTTATAAACAATGAGCGACGATTCGTTAAAACCGGATACCGACGAAGGCATCATTGAAGGCCGCAACGCCGTCACTGAAGCCCTGCGCGCAGGGCGTCCGATAGACAAGATATACATCGCTAAAGGCGATGTCGACAAAACCCTTTGGAACATCGCTCTGAAAGCGCGCGAAGCCGGGGTCGTCGTGATCGAAACGGACAGGCGCAAGCTGGACAACATGTGCAAGACAGCCGCGCATCAGGGAGTGATCGCCAAAGCCGCCGCGCGTGAATACTGCACGCCGGCTGACATTCTTGCCGTTGCAAAGACTCGGGGAGAAGTCCCTTTTGTTGTGGCTTGCGACGGAATAAACGACCCACAGAATATGGGCGCTATAATACGCTCCGCCGAATGCGCGGGGGTACACGGCGTTATAATAACAAAACGCAGGAGCGTCGGCTTGACAGCCGCGGTCGGCAGAGCGAGCGCGGGGGCGGTCGAACATATGGCGGTGGCGCGCGTCGCGAGCCTGCCCTCAACTCTGAATGAACTGAAAAGTAACGGATTATGGATTTTCGGCACTTCCGTTACAGGCAGGCACAAACTTTGGAAAACCGACATGAAAGGGCCAATATGCCTTGTCATCGGTTCTGAGGGAGGCGGCATGGGCCGATTGGTAACAAAGTGTTGCGATTTTTCCGTCAGAGTTCCCGTAACAGGAAAAGTCGCGTCGCTCAACGCTTCTGCCGCAGCCGCCGTAACGATCTATGAAATCATGAGACAACGCGGTTAGACCCTGTTTTTGCAATAAGAGGTTGAACAAAATGAGCAATGACAGTAATTTTGATATGTCGGAGCCGGATAATGCCGCAGAATTGTCCTTGGAGGCCATATTAGCGGAATATAAGGATTTTACCCCCGGCGGCAATCACTCTCCTCCCGAAAAAGACAGAATAAAAAAACGCAGCCGCGAAATAGTTATCGAGGCGCTCGATCATACCATCGGCGTGTCGAAAATCAGCAGCGTGGACGAGCTTTTGGCCGAATCCGGAAAAGAACTCGAAGCCGACGCCGCAAATACGATCTCCGGGGAAAAGACAGCGGAAGATTTGCCCGCGAACGGACCCGCTCCGAATTTGAGTCCCGAAATCAAACCGACGGAAACAAATCGCCCGCGCGAAGAAGCAAACTCAACAATGTCCGACGCCGAACCCGAAGATTATGATTCCGGGATATCACGCCTGCAAGCTCCGATAAAAAACTCCGTAATATCTCCCTTGGTATCGCTGTTGGCGCTTTTTACAGTCAGAAAACAGCAAAAGAAAACCGCTGAGGAAGCGTCCGTCGAATCCGACAACAACGAAGACGAAGCGCACGACCCCAAACCGGAAAAGGCGTTTAAGTTCTATGCCAGGCAGATACAGCCCCTCAACATGAGAAGCTTTATCGCCGCAGGTTTGTGTCTTTTGCTGATGTATATATCCTACGGTCTGCCGCTTGCGGGCGCCATGCGCGGAAACATTGCTGTGATATCGCTTATGTGTGTGCTAATCGAACTCTCGGTCATAATGGCGGGCTTGGACGTTTTTACAAACGGCATGGTTCTGTTGCGGCACGGCCGCCCGGGAGCGGATTCCCTTGTTTTTGTTTCTTGCATGCTCTCGCTCATCGACGCCTGCGTTATCGCCGTGACGGGCAAGGGCGAAACGGGGCTTCCGTTTTGCGCGGTTTCATCTCTTTCCGTTTTATTCGCGATGTTGGGCACAAAATACACATGCGCGGGCTACAGAGCGACATTCCAATCCTTGGCGGTAAGCAAGCAGCCCTACGTCCTCACATCAGAGCGCGGAATCGACGAAAAAGGCGGCGTACTGCTTAAATCCGGGATAAGCACGGAGGGGTTTGTTAACAGGAGCGAAGCCGCCGATCACTGCGAAGAGAGCTTCAGGCTGTTTGCGCCGTTTTTCCTGCTCGCTTCGGTGATACTGAGCGTTGCGGCGTCGCTTGTCCTCGGCAGATCATCCGATTTTATTCATATTTTTTCCGCCGTAACGGCGGTCAGCGCGTCATTTTCAGCTTTTCTTGCTTTTTCGCTTCCCTTTTCCGTCATATCCCGCCGGCTGACCGGAAGCGGAGCCGCCATTGCGGGTTACGCAGGGATATGCGAAATCGGCAGAAGCCGCAGGATAATTGTAACGGACGGCGATATTTTTCCTTTCGGGACAGTATCCTTGGACGGAGTAAAAATTCTGGAAGGCGCTTACAACGAAAAAGTTATTTCATACACAGCAAGCGTGCTCACGGCTTCCGGCGTCGGCACGGCGCATTTGTTTTCAGATCTTGTGAGCCGAAACGGCATAGAGATGTACCCTGTCGATAACTTTTCCGTCCATGAAGGCGGAGGCGTCAAGGCTGAAATACTCGGCGAATCGATATACGTGGGCAATAACGGTTTTATGAATCTCATGGGCATACGCCTCTCTCAAAAACAGGCGGCAAAAAACGCTGTGTTCACCGCTATAAGCGGCGTATTGGTCGGCGTTTTCACCGTTGACTACACTCCGTCGGCCTCGATTCAAGACGCGCTTGCCACACTTTTACGTTCCGCCGAATACCCGATATTTGCCGTGCGCGATTTCAATCTGACCCCTTTGCTTATACGGCAAAAATATAAAATGTCAACTGACGGATTTGATTTCCCGTCATTCGCCGATCGCTACCGGCTGTCTTCAACGGTTCCGGACAAGACCTCAAAAGTCGCGGCTGTTATTTCCCGCGAAGGCCTCGGCCCCATGATAAGCGCGACCGATTTGGGAAAAAAAGCATACGGAGCCGTAAAGATTCTTACAAATCTGTCACTTATCGGCTCTGTCCTCGGCATGGCTTGCATGTTTTTCCTTTGCGTCACGGATTCCTTTGACGCCGCAAGCGTTAAAAACATGATGACCTTTATGCTGTTCTGGCTGGCGCCCGTTATAGTCGTTTCATTCGGGCTCAGCAGATAACGATTTGACACAACAGTTTTAAAAAGAAAAAACACAACAGGCCGTTAAATTTCCGAACAATTTGTTGCCGGCGCCCGCAGGCCGGTGTATAATTTTATGATTGCACGGCTGTTGCGGTTTACTGACTATATATCGGACTAAGGAGAGATGAGCAGAAAATGATTTACTCAACAAAAAATATCCGCAATATATGCCTGACGGGGCACGGAGGAAACGGAAAAACATGTTTGGCTGAGAATATGCTGTTTTTCACGGGCGCCACCGACAGGCAAGGCAGGATACAAGACGGCAACACCGTCTCGGACTTCGACGCTGAAGAGATTCGCAGGCAAATCAGCATCGCGGCTTCAACGATGTTTGCGGAGTACAAAAACACCAAGATAAACATCATCGACGCTCCGGGTTTTTTTGATTTTGCAGGCGAGGTATCTCAGGCTCTTCGTGTGGCCGACGCGGGAATAATAGTCGTCGCAGCCAAGGAAGGCGTCAATGTCGGAGCGGAAAAATCATGGAAATATTTATGCGACAAAAATATTCCGCGCGCTGTATATATATCCAAGCTCGACGAGGAACACGCGGATTTTTATTCCGCTTATGAGACCCTGCGCGCAAAATTCGGGACTTCGGTCTGCCCCCTCACAGCTCCCGTGATACAGAACGGCAAGGTCACGGGCGTCGCGGACGTCATATCAAAAAAAGCATACGCCGTACAGGGCGGCAAACAAACGGAGATACCGCTTCCGGCGGACATGAAAGAAAAAACAGACGAGTTGTTTTCAAGTTTGTCCGAGAGCGTCGCCGAAACCGACGATGTGCTCATGGAAAAATTCTTCGCGGGCGAGGCTTTTACCGAAGAAGAGATATATACCGCCTTGGCCGGCGGCCTGCGCGATTGCAGTATATGCCCCGTCTTTTGCGGAAGCGCAGTCTCGGGGTTGGGCACTGCGGTATTGCTCGACGCCGTCGTCAACTTTTTCCCCGCGCCGGCTGAAGGCGGAAAACCGGTCGAAGAAAACGCTCCCGCCTCCGCCGTCGTCTATAAGACCATCTCCGATCAATACGGAAAATTTTCCCTGTTCAAGGTGATTTCAGGTAAAATAACAAGCGAAATGACTTTAATAAATCCTCAAACCGGCACGACGGAAAAAATAAGTCATATTTATATGATGCAGGGCAAGAAAAACATAGAGGTAAATGAAATACCCTGCGGAGACACGGGCGCAGTTTCAAAGCTTACGGACACAAAGACCGGCGACACACTCTGCGACCCGAAGCTCAACAAAGCGGCTGCGGGAATCGAATTCCCCGCCCCGTGCTATTCCATGGCCATATATCCGAAAAGTAAAGGGCAGGAAGATAAGATCTCATCCGGGCTTGCGAGGCTCTCTGAGGAGGACCGCACTTTCACGATAGTCAACAATTCCGAAACCAAGCAAATGGTCATATCAGGAGCCGGAGACATCCATATAGACGTTTTGTGTTCCAAGCTGAAAAACAAATTCGGAGTGGAAGTCGAACTGTCGCCCGCCAGAGTCCCTTACCGGGAAAAGATCCGCAAAAAAGTCAAGGTACAGGGCAGACATAAAAAGCAGACAGGCGGCCACGGGCAATTCGGCGACGTTTGGATAGAATTCGAGCCCCAGGACGAAACCGAAGACCTGATCTTTGCCGAGAGCGTATTCGGCGGAAGCGTCCCCAAAAACTATTTTCCGGCTGTTGAAAAGGGTCTGCGGGACAGCATACAAAAAGGCGTTCTTGCGGGTTATCCCGTTGTTTTCCTTAAAGCTACGCTTGTTGACGGCTCGTATCACCCGGTCGATTCATCCGAAATGGCCTTCAAAACAGCAGCGAGCCTTGCATACCGAGCCGGTCTTCCGCAAGCCAATCCCGTTATTTTGGAACCGATAGGATATCTGAAAACCAAAATCCCGGACAGCTCAATGGGCGACATTATGTCAGATCTCTCTAAAAGACGCGGCAGTCCGATGGGCATGAATCTTCAGGACGGCATGCAGGTGGTGGAAGCTGAAGTTCCCATGGCCGAAATGACAGGCTACGCTCTTGACTTGCGCTCCATGACACAGGGCCGCGGCTCTTTCACGTTCGAGTTCATACGATACGACGAAGCCCCCGCCGCCGTGCAGCAAAAGATCACAGAGGACGCTAAAGCGCAGAGCGAGGCTGAGCAGTAAGCCGTTATTCGGAGTGAAGTAATGAAAAAGAAAAATAATCTGTTCTACGGCTTATGGTCGTATATGATATTGCTGTGCGTCATCCTTGTTGTTTTCGCGTTTATTTTTGTCTCCTGTTCCGCGCCTTCCGAAGCCGGGTCAGCCCCTCCGGCCCAAAACACGGGCGCCGGCGGTTCAGGCTCGGGCGGCGCCTCCGGACCGGCTCCGTCTCCGGGCGCTTCGGGACAAGCGTCGGATCCTCCCGCTGCGTCTCCCTCTCAAAGCCCCGATCTCCCCCCTCCCACACGCCTCGCGGAAACGGAGGACATGGGCCAAGATTATATTGACAGATTTATTTTCCTCGGAGACAGCACTACATTCGGGATGGGCGCATACGGCGTCGTCTCGACAGACAGCGTGTGGACGCCTCTCCCCGGCACTCTCACCTTAAATCAATGGAGTTTCACCGCGATACTTTTTCCCGACACCGGAGAGGAACTGCTTATACCGGACGCGGTCGAAATCAAAAAACCAGAATACTTGATGATAACCTTGGGAGTTAACGGCGTTTCTTTTATGGACGAGGAATATTTCAAATCCGAGTACACGAGTCTCGTAAACACCGTCGCGGAAAAAAGCCCGGGCACAAAGATCATACTCAATTCCATATTCCCCGTCGCGGCGAGCTACAAATATCAGGGCGATATCAACAACGAGAAAGTCAACGCCGCGAACGAATGGATAGAACAGATCGCCCGGGATACCGGCACGCGCTATCTGGCAAGCAACAGCGTTTTATTCGGCGCGGACGGGTATTTGCCCGAGAGTTATCAAAACGGAGACGGGCTGCATCTTACAAAAGAGAGTTTCGAGCTTGTTTTCGCCTATATCCGAACTCACGGATATATCTGATTCGAGGACACTGCGATGAAAAAATACATTTGCGTTATGCTTTTTCCGCTCACAATTCTGTTTGCCGCCTGCGGCGGGGAAAGCGCTGTTTTGAAAGTCGGTTTCGACGAAATGGTCTCGGCGGTCAGCGCCGCCTCGGATAATGAGAACGCCATGATGGAAGCGGGCGCGAATTACATCAAGGGCTCAATGAAAATCGACGTCGAGGAATATGAAGCCTGCGTCGTAATGGTCAATGCTTTCGGGGCAAACATCGACGAATTCGGAATATTCAAGACCGCGAACGCCGCAAAGGCCAAAGAGCTTGCCGAGGTCTTGACCGCTTATTTCAAGTTCAGGGATGATATCTGGATGCCGGAATACATGCCCCACGAATACCCGAAACTGCAGAACGCCGAATACATGATAAAAGGCGAATATGTTATTTACGCCGTTATGTCCGAGGATAATAAGGCGACCGCTTTCAGCGCGTTTGAAGATTGCTTCCGATAGCGGTCTAACGGTTCGCATATACAGCAATTTGATAAGATTTATCAAATTGCTGTATATATATGTACGTACAACTCGCAGCGTCTCACGGATGTTTTTTTACAAATAATTCATAAACTGTTGATATTTCGGTCTTAATCCGGACACAAAATCGTGTGATAATGATCGCAAAACAGTTATCATACCGCTTGTGCGCCGGTTTTATTATGATATGTGAGGTGATTTTTTTGCCGAGATTTTTCGCGGCGGCCTGCAATATCGCAAAGGGCGTCGTTATTCTGTCCGGCGCCGACAAAGAGCATATCAAAGTCCTCCGCCTGAAAATCGGCGACCGTATAACGGTATGCGACGGCTCCGGCCGCGATCATCACTGTCTCCTCACCAAAATCAAAAACGACACCGCCGAAGCGGAAATCACGGCTTCCGAGCCGAGTCCCGCGGAACCTTCGGTAAAATGCACCGTGCTTGCCGGAATTTCCAAGGGAGAGCGGTCGGACTATACCGTTCAAAAATGCACAGAAGCAGGCGCCGCGGAAATAATATTCTTTTCGAGCGCCAGAAGCGTATCGCGTATCAACGAAAAAAACACAGCCGGAAAAACGGCCAGGTGGCAGCGCATAGCCGAAGAAGCCGCGAAGCAGTCCGGCCGGGGGATGATCCCGAAAGTCTCCTGCGTATTTGAGTTCGCCGACACCCTTAATATCGCCGTCTCATCGGACCTCTCTCTTTTTTTGTATGAGACCGGCGAAAGAATCCCCCTGAAAAAAGCATTATGTGACGCGCGGCCTTTCTCGTCGGCGGCCGTCATGACAGGCCCCGAGGGCGGTTTTGAGCGTTTTGAGGCCGATCTCGCCGCCGCCGCCGGACTTATTTTATGTTCCTTGGGACCCAGGATACTCCGCTGTGAGACGGCGCCCGTCGTAGCGCTTTCCGCCTTAATGTTTCACACGGACAATTTATGAAAACACCGGGATCGGGCAAGAAAGTCCCGAGCGATAAAAAACGAAAGGATATGCCGTCTGATATGTCAAACAATAAAGCCGAAAACGAAACCGTATCCGGAGCCGGACAAAACTTTGAAAAGATGGCCGAGCTGAGCAAAAAAACAAAAAAGAACAAAAAGCGCCGCACGATCATCATCATCGCGGCGATCCCGGCAGTACTCGTCGCTCTGTTCTTCATCCTGCGCCCGATCATAGGGCCGGGCAACAACTTTCCCGATCTGTCATATATAACGGACACGGTTCAAAGACGAGACATAACCGTGACTCTCACAGGCTCCGGCACGCTTAATCCGGCGGATTCATACACCGTGACGAGTCTTGTCCCCGGTGAAATACTTTTCTCGGATTTTGAGGAAGGCGATATCGTCGAAAAGGACGCTCTTTTATACAGTATTGATACTTCGGACGTTGAGAACTCCATCGAACGCAGCCGTCTCTCCCTTGAGCGCGCCCAACTCAATTACGGCGAATTGATGGAAAACTCCGGCAATCTCGCTGTAAAAAGCAACCTCTCAGGAGTCGTCACCTCAGTGAGCGTCGACCCGGGCGATAACATCACCGCCGGACAACCGCTCGCGCATGTAAGGGACAGCTCCGTTATGACCCTGCGGCTTCCTTTCATCGCCGCGGACGCGGCTTCAATGTATATAGGCCAGGGCGCGAGCGTAACCCTGCACAGCTCATTTGAACTGCTCTACGGCACAGTGACAAAAATCAGCGGGGCTGACGAGGCTTTGGCCGGACAGATGATAGTGCGCTATGTGACGATAGAGGTCGCAAATCCCGGCGGCATAAGCCCGTCCACCATGGCGAGCGCGCAGATCGCGGGGGTCGCCTGCGTCGATTCCGGCGCTTTTGAATACTCCGGCGAAGGCTACATAACAGCCGACACCTCGGGAAAAGTCTCGGCTGTATATATAGACGAGGGCAGCTATGTTGAAAAGGGCCAAGTCGTGATCATCCTGTCGAGCACCAATCTGTCGTCTCAGATAAATTCGAGCCGGCTTTCGATACGCGACGCCGAACTGGCCCTGGAAAACCAAAGCAACCAACTTGACAACTACAACATCACATCTCCGATCTCCGGAACCATAGTCGAGAAAAACTTCAAAGAGGGCGACAAGATAAGCTCGGGTTCCGGTTTGGCGCAGAGCCTGTGCATCATATTCGACCTTACATATCTTGAAATGACGCTCAACGTCGACGAGCTTGATATCTCAAAGATAAAAGTCGGACAGGACGTTCGCGT
>Ga0082212_10007599_pt1 | contig 14293 bp, 6 predicted proteins | sample TergutNt197P3_FD_71548 | JGI IMG/M metagenome (GOLD analysis project Ga0082212, IMG submission 71548) | Neocapritermes taracua P3 segment gut microbial communities from Petit-Saut dam, French Guiana - Nt197 P3 | ecosystem: Host-associated > Arthropoda: Insects > Digestive system > Gut ... | reverse complement strand
CGGGCCTTTTGAGGGCTGTATCGGGTTCGGATAATATTTCATATCATCAAGAGAGACTTTATTTATGACCACAAGGTTGAAGCTATTCGATGTCATACCGTCGATTGTGATTGTCAGAGGATGCGCGCCAAGAGGCGTCTCCTCTGTTGTACCGATGGTGAGGGTTGTGCTGCCGCCCGTGGTGACTGTTGTGCCGAGCGTGATTCCGGCGACAGAGTTGATGTTGTTCAACTCGATGGCAGTGCCGTTGATGATTTCAGTCGTAGTAACGGGGAATGTGGCATAACCGGGCGTTCCGGCAGTCAGCCCACCCTTCTGCGCGCCTACCGAAACTGAACCGCTGCCGGTAAGCCATGCCCTCATCGCGCTGTGGATTTCGCTGCGGTCTGCAATTTGTCCCCAGCCGACTATATTTAAATAGCGATTGTTCTTGTAGCCAAGCATATAGTCTATAAGGTCTATAAACTCGGCGCCTACGACTTGTGTACTGGCAAAACCGCCGGCGACTTCAATGCCGGCCCAAGGGCGGCCTTGCAATGAGTCTATAAGGAGCCCGCATAACGACGGTTTCTCAAAGTTATAATTTAAAGTGCTAAGGGACCATCCGGGAAGGACGTCCTTGTATTTCTCACCGGGAATAATCGCCCCCATTCCGCCGTGCCAGCCTACTCCGTTTTCATAGTCCAGCCAGCCTGATGCCTCTTTTGTTAAAAAGCCGCTGTGGACAGTGTGGACAATTATCTTTTTCGGATCCATACCGTGATCCATCGCAATATCGATCATAAATATAAAGAAACTTCTGCAAATTGCGTCCAGCGTCTGTGTTGTTATGACGCCCTCATTCTGAAGGCCCAGGTCCTGCGCGGCGGCGTATCCAAGCGCCAGCATATTGCCCGTTTTCGGGGTATAGACAGGAGAAGGGTCGTTTGCCGGAGGCTTATCCAGATAATCATTGCCGTTCTCGAAGAATGCTGCCCCGACATAAGGTGCCAGTTCCCAGCCTAACACCAAGCCGCCAAGCAAGTACTTCCGGTCGGCCGGCAGCTTGTTGTACCATTCCATGATGACTGGCATGATAACGTTCAGCGCTTCGGCATGCGCCTCGCGAACCGCTTTTGAACCCATGTTTGGCTGAGGCTCCACCCTCGTCGGAGGCACCGCTCCCCAGATTCTCCAGCATATCTTAACGGCCGTGTCCATATTCCAGCCATAGCGTTCAACATTATGGATGTTTTCCGGATTATATCCGGGTTTGCTTTGGTCCCACCAGTTCCATAAATCAGGGCGCCTTTTCCACCAGTTCACCCCGTCCAGACGGATAATAATGGGAACATCATTATCCTCGGCAAGCTTTAACTTGTCCTTCAACGCGTTTATTTTGCTGCTAAGAGGCGAGCTATCGTCGCAGTCCATATAATTATACGTATAGCACACCGCAAGCCGCCGGTTGTTCCTGCCTCTTGTGCCTATCTTTTTTAAAAGGTCATCCATATGCGGCTGTCTGAACGTAATGTGATCTCCATTCTCCACAGCAAGGTATTTTATGACATTGTCGTCTGCGTGGGCTGTGGCTGCCAACAGGACAGCCATAAGAACCGCCGTCAAAACGCTTGACAGAAGCGTCAGCGGCTGCCGTTTGTTAAGCGCGTGAAATACTCTTTGTCTCAAATTCATCCTTTAACTCCTTGAAAAGCGAAGTTCCGGTCGTTTTGTCTTTAATGTAGGTTTTGAGAGAGGCCCAATACGGCACACTTATTTAAAGTATAAGTATAACACCACATTATTGGGCATGCAATGATTTTGAATAGATTTACGGTAAACAAGAAGTGTCTGCTGTTAGCAGCCTAGAGGGCTTAGATAGTCTCTTAAGGAGGATAGGAGGTTAAGATGATAAGAGGGTAGGTTACGGCAGCAACTAGTTTTACTTATCTTCATAACTTCCTATCCTCTTACCTTCTGCTATTCTTATCTTTGCCGTTGCCATTCGCAGTTTATTTGTAATTCGTCATTCGTAATTCGTAATTGCCGTTTCAGTGTCTTTTATTTTTGAGCCAGCGTCTTTTTGTATGAAGAAAAACACTATCGAACTTATAAAAGATATTACGCCTATTATTATATACGTTGAGTGAAAAGTAAATAAAATATTGCCGGCGTGAAAGTTTTTTGTTTCCTGGAGATCTCCTACGGCCGCAAGCAGAAGCGCGGCAACCGCGACGCCCATAGCCATTGAAACCTGCATAACTACCGACAGCAGCGCATTGCCTCCGCTTATCATATTGTCAGGCAGATCGATTAGCGTTAAAGCGTTTACCGCGGTGAACTGAAAAGAGTTTGCCGCTCCGAAAAGCGCGAACAAAACGAGTATTGCGATATAAGGAGTTGAGTTGTCGATCAGAGATATGGAAGCTACGAAAGCGCTCAGAAAAGCAGTATTTATGATCAGAAAGTTTCTATAACCGAATTTTGTAATTGCCGGCGTCACTACCGATTTCGCGAAAATCGCCGCAATGCCCATCGGGAGAAGAGTTGCCCCTGCTTTTGCCGGAGAATAACCTATCGCCGTCTGTAAAAACAAAGGAGCAAGAAACGGCATTGCGCCTCCCGCAAGCCTTGTGAAGAAGTTTCCGGTTATGCCTATCGCAAAACTTCTATTCTCAAACATTTTAAGATTAAAAAGCACGTTTTTCTTTTTTATTGAATATAAACAAAACGCCAGTATAAGTATTGCCGAAGTATAAAATATTATGATTCTTGATATGCCTAAGAAATTATTTCGCGCCGCGAAAGCAAAAAGCAGCAGAACAGCGCTGTCAAAAAGAACAAATCCCAGCCAGTCAAATTTAGCGGTTTCAAAAACTTTGATTTTCGGCATACAGTAAATCGCGGCTATAAAACACACAATACCTACAGGTATATTTATCAGAAATATCCAGTGCCATGAAGCGTACTGTACGAGAAACCCTCCGACCATAGGCCCTATCAGCGGGCCTATCAAAGCCGGAAGAACTATAAAACTTAAAATTTTTACATACTGGCTTCTCGGATATACTCTTAATACCGCAAGCCGCCCGACAGGTATCAGGAAAGCCCCTCCTATACCCTGCAATACTCTTGAAGCCGAAAGAGTAATAATTGAACCTGAAAGAGAACAAAGCAGCGAGCCGAACGTGAAAATAACTATAGCCGTCATAAATATTTTTTTTACGCCGAATTTATCGGCAAGCCATCCTGAAACCGGAAGAAAAACAGCTACCGACAGCATATAAGCAATGACAGTCGCCTGCATGCGGAGCGGATTTGCGCCGAAACTTTCGGCTATTGCAGGCAATGCGGTATTCAAAACAGAGCCGTCAAGCATCTGCATGAAAAAAGCCGTAGCAATAAGCCACGGAAGTAATTTAAATTGCAGGTCCTGAGAATGTTTGTTCATAATTGATGTTTTAGAAGCTGGGAAGTTGGGAAGCTGAGCAACGGCAAAGACTTTAACAATCACAGCTCCTCTCAGCTTCCCAGCTTCTGCCTTTTACATTCTGTTATATATACACTTCGGCATTACCTTCAAAATAAATCCGATAATAACCCAGCGTTTTGTAATATACGCCACCTGTTTTTTTGAAAGCAGAGCTTTGTATATTTGTTTTACGGCTTTTTCTACGGGCGCCACCCAAAACAAACCTTCGCCTTTTGCCATAGCGGTATCGACAAATCCGGGTCTGATATCGGTAACTATGATTGGTTTTTTTGATTTCACGGCTTTTTGTTTTAAAGATTCCAGATAATTTATCTGATATGCTTTTGTCGCGCCGTAAGAAGGACCTGTTCCGTCTCCTCTTAACCCTGCAACCGATGTAACAGCCGCAAAATGACCAAAACCCTGATTTTCAAAAAATCTGAAAACCCAGTCAGCTATGAAAGTGAACCCAGTCACATTTGTATCTATGGTTTCTTTTTCTATTTCAAAAATAAGTCTACCGTTAATATTGCCTGTTCCGGAGCTTAAAAAAAGAAGATCAAGCCCTCCGAGCTCCTTTACAAGCTCTTGAAGTTTCGCTTCGGTATCTTTTATATCCGTTATATCAAATTGTTTGGCAATAAAAGAGTCCGGCTTTTCATTTTTCAGTTCTTCAAGCAATTCTTTTCTTCTGCCGGTAATGCCGACAATATAGCCATTATCCGCCAGCTTTTTGGCAATGCCTTTTCCTATCCCGGAAGTTGCCCCGAGTACAATAGCTTTTTTCATAAGATCCTATTAAGATGCATAGACGCATAGATGCGCGGATGCGTAGTAACAGCTTTTTGTCGTTATGCCTTTGCCATGCGTCAATGCATCTACGCATCCATGCATCTTATTGCCGTTTTATTGATTTAACATATTTCGCAGTCTCTACCGCGTCTCTTGCATAAGCGTCTGCGCCGATTTCGTCGGCAAATTTTTTTGTTACCGCTGCGCCGCCAACTATTATTTTAGGCTGTACATGCGCCGTATTTTTTATTTTTATGACTTTTTCCATTTCCGGCATTGTTGTTGTCATTAAAGCGGAAAGCCCGATTGCTATTGGTTTAACTTCCTGCGCTTTGTCAACAATATCCTGCGCGTCAACGTCAATTCCCATATCTATAACTTCAAAACCGTAACTTTCAAGCACTGCGCATACAATATTTTTGCCGATATCGTGAACATCGCCTTTAACTGTCGCCATTATAACTTTTTCGGCTGACTGCGCTTCATTCTGTTTAAGCATTTTTTTAACGGCGGCGAATGCTGCCTGGGCAGCTTCTGCCGACATTATTATCTGCGGCAGAAAATATTCTTTTGCGGCAAATTTGTCTCCGACAAGGTTTAACGCTTCAAGCACATTGTCGTTAACGGTATTAAAAGGGTTTTTATCCGACTCTATTATTTGCGAAACTATCTTCGGTACGGATTCCTTGTTGCCGTTTAAAACTGCAAAATATAATTGCTTACCCAACGGCAGGAGGACTTCGTCCTCTTTTTTTAATACTGATTTTTTAAAAGAGGCGAACGCCTCCATATATTTCTTTGCGCCCGGGTCTTTATTGTCGAGCAAATCCTTAGCAAAGGTGTCGAAGACACCCCAGTCTTCATGAGGGTTGATTATCCCGAAATCAATGCCGGCTTCCAAAGCCATTTTCAAAAAAGTGGAGTTTATTGTCTGTCTTGAAGGCAGACCGAAAGAAACGTTGGAAACGCCTAGAAGAATTTTGCATTCCGGATACAATTTTTTTGATTCCTTGACGGCATTTAATGTTTCGTGAATCTGTTCCGGAGTCGCGCTTACGGAAAGCACAAGATAATCAAAAATTATATTTTCTCTTTTAACGCCATGCTTATCGGCAGCTTCAAGAATCTTGCCGGCTATTTTCAATCTTTCTTTAGCGGTTTTCGGTATTCCGTTTTCATCGGTTGTTAACGCAATTAATCCGCAGCCGTATCTTTTTGCAATAGGCATTATGGAGTCAAGCTTAGCTTGCTCGCCGTTAACCGAATTTATAAGAGGCCTGCCCGCGCAGTTTTTTACGCCCTCTTCCAAAGCTTTAGGATTGCTCGAATCTATGCTTAAGGGAATAGAAACGATTTCCTGTATTTGGTTTACCGCTTCGGTTAAAAGTTTTACTTCGTCAACGTTAGGCATACCCATATTAACGTCAAGCAGATTTGCGCCTGCCGCCGCCTGCGAGCGCGCTTCGTCTTTAACAAGCGCGAAAGAACCGTGAAGGAGCTCTTCCTGAAATTTTTTTCTTCCGGTGGGATTTATTCTTTCGCCTATAATTATCGGCCTTTTTATTTCATTTATATCAAAAGCTTTGTTTCTTGACGAGAGAAAAAATTTATTTTTAACATTTCGTTTTATCGGCGCTTTGCCTTTAAGTTCTTTTGAAAGAGCTTTTATGTATTCAGGATTAGTTCCGCAGCACCCGCCGAACATACTCACGCCGTAAGAATAAGCTTCAAGACTTGATTCAATAAATTCTTCAACAGTACCCGGAAAATGCGTTTCGCGATTTATTAATACCGGCATGCCTGCATTGGGTTTGAACGATATCGGAAGATTCGTATTTTCACAGAGAGTTTTTGCCATTTTTGCTAAATCTTTTGCGCCTACGGAACAATTAAGCCCGAGCGCGTCAACGCCGAGGTTTTCCGCCATTGTAAGAAAACTTAATATATCGCTTCCTGTAACAGTCATTCCGTCCTGCGAAAAAGTCATTTGGGCGATTACAGCGCCGTTAAAATTATCTTTTGCGGCTAAAATTGCTGCTTTAAGCTCTTTTATTTCAGTCATTGTTTCAATAATTATTATGTCGGCATTATGTTTTGCAAGCATTGATACCTGAAAAGCAAATGCTTCATAAGCTTTATCAAAAGAAAGCGTTCCCAAAGGCTCCACATATTCGCCGAGGGAAGAAATATCGCCGGCAACGATTATATCTTTTCCGCCCGCGGCTTTGCGTACAAGATTAACCCCTTCCCCTACTATGTCGGAAGCTTTATCAAAAAGATTGTGCTCTTTAAGCCTTATAGGATTTGCGCCGAAAGTGTTTGCAAGAATTATGTCCGAGCCGGCATTAATGTAAGAAGAATAAATTTCCGAAATCCTTTCCGGAAATTTAATATTGAGCTCTTCCGGTATTTCAACGTCGTCAAGATATTTTTTCTTCTGAAGCTGCGTTCCCGTCGCTCCGTCCATTATCAAAACACGATTTTGCAGCAAATCCAAAAAATCTTTTTTGTCCATTTTTATTTCTCTCTTTATACTTGTTCGTCATACCCGAGTGTCTCTATCGGGTATCCATGTTTGTTGTTAAAGAATCTAAGGAGTAAAGGAAATTTTAGTAAAAATGGATTCCCGATTAAAGCATTCGGGAATGACAAGTAAAGTTCTGTAAATTTATTACTTTTTACTTGTTATTTATTACTTGCCGTTCTAACTCCGATTATCGCCGACACAGACTTTTCAGGCTGCATTTGAAAAGAGGCAGTCAGGCTTATGCCAATTTGCTCTGCTCCTATCCATTTCAAAAAATCTTCCTGCGATTGGAGTTTCCAGTCTCCGTATCCCGGTGAAAATCTCTTTGAGACAATATTATTGTTATTTTCTTCAAACTCTTTAATCTGCGCATTTACCGTTTTTACGGCTTCTTCGGCCGCGACTGAACCTGACGCGTCTAAAATAATGGCTTTGAAAGTTTCTTTTTGCGCCATTAAATCATTCCGCTTTTTTTCAAGAGCCGCTCCGATTGTAACCGCGATTCCATATGACTTAAAACAGTTCGCAAAAAGCTTTGCAACCTGCAAACTTTCTATTTTATACCCGTTTGCAAAAGTTATAAAATTTTCAGATACAGTAATATTATCAAAAGCGATTACGGATTTCGGCGCAATAAGCTTTTGAGCGGTTTCAATATGCTCTTTTATCTGAATTTCAAGATTTTGAGCTGGGCGTTCGGATGTTTTAAGATAACCGAGTCTTTGCAATACCTCATCATAAGAAATTTTAATATTTGAAACATTTATATTCATGCATTTATTCTATCATATTTAATGATTATTTATAATTTACTATAATAATAAGACAAATTAGGCAGGAGGTTAAAAATTATGAGTTTTCTTTTTTTATGTATCATAGTGCTTGCTTTATTTATGTGGCATCTTGCGACAAGGGTATCTAATCTTGAAAAACGCATAAAAGATTTAAAAATTAAAGACGCGCATCCGGATAAACAGCCGGAATCCCAAAAGGCATTTGAGCCTGAAACAAATAAAGCCGCTGCCGAAGCTCATGTTATCGCAGCTAAGACGCAGACGCCGGTAATAAAAACAGCGATGCCTGAGCAGTCTAAACCTCAAACAGCTCCCGTTCAGAAGTCCCAGAAAAAAGCCGCGATAAACTGGGAAATTTTCACGGGCGTAAAACTTTTTGCGTGGGTTGGCGGATTTGCGGCTTTTCTGGGAATCGTATTTTTTACAAAGTATGCCATAGACAGCGGTTTTATAACTCCGCTGATGAGGGTGTGCGCCGGTTTTACAGCGGGTATTGCTTTGGTATGCGCCGGCCTTTTTATAAAAAACGAAAAAATTAAGACGACAAGCAATGTTTTTTGCGCCATAGGAATAGTTTTTGTTTATGTTTCGGCTTTTGCGGCGGGAAGCTTTTATGATATATTCAGTATTTTTGTAACATTTATAATAATGATAGCGGCGTCCGCCGGAGCATTCGCGATATCGGTTCATCAAAACGCGAAGTACATAGCTGTTTTAGCGGCAATCGGCGGATATCTTACGCCCATTCTTATTTCAACAGGAAGCGGCGCGATAGTTTCGCTTTCGGTCTATATGGCTGTTCTTACGGCTACGATAATGATGATTGCCGTGAAGAAAGAATGGGGTTTTTTAGTATGGCTTTCGGCAATAGGCGTTTATTTTATACTGCTTGCTCTTTCAATAAAAGGTTTTCAAGAGGAAATACAAGAATTGTCTGAAAAAAAAAAGCCTAATCTAAAAACAGAAATATACAAAGTAAAAGATTTATTCGATATTGATAGAGGTAAATCAAAATATACAAAAAAATATGGTGATATAAACAAAGGCAATTATCCTGTTTATTCAGCGTCAAATAACGTACCGCTCACATTTATCAACACTTTTGATTTCGATGGAAAATTTTTAACCTGGGCAACTAATGGTTTTGCAGGTTATATAATGTTAATTGATGGAAAATTCTCGATTAATGCAGATAGAGGATTACTAAAACCCAAACACGAGAATATAAACATTCAATATATAAAAACAGTTCTTGAACCAAAATTAAGAGAACTTGCAAAAGGACGTAAAGGAGAAAAAGGAGAAGACGAATTTACAAAGGTTTATCCCTCAATGATTGAAAATGTTGAGATAGAAATGTTTGTTGATGAAAATGGGCTGTTTGATATAGGGAAGCAAGATGAAATTGCTGAAAAATATGAGTACATTACTGAATTAAAAGCGAAAATTGAAAATTACAAAAAACAAATAGAGGAACTGAATATTGAAATTGAAATTTACGATAAAAATATCGGTTTAAAAATCAAAGAGATTTTTGATTTATCCATAAAAACAAATAACAGTAATTTCACAAAAGAATTTATAGATAAACACAAAGGAGATATTCCTGTTTATTCTGCGTCTAAATTTCCCCAATCAGTAGATTATGGGTATGTAGCAGGAGATTTGCAAAATGTAAAATACTTCGCTGATTGTTTGACTTGGAATATTGATGGCTCCGTTGGCAAAGTTCATTTTAGAGTTGGCAAATTTTCATTGTCAGAAAAAGTAATACCATTAATTGTACAAGAAAAATATAAGACCTGTTTTGATATTAATTTTCTGAAATATACATTGGAAAATGAATTTTCAAAACATTCATTCGGATTTAGCAATAAGGCGGGTAAAGGTAAAATTCAAAATATAGAAATTTCAATCCCAATCAATTCCAAAGGTGAATTTGACCTATCCGCTCAACAACAAATTGCCGAAAAATACCGCAAAATAGAACAAATCAAAAAAAGTATTTCTGAAGAATTGGATAGAATTACCGAGATAGAAATAGACTACGCATAAATTGCAAAATGGTTGTCTATAACAACGTGATTAGCACATACTACTGAACAGTTGGGATAAATAAACATCCAAAATTGACATAAAAAAGTCATGTTTTGCCATTGTAGCGACTATTCTTTTGCACGACCTTTGCAGAAAATTTTTAACAAAAATAATCGAAAATCAAAAATCAAAAATTTAAAATTAATTGTCATGATAGAAACATCAATAAAAAAGCCGCTGCTGATACTTGTAATCTTCACGGCGCTTACTGCCGGCGGGTTGCTGTGCTACAATCTTCTCAATCTTAATCTGCTGCCAAAGATTGATGCGCCGATGCTTACCGTGAGCATGATATACCCGGGTGCGGGCGCTTCGGAAGTGGAAACGTCGGTAACGAAAAAGTTGGAAGATGCGCTTTCGACGCTCGAAAATCTCAAAAAGATAAGTTCCGTTTCGATGGAAGGTATTGCGGTCATTTCCATAGAACTTAACAATGACGCCGACCCAAACCGCGCCGTACAGGACGCTCAGCGGAAAATAAACGCAATAAAGGCGCGACTGCCGCAGGAGGTGTTAGACCCTTCGATAGACAAAATGTCGTCCGACGAGTTGCCAATAATGAACATTGCAGCATCGGCTTCGATGCCCTCCACGCAGTTTTACAGGCTGGTTGAAGACCGCATACAGCCGCGTCTGGCAAAGTTGCAGGGCGTTGGTTCGGTGCAGATGAGCGGCGGCAGCGAACGCGAAATAAAGGTAAACATTGACGCGCGAAAGTTGCAGGCGTACAATCTCTCGGCTTTGCAGGCGATGCAGGCAATCAGGACGGCAAACATGGAAGCGCCCGCAGGAAACGTCGAAGACGAAAAAGCCATTTATTCGGTGCGGCTCATGGGCAAATTTACCAGCCTTAACGAACTTCGCAACACGGTAATCGCCACAAGCCGCACGGGTGGCAAGGTTAAGGTTATGGACATTGCCGAAGTGGAAGACGGAACGGCGTCGCAAAAACTCGTCAACCGTATTGACGACCGCGACGCAATCGGTATCTCAATCAAAAAACAGAGCGACGCCAACGCCGTAAACGTTGCCGACCTCGTGAAAGCCGAACTCGCCGCAATGGAACACGAATATGAAGACTTTGCGCTGAAGTTCAGCATCGCAAGCGACGATTCGGTCTTTACACGCGCTTCGGCAAACGCGGTGGTTATTGACCTTTTTCTGGCTATCCTCATCGTGTCAATCGTATGTTTCGTGTTCCTGCACAACCTGCGCAGCGCAATGATTGTGATGATTTCCGTTCCGCTGTCAATCGTTCCGGCTTTTATCGGAATGTATGCCTTCGGTTTTTCGCTAAACCTGATGTCGCTTATGGCTTTATCGCTTGTGGTGGGTATTCTGGTGGACGATTCGATTGTTGTTATTGAAAACATGTTTCATCATCTCGAAAAGGGAAAATCGAAACGCGAGGCAGCGCTCGACGGCGCAAAGCAAATCGTGTTTACCTGCATGGCAATCACGCTTGTAATTGTGGTTGTCTTTCTGCCGCTTGCTATTTCGGGCGGAACGATTGGCAATCTTCTCAAGGAATTTGCCATACCGATAGTTGTTGCCACGCTGTGCAGTCTGCTGGTTTCGTTTACGGTTACGCCGCTGTTGATGTCGCGTTTCGGACAGATACCCGACAACAGCCGCGATACTCTTTCGGCGCGTTTTTCGCGTGGCGTGGAGTACGTCTTTGAAGCCGTCAAAAACGTATATGTACAGATACTTGCAGGCAGTTTGCGACATAAAACGCTTGTGCTGCTTGCAACGCTGGCGCTTTTCATTGCTTCGCTGGCGCTGTTTCCCGCAGGACTGATAGGTTTCAACATGATGCCCGACATGGACAGCGGCGAACTGCTTGTTACCATTGACATGAACCCGCAGGTAACGGTTTATCAGAACAATCAGACAACCATGCAGGTTGAACGGATTATCCGCCGGCATCCCGAAGTTGTGCAAATATACACAAACGTAGGCTTATCGGGCAGCAGCGCTAAAAACAGCGTGAGCAGCATAAACGTAAAAATTGTTGAAAGAAAGGAGCGCACGATGGACATTCAGGATTTTGCGCAGGTTTTGAAGGCTGACATCATGCAGATACCCGGAATACGCGCCCGCGTAATACCCGTATCGCTCAGCGGCTCGCGCGGCGGCGACCCCGTACAGTTTATCGTTCAGGGTACGGATTTTGAAAAAGTGCAGGAAACGGCAGCCTCGATACTCGACGTTGTACGCCGCACGCCCGGAACAGCCGATGCACGCTATTCCATTGACGACCCGCGTCAGGAAATACAGGTGCGTTTAGACCGCGACCGCATTGCCACGCTCGGACTGTCGGTAGCCGACGTCGGCTCCACGCTTCGCCTTGCGCTCAACGGCAACGACGACGCAAAATACAGCGAAGGCGATTTTGAATACCGTATCCGCGTGGGCGTGGACAACTTCGACCGCACCAGCGCCGCCGACGTTGCCCTTCTCACCGTTCTCAACCGCGAAGGCAAACTGATAGAACTGAACCAGTTTGCCGACGTCGGCTACGGCTTGGGCGCCACCGCCCTTGAACGTACCGACCGTATTCCGTCTATAATAGTGAAATGCAACGTTGTCGGTCGTCCTTCGGGAACGGTAGGTTCGGAAATTTCCGCAAAGGTTTTGCACACCGCGCCCGAAGGCATTACCATACGACCGGGCGGCATGATGGAACGTCAATCCGACGCTTTCGGAAGTCTGGGTTTTGCGTTCCTTGCCGCCATTGTGCTGATTTACCTGATTATGGTGGTGCTTTACGACAGTCTGTCGCAACCCGTTATCGTACTGTTTTCCATTCCGCTGTCGCTCATCGGCGCATTTCTGGCGCTTGCCCTGACCATGAGTACCATGAATATTTTCAGCATCATCGGACTGATTGTTCTCATCGGATTAGTTGCCAAAAACGCCATTCTGCTGGTTGATTTCGCCAACCATTCGCGCGAACAGGGTTTGAGCGCCTTCGACGCACTGATAGAAGCCGGCAAGGAACGTCTGCGTCCTATCCTGATGACCACTTTTGCAATGATTTTCGGCATGTTGCCAATAGCCCTCGCATCCGGCAACGGCGCTGAAATAAAAAACGGCATGGCATGGGTTATCATCGGCGGGCTTACAAGTTCGATGCTGCTAACGCTGGTAGTGATACCGATTGTGTATTACATTTTCGACAGGATACCTGAACGTTTCAGCCGCTTGAGAAGATTTCGCAAAGTTCACAGATGGAAACACAAAAAAACCATAGAAGCATGGCTTGCCGGACGGGGAATGAGTATTTTTAACTTTTAATTGTTTAAATAAAAATTTGTTCCTTGTCTAATTTTCGAATCCTAAGAATATTTTTGGTTTCATCGGTAACTTTAAAGCGCTCATCGATACGCATACCGACTACCCAGACCGTTTGTCCGCCTGAAACCAATACCATAGTACGTTCTTTTTCTACTATCGACAGTTTTGCGTTGATAAAAAAATCGCTCAATTTCTTCATGTTTTTCATGCCTAACGGACGAAACCTGTCGCCGTATTCCCAGTTTCGCAAAACAAGCGGGAATAATATCTTGTCGCCGTCAAGACATGCAGTATTTAAATCGTTATCCGGCTCATATCCTTCGTATTTCTCGAACTTTTCGATTTTTAAATGAACTGTGCCGCTAGAATACGAGCAATTTTTGTCAATAAATACTTCTTTTGGACTTTTGCGGTGTTCTTTTTTTTGTATAATCAATGTTTGTCGGTCTTGGGTAAGTACGTAGTCGTCACAGAAAAACTGTCTCCCTGAATTTATTTTTTTCTCGAAAAGAACTTGCCTTGCAACAGAATTTGGAAAGCCTAAAGGTTTAAGAATTTCATAAAGCAATGATACCGGCGCGACACTCTCGGCAAGCTGCTCCATATCAATATATGTCAAATCGTCTTCGAATTTTAACAGTTTTGCTTTGTAAGTTTCAATTGCCTCATTGAAAACCATTTCTACGTCATTGAAATGTTCTATACTTCGCTCAATAGAACTTCGTATACCCGGAAAAAAATGTTCCATGCCGGATATAATATGATGCCGGATATAATTTCGCGCGTAGTTATCGGTTGCATTGCTGGAATCTTCGCGAAATTTGATGTTTCGACTTTTAACATAATCTTCAATTTCCTTACGCGACCTGTGAATTAGCGGTCTTATAATTATTCCTGTGCGTGGTCTGATACTTGTTAGCCCGTGTATTCCGGTCCCTCGGAAAAGATTTATTAACAGCGTTTCAATACAATCGTCGCTATTATGAGCAATTGCGATGAGTTCACAACTTTCGCTCTCGGATAGTTCGTGAAACCAGCTGTAGCGCAGGTCGCGTGCAGCCATCTGGATAGAGACGCCATTTTGTGCAGCATATACTTGCGTATCAAAGCGTTTTATTTTGCAAGAGTAATTTAATATGGCGGCTTCGTTTTTCACAAAAGCCTCGTCAATATCAGATTCCTCGCCCCGTAAACAGAAATTGCAATGCGCGACAACAGTGTTTATTCCAGATTCGTACAGTAAGTGCAAGAGCGCCATCGAATCAATACCTCCACTGACCGCAGCCAGCACTCTGGTGCCGGCTTTAATAAACGTTTTTATTTCTTCTGTTA
>Ga0082212_10007598_pt1 | contig 14293 bp, 11 predicted proteins | sample TergutNt197P3_FD_71548 | JGI IMG/M metagenome (GOLD analysis project Ga0082212, IMG submission 71548) | Neocapritermes taracua P3 segment gut microbial communities from Petit-Saut dam, French Guiana - Nt197 P3 | ecosystem: Host-associated > Arthropoda: Insects > Digestive system > Gut ... | reverse complement strand
TTGCTTTCCCCAGGGCGTGGTGGTGCATCTCCTCCGCGAAATCGCCGCCAAACGGCCCGGCATAATCACAAAAGTGGGCCTGGGCACTTTCGTCGATCCCCGCGTCGAAGGCGGCAAGATGAATCAGTTGACCCGTGAAAAGGGTCCGGACATGAATAAGGTCGTTACCTTTGAAGGCGAGGAATACCTCTGGTTCAAAACCTTCCCGATAAATGTCGCTCTTATCCGCGGCACTACGGCCGATGAAAACGGCAACATGACCATCGAAAAGGAAGGGCCGGTGCTCGAATGTATGGAAGTGGCGTCGGCGGTAAAAAACAACGGCGGCATTGTTATCATACAGGTGGAATATCTTGCCAAGGCCGGAACGCTGAATCCCAAGCATGTCAGACTGCCGGGCGTTCTGGTAGATCATATCGTAATAGCGAAAAATCCGCAGGAATTTCACACGCAGAGCGAAGGCGTATACTACCAGCCGGCGTTCAGCGGCGAGATACGCATGCCTCTCGGCGCGCTGCCGCAGTTGCCGTTCGACGAACGGCTCTTTATTCTCCGCCGCGCGGCGATGGAACTTCCGCCGAAAGCCGTGGTCAATCTCGGCATCGGCACTCCCGACCGCATGGCGACGGTCGCCGCCCATGAAGGCGTCAGCGACATGATGACGCTTACTACTGAAGCGGGCGGTGTCGGCGGCGTGCCGGCAGGCTGGCCGAATTTTGGCATGAGCTACAACGCGGACGCTTTCGTGAATCACCCGAACATGTTTGACTGGTATGACGGCGGCGGCATAGACCGGGCGTTTCTCGGCATGGGCGAAGTCGATAAATTCGGCAACGTCAACGTCAGCAAATTCGGCGGGCGTCCGATCGGCTGCGGCGGTTTCATTAATATCACCACGGCAAGCAAGGGCGTCGTCTATTGCGGCACGTTTACGACCGGCGGTCTGAAAGTGACCGCCGAGGACGGCAAACTCAAAATCCTGGAAGAAGGAAAGAAAAAGAAGTTTATCGACCATGTCGAGCAGATCACATTCAGCGGCCAGTACGCGTCGAAGAACAACAAGCCTATTATGTTTGTCACCGAACGCTGCGTCTTCCGGCTGCTCAACGGCCAGGTAACGCTTACTGAAATCGCGCCCGGCATAGATGTTGAAAAGGACATTCTGCCGCATATGGAGTTCAAACCCGCGATTTCGCCGGATCTCAAGACGATACCATCGGAGATTTACTATCCGGAATGGGGCAAACTGAAAGACATTATCACCGCGAAAATGAATAAATAATCAATCCCGGAGCGCCGGTAATACCGCCGGCGCTCACGGCTTTTTAATTTAAAGGAGAGAAAAACGCATTATGACCGCAAAACTGATTAAAGGAACGGATATCGGCGAAGAGATCCTGAAGGAAATCGAACAGGAAGTGAAAGAAATCAAGGAGAAACACGGAAAGGTTCCCGGACTTGTCACAATTCTTGTGGGCGAAAATCCGGCGTCGATTTCCTATGTAACCCTGAAAATCAAGACCGCCGAACGGCTTGGATTCCACGAAATCCAGGACAATCAGCCGGAAAACATTTCCGAAGCCGACCTGCTGGCGCTTATTAAAAAATACAACAGCGATCCCGCTGTCAACGGCATCCTGGTTCAGCTTCCGTTGCCCAAGCATATTGATGAAAAGAAGGTCATCAACGCCATCGATCCCGACAAGGATGTTGACGGCTTCCATCCGGTCAACGTCGGCCGCATTATGATCGGCGGATCGGAACTGAAATTCCCCCCATGCACGCCCGCGGGGATTCAGGAACTCATCGTCCGCACGGGCGTTGAAACCAGCGGCGCGGAAGTGGTCGTCGTCGGCCGTTCCAACATCGTCGGCAAACCCATCGCCAACATGATGCTCCAGAAGGGCAAAGGCGCGAACTCCACGGTAACGCTCGTTCACACGGCCACCAAGGATCTGGCGTTCCATTGCAAGCGGGCGGACATTCTGATTGTCGCCGCCGGCGTTCCCGGCCTGGTCAAGCCGGAATGGATCAAACCGGGCGCGTGCGTTATTGACGTCGGCGTAAACCGCGTCGGCGAAAAGATCAGCGAAAAGACCGGCAAAAAGGTTGCCATCCTCCGCGGCGACGTAGATTTCGACGCGGCGAAGGAAATCGCCGGTTCCATCACGCCGGTTCCCGGCGGCGTAGGCCCGATGACGATCTCCATGCTTATGAGAAACACGCTGAGATCGCTGAAATTCAACCTGGGCATCGGCTAATTGTTTTTTGGAAACATTGCCGTAATGTAAGGCGACCTCCGCAAACCCCGAAATCAAGGCTTGCGACCGAGACAAAAGCTGCGTAGGGGCGCGATTTATCGCGCCCAACCAAATTAAATGAGCATTTTGTCGAGGGAGCGTAACGCAGAGTTCGGGGTTTTCGGAGGTCACCGTAAGAAAGAGGGACGGGAATATTTTCCGTCCCTCTTTTTTCTTTATCCCGAATCCCGGAGTTAAAACATATTCATGAAAACCGTGTAGGGGCGCGATTTATCGCGCCCTATAATCCCGAACGGCACATTTCTCGATCCGGATACCATAATGTAGGGGCGAATAATTATTCGCCCCTACCGGTACAGGCGCAACAAATTCGGAATCCGGGTTTATTAATCCGAACTGCGGGCAAGGCGGAATCCCAAAATGAAGTAGCCGGCTTCCGGAACCATGCCGCTGCGATACGACACACGCGCGTTTTCCATGTCGCTGTCCCAACTGCCGCCGCGAATCACCCGGAAAGAATCCAATGCCGGTCCGCCGGGGTTTGTTTGCGGCTTGCCGGTGTAATTCCCGTACCAGTCGGACGCCCATTCGTACACATTTCCGCTCATATCATAGATGCCCAGTTCATTTGCTTTTTTCATTCCCACGGGGTTTGTTTTTCTTTCCGAATTTGCAAAATACCAGGCAACCTCACTGGCGTCGTCGCTTCCGCTGTACCTGTACCCCCGGCTCTGACTGCCTCCGCGCGCGGCGTATTCCCATTCCGCTTCAGTCGGCAAGCGGTATGTCTTCCATGTCTGGGAGTTCAGCCTTGCTATGAAGAACTGGACATCCTCCCAACTGACATTCTCCACTGGCAGATTGTCGCCTTTAAACTCGGACGGATTGTTGTTTTCGCCCATTACCGCCTTCCATTGCGCCTGGGTTACTTCGTATCTTCCAATGTAAAAATCATTCAGCGCCACCTGGTGCGTCGGTTTTTCATTATTGTCAAAACAGGCGTTTTCCTGTTCAGGCGTACATCCCATAACGAACGTCCCGCCTTTTACAAACACCATCTCAATCCCGTATATGGAGTCGCTGTAATCGGTCGGTTCCGGCGGCTGACCGTTCGCCGTCCGGGCGAGCCTGTTTTTTATCGTCAGCGTATTATTAGTGTAATCAATTTCAATCTTTCCGAGCTTGTTCAACGCCGATTGTCCAAGCAGCAGCGGTGCTTCCGATTTGTGGGTGATGCCGGCTCTTACGTTGAATAATTTCTGCCCGCCGATTTCCATCTCCCTCAGAACGACGATGACGCCTTCTTCAACGTCTCCATTCGCAAGCGAATACTTTTTCACGCCGATAAAATCATCTTCGGACAGATAACCATCCTTGAGCATTGACATTGCTTCCGCCTGCGATATGAATACGTCGCTCGCGCCGGTATCGAGCACAAATTCAAGCGCCCGCCCGTTGACCTTGCACGGGATTGTAAAAATGCCGTTTCCCCGCTTCATTTTTATAGCCGTTTCCGTCTCCGGCCCTCTGTCGCAGCCGGCGAGCATAAAAAACGGAAGCAGAAATACCGGCAATATTGTCGCAACTTTCTTCATACCCCTCCATCCCGATCTTTGCTCTTTGTTTCAAAAACAATTAAGCCCGCAAACGCGCACAGGGCAATCAGGCTGACGCAAACACCCGCCAATAAGTTGTTATTATAGTAACGGAATTCTATTTTATGTTCGCCCTCTGTCAGGCTAAGCCCCGCCATACTCTCCCCTATGGGCACAATGTCGGTTTTAACCCCGTCAACATATGCCCTCCAATGGTTTTCAAAGGGAATGGAGACGTATAGCAGCCCTTCTTCCTTGACGGTCACATAACCTTCTACAACCGTATCGGTAAATTTTGTCAAAGCCAGCGTTTCGTCCGAAAGCAAAGCAAAGCCTTCCTCAAACAAATCCATATTTAAAAAACCCGCGTAAAACGCCATGGAACCGCTTTTTGTTATCGAAGTCCCCAAACCAACATGATTGGAATTCGTTATTATATCCAGGCGCAATAAGACGGTTTCCCCTTCCTGAAAATATCCCACTGGAAAAATGTAAGGGCGCTTGATACTTATCTGACGTGATGATACGGCAACATTCGCGATATTGTTTACAGCCGTATTATTTATATAAGCGTACAACATTCCGTCTGCCGGCATTTTGTATTCAAAGTTTAAGCTGCCATCGTCATGCTCCCTGTCCAGGCTGAAAATGTACTTGCCGGATTCGTCACGGGAAACGGCATAATTAACATGATTTTCGTCCGCCGGTTGAATTAATGTAAATAAATCCCCCTTAAGCCCTGTCGCAAGCCCGAATAATTCATTCTGTGATATAAACGGGTTGTCAATGTCAGGGGCATAGCCTGCCGTTTCTTTATTTACCATAAATCCAAACGGCAAATAATACCTGTTTTCCAAAAGCAGCAAACCGGGGGCTTCTTCGGATACTTTCCAGAAAACACTGCCGTCTGAAGGATTTCCGTCATGGCTTACGAGGTAACGCAGATTTAAAAAGGAATTTGTTAACGGCGAAGTTTCCACATAACCCTGTGAAATATCCGTACCAATCAGACCAAGCCCGCTCATAAACATAGTGACATTTTTGTTTGCGGTTGAAGAGTAAAAAGAAATTCCATTATAATTATACAGGGAAGGATCATTGGTTTTTTCGCTTTTATTAAAACTGCCTGTTAATTCCGTCCGGTAAAAACCGTTGCTTTCTTCACGCGTATTAAGTAATTGCCGAACATTATTATATTTATCGCTGCTCTCTCCCCGTCCAGCAATATAGCGGCGGGCGGTTTCATGAGAAGTAATTCCCGTCTCCGCCACGGCAACCGCCAACAGCGCCAGGCATATTATTGTTTTTAATATTGTTTGTTTTGTTGAGAAAAACCCCAGGAACGCGAATATCAGCAGGTATATGGCGCATAATATAAAATTTTTCATTACATAAGGCGCATGAATACCGTCCCAGGCTATCCACAAAGCAATACCTGTGAATATTCCCATAGATAATAAATCTCTTGATTCCATTTTATCTGTTTCCGTATACGCGCGGTAGGCATGGGCTACTATAATGAAGGAAATCAGAAAGGTATATCTTTGAAACACACCACGAGGGAAATGAAACGCGTTCATTATATAATACAGTATGTTTAAATTGCAGCTTATAATTAAAAAAGCCGTCGTCAAAACAAATACCACTTTTTCCCTGTATGATATCCGGGCTGAACCCAAAAATACCCCTATTAACATTATGCTTAGCATACCGCAGTACAAAGCGGGTATGTTAAGATTCGATGTTTGCCATGTAAAGCTGAGAAAATTACCTAAAATATAGTAAAAACTATTATAAATCTGAATCGTATCGGGGAAACTCATCGCCGCGTTATCCTTAACGGCTGAATAAGACGGGAATAAAATAAAAGAGCAAAGCCCTATAGCCACGCATGAGTAAACCGTAATCAAAACAAGCTTGCGCAGGATTTCCCTCATGTTCAGGCGTAGCAAAAAGCATTGTCCCGGAAATGTCAGGATTACAAAAACACAGGTATAGTAACTCATATAATAATTTGTAAAAATGGATAACGCAAGGGATATGATATACAGTCTGAATTTCCCCTCGCGCATAAAGGCAAAAAAACCAAGCATGACAAGCGGCATAAGCGCGAAGGTGTCAAGCCATATAATAGTCCAATAATAACATATCGTAAAAGAGCATAATGCGTAAAATGTCGCAAAAACCGGCATGATAAAATCACATTTATTATAGGCGTACCTAAGATACATACCCATAAACAAACCGGCAAAACCGATTTTACACAGAATTAAAAATACTATTCCATTGTCCATCCATGAATGTGGGAGCAAGGCCAGTAAGAAATTCAGCGGGCTTGTCAAATAATATGAATAAAGGCTGAAGTAATCAATACCGCCCCCGGCCGTCCATGACCATAAAAGGGAGTTGCCTTCCCGCAATCTGTACCAATAATCATTTAAAAAAGGGTGGTATTGATACTCCATATCCGAAATAAACAATCGACTGCCCGGGAAAAAATATCCCGAACAAACGAGGAATACCGCCCACTGAATAAAAAACGGCGTCAGAAACGACAGCGCGAGAAACAAATGAGTACGATTTGCTTTCCAATTAATCAGCGTTTCCTTAGTCACGTATAATATCTTCATACCTGAAAGCGGCTCGTCTTCCTCGTCAAAATTGAATCTGACATAGCTATCGTATTGTTTTTTTCCGAAATCTTCCATCAGTCATGTCTTGCCGACCTGCCTTGCGCCTTTTAAAATCAAAGGTTTCCTGTACGGGTCGTTTTTCCAGGCAACGAGTTTATTATACCCGCGAACGAAATGATTTTTCGTTTGATGCGCGAGGATTTTTGACACGAGGCAAGGAAGGTTGAGCGTGGCGTACTCAATAGTACGTAAGCGAAACCTGACGCCGCATCGTGTCAAAAAGACCGCGCAGGCTCGGAAAATCATTTCGGTCGCGGGTATAAAAGTGTTCATATTCAAAAATCACCTCAAAAATTGCCATGAACACAGTATCACACATTATTTACGGGATTTCGAAGGGCATATTACACGTTATTGCAAATATTTTTTCCTGTGATTTACACACTTTTCTCGGCACCTTCATTATTGCTTTGCGTATGCCTGACAAATAACACAAAGCAAAAAATAACCGGATAAAAGCCTGTTATACTCGGAACGGGCGCAAATTTCAAAAATGTAGGGGCGAATAATTATTCGCCCCTACGAAAATTCCAAATTTCTGCTTAGAGCGTCGCCTTACGCGGCTATGGCTACGCGGCGGTTCCGCTTCCTTGCACTTTGAAATTTTATCTCGCTTCCTTTTTTGAAATTTGTGCCCGTTCCGAGTACAGATTACGCTATTATTCAAAAGTATTTCGGCAAACCCTGAGGCGATACGTATATGGAGCGCTTTTTTAACAACGCGGGGCCCATGGTTCCGGAAGATCACTACTTGATCGATCCGCTTGCGCGCGTCGATTGGGAAGACATACAAAGGCTGATCCGCGACAAACGCTATTTCGTCCTTCACGCGCCGCGCCAGACAGGCAAAACCAGCACGCTTTTGGCAATGATGCACACTCTGAACGAAGAAGGGCGTTACGCCTGCGCCTACTCCAATATCGAAGCGGCACAGGCGGCTCGCGGCGATGCAACGCAAGGCATCCCCACCGTGTGCAGCGCCGTTTCTAGCGATTTGGCTCTATATCTGCGACGGCCTGAACTGCGGCAGTGGTACTTGAAAGAAGGAATACTGCTTCAGCCGCAGGATCAGCTTTTTCAACTGCTTAATTACTGGACTGTAACATCTGACAACCCCACAGTGCTTTTCCTTGATGAAGTCGATGCGCTTGTCGGCGATACGTTGATCTCACTCCTGCGCCAGATACGCGCCGGTTACACCAAACGCCCCAAAGAGTTCCCTCAAAGCGTCGTATTGTGTGGCGTGCGTGATGTGCGCGATTACCGTATGCAGCAGGGCGGCGGAGAAATTATTACAGGCGGCAGCGCCTTTAATATCAAAACCAAATCATTGCGCATGGGAAATTTATCACAGGAAGAAACCAAAGCGTTATGGCTGCAACATACGGACGAGACAGGGCAGGCATTTGACGAAGCCATTTTTCCTGAACTTTGGGAAGACACTTTCGGCCAGCCCTGGCTCGTCAACGCGCTTGGTTGTGAATTAACGTGGGAACTCCACGCCAACCGTGATCGCAGTCGGAAAATCGGTCTTTCAGACTACATGGAAGCTCGTGAGCAATTGATCCAGTCGCGCGCCACGCATCTTGATCAACTGATCGACAAACTGAAGGAACCGCGTGTACATCGTGTCATTGATGCGATGCTTTCGGGGGAACCAGGCGGCATCGAAGGCATAAGTCCGGACGACCAGCAATATGTGGAAGATCTGGGGCTGATTCGAACACGCCCGTCCGTTCGTATCAGTAACCGCATTTATCAGGAAATCATTCCTCGAGAACTTGTCTGGGTTGCGCAGACGCGTATCGCCAATCAGGAAACGGAATGGTATGTCACACCTGAACACCGTCTTTACATGCCCAAACTGCTTGCTGCATTTCAGCAGTTTTTCCGCGAGCACGCCGACAGTTGGTGCGAAAGTTTCAGTTACAGAGAAGCCGCGCCGCAACTATTGATGCAGGCGTTTTTGCAGCGCATCATCAACGGCGGCGGTCGTATCAACCGTGAATATGGCCTTGGCCGCAAACGGACGGATCTTTTCATCGAATGGCCATTGGACGAAAAGCAGGGGCTTCACGGCCCGATTCAGCGCGTTGTTATAGAAATCAAACTGCGGCGCGGCGCGTTGGAAACCGTTATAGCGCAGGGATTGGAACAAACAGCGGATTATGCCCGCCGTGTAGGCGCGGATGAAGCGCATCTGATGATTTTCGACCGTGATACGAGCCAAACGTGGGATGAAAGGATCTGGCGTCGCGATGAAAATTTCGGCGATCTTGCCATCAGCGTCTGGGGGGCGTAATCATGTCCATGACAACAACGCCGGTGTAATCGCAAAATAAACCGAGGGTATACGGATATGGAACGTTCTTTTAATAACGCAGGTCCAATCAAACCTGAGCTTCATTATCACATTGACCCGCTCACACGCCTGGACTGGGATGAAGTACGGAACCTGATAGACGGGCAGCGCTATTTCGTCCTTCACGCGCCGCGCCAGACAGGCAAGACCAGCACGTTGCTGGCAATGATGCACACTCTGAACGAAGAAGGGCGTTACGCCTGCGCCTACTCAAATATAGAAGCGGCGCAGGCGGCTCGCGGCGATGCAACGCAGGGCATCCCCACCGTTTGCAGCGCCGTTTCAAGCGCTTTGGCACGTTATCTGCGGCGGCCTGAACTGCGGCAGTGGTACTTGAAAGAAGGAATACTGCTTCAGCCGCAGGATCAGCTTTTTCAACTGCTTAATTACTGGACTGTAACATCTGACAACCCCACAGTGCTTTTCCTTGATGAAGTCGATGCCCTTGTCGGCGATACATTGATCTCACTTCTGCGCCAGATTCGCGCCGGTTACGCCGATCGCCCCAAGGAATTCCCTCAAAGCGTAGTATTGTGCGGCGTGCGAGATGTGCGCGATTACCGTATTCAGCAGGGCGACGGCGAAATCATTACCGGCGGCAGCGCTTTTAATATCAAGACCAAATCATTGCGCATGGGAAATTTCTCGCCGGAAGAAACCCGTTCGTTATGGCTGCAGCATACGGAAGAGACCGGACAGGCGTTTGACGATGCCATTTTCCCTGAGCTTTGGGAAGACACTTTCGGCCAGCCGTGGCTTGTCAACGCTTTGGGCTACGAATTAACGTGGGAACTCCACGCCAACCGTGATCGCAGCCGGAAGATCAGTCTTTCGGACTACATGGAAGCTCGTGAGCAATTGATCCAGTCGCGCGCCACGCACCTCGATCAACTGATCGACAAGCTGCGTGAACCGCGCGTTTACAGCGTCATCAGCGCCATTCTTGCCGCCGAAGAAGACAGTCTTTATGTTCCTCCCGCCGATATTGAGTATGTCTCCGATCTGGGATTGATCCGTACGCGTCCGTCTATTCGTATCAGCAACCGTATTTACCGGGAAGTGATTCCACGCGAACTGACATGGTCGGCTCAGGTGATGATCTCCAATCAGGAGACGGAATGGTATGTCACGCCGGAACACCGTCTTGACATGCCCAAACTGCTTGCCGCGTTTCAGCAGTTTTTCCGGGAACATGCCGACAGTTGGTGCGAAAATTTCAGTTACAGAGAAGCTGCGCCGCAACTATTGATGCAGGCGTTTTTGCAGCGCGTTATCAACGGCGGCGGTCGTATCAACCGTGAATATGGCTTGGGTCGCAAACGGACGGATCTTTTCATCGAATGGCCGTTGGACGAAAAGCAGGGACTTTACGGTCCGATTCAGCGCATAGTTATAGAAATCAAACTGCGGCGCGGCGCGTTGGAAACCGTTATAGCGCAGGGATTGGAACAGACAGCGGATTATGCCCGCCGTGTAGGCGCGGATGAAGCGCATCTGGTTATTTTCGACCGCGATACGGAACAAACCTGGGACGAAAGAATCTGGCGTCGCGACGAAAATTTCGGAGATCTTCCCATCAGCGTCTGGGGCGCGTAATTCATATTTTTAAAACGACTCGAACAATAATAATTCATCAGCAGAGGGAGCGTAACGCAGATTTCGGGGTTTTTGGAGGCCGCCTGCAGATTTTACTTGCGGCCGCTTTCTTTCATATTTTGCTTTTCAATCGACCTTTTCATACGTTTAACGCTCAGATTCCTGAAAAAGACGACTATTTTGCGCCGGAATACGCCGAACATTACACCGATGGAAATAAATATCCCGGCGACAACCTGAGTTATCATCGCCGTCGCTGCGGGATCGATATAGGCATATGCGTGGACTGAGAAGCATACACAAAGGAAAAAACCGAAGTATGCCGCTTTGAATACATTCCATAAAATTTTCGCCGTGCTTTTTTTCATTACTATTACCTCCTGTTTTGAACAAATGTATGAAAAGGAAACACCGAAAAGCGCCGCCCACAACAGGCAAAGGTTGATTTTACTCCAAAATTTCGGAAAAAACAGCTTCCAGTATACGAAGTTTGTGATTAAAATTAATCTTTTGTGTGACGGTCGGGTTTCTTAAGCGTTGGTTGACATAAGCCGGAATTATCAGGAGTCATCCGCGACACAATTGTCGCCAACACGACACGAAACCGGTAGACATTCAGCCACGCGCGTGTTCTTGCTTATACGGACGCAAAGGTCGACGCTTGTATAATGCCTGACAGCGAGCCGCCTAAAGGATGATTTTATGAAAAAGGTGTTGACTTTCGGCGTGTTTGATTTATTTCATTTCGGACATCTGCGGCTTTTGAAGCGTGCGGCAAAACTCGGCGACTATTTTATCGTTGCCGTGCAAAATGACGAATATGTATTAAAATACAAGCCGCCCGGCGCGCTCGGAGCGTTTTACTCCACCCAGGAACGTTGTGAGATGATTCGCGCGCTTCGCTGTGTTGACGAAGTTATTACATACAATATTGTCGCGGATGATATACGAAATATAGATTTTGATATCTGGGTAAAACCGCCCGACGCTGTTCATTCCGGTATCATTGCCGCGACCAGATGGTGTGAGGAAAACGACAGGGAAGTAGTAATGCTTCCGAGGACGGAGGGTATTTCATCAACATACATCAAACGCCTTATATGCGATTTTGAAAAAGACGAACGGAAGCAAAATGATTATACGGGAGAAGGTTCGCCGATTCTGGACTGAACGCGCCGGAATAACGGATGTGCCGCGTTTTGAAAGCCAGGTCAACTTTGAAAATGACGCCGCCATAGCGGATTTGCGCGTAAAAACGGAAATCGAGGTGATTAACGCGGAATTCCGATTAAACGAAAGCGATATCCTGGTTGACCTGGGCGCGGGCAACGGCAGGTTTTCTTTATTGTTCGCGCCCAAGGTCCGCAAAGTTGTCTCTGTTGAATATATAAACGATTTTACCGAAATTATTAAGGAACAGGCGGATAAACGCGGTTTTGGAAATATTGAAATAATAAATTCTCCCGCCGAAGATTACTGCCGGAATGATTTCGCGGATGTTGTTTTTATATCCGGCCTGCTTAACTACCTTGATTCGGGACAATATAGCAAAACACTGTCAAATGTTTCCAAAACCATCAAACAGGGCGGTAGATTGTTCATGCGCGAAACAATCAGCGTTCTGGAAAATGAATTTATTGTTGATAAATTTTCCGAGGAATTGGGATCGCACTACTGCTCAATATATCGAACCGGCGGCGGACACATTAAAGCCTTTCTCGAACATCGGTTTCGTCTTGAAAAATTCGCGCCGTTTTTTGAAGACGGCAGTGTTCTGAATAAAAGGCTTGAAACCCGGCTCTATTATTTTTCTTTTATAAAGATTTGAATACATTATTTGGGTATTTAATTGGCTTGTGTTACGAGCTGATGGGAAACTTCGGCGGCGCGATAATCGTATTCACTTTGCTTACAAAAGTTATTCTTTTCCCCATTTCACTGTCTTCACAGAAAAATTCGATAATACTCTTTAAGCTTCAACCGCAGCTTGATGACATAAAAGCGCGTTACGACGACGATCCCCGGACAATGCTAAGAGAGCAGAAAGCCCTTTACAAAAAGGAAAAATACAGCTCACTGAAAATGATACTGCCGCTTCTTATTCAGATGCCGATCATCATCGGCGTTATAAGGGCGGTAAATCACGCCGTTATAGACGACAGGTATAATTTTTGGTTTATCGGGCTTGATCTGTCCAGCGTACCGTCTGTTTCATCATTGCTTGTTATTATTCCGATACTGTCGACGGCATCGGCATTTTTAATGTGTCTCGCGCAAAACTCGTTTAATCCGCTTACAAAAGCTCAGGGCTTTCTCGGCAAGTGGGGTACGACAATCTTGCTTATGGCATTTTCGGGATATTTTGCGTTTGTATGCAAGGCGGGCGTCGGGCTTTATTGGATTGCAGGGAATCTGTCCGGTTGCCTGGTTGCCGCCGCCTGCGCTTTGATATATAACCCGAAAAAATATATCGACTACGAAAACCGTTCCATAAGACCTAAACTTACAAAGGAAGAAAAACTGGCACGGAAAGACCGCAAACGCGCCGAAAAAAATCGCGAAAAAGAAGACGTACGGCGTTTTTTTTCATGCGAAAAACAGCTTGTGTTTTATTCGGAAGCAAACGGGTTTTATAAATATTATCAGTGTTTTATAGAATACATACTGGATAATTCAGACACAATCGTACATTACGTTACAAGCGACATATACGATCGGGTGTTCAATATAAATCACCCGCGATTCAAGACGTATTATTGCGGCTACAACGGACTTATAACTCTGATGATGAAAATGGACGCCGATATTGTAGTCATGACAATGCCGGATTTGGAACAGTATCATTATAAGCGTTCGCTTGTAAAAAAGGATATTGAATACATATATCTGGCTCATGGAATAGGCAGCGGCAATCTGAATATGAGAGCCGGCGCACTTAACCATTACGATACGGTTTTTTGCTACGGCAGATACCATAATGAAGAAATCAGGGCAACCGAAAAGGTTTACGGGCTAAAGGAAAAGAATCTCGTAAACACGGGTTTCGGCATGCTTCACGAAATGATTGAAAATTATAGCGCGTCGGGGATAATCGAAAATCCCAAACCGATGATTTTAATCGCGCCCGGCTGGCAAAAAGACAATATATTCGAATCATGCCTTGGTGAGATTTTAAACGGACTGCTGGATGATAAATACAGGATTACGCTTCGCCCGCATCCCGAATTCGTGAAGCGTTTTCCGGGTAAAATGAAGCTTATTTTTAACAGATACGGAAACCGAATCAGCGATGATTTTGAGATTCAGACGGATTTTTCATCGAACTCCACGGTATATAGGTCCGACCTGGTTATAACTGACTGGTCGGGAATCGCGCTTGAGTTTTCATTAACCACAAAAAAACCGACTCTTTTTATAAACACGCCTATGAAAGTAATGAATCCTGAATGGCGGAAAATCAACGTCTCCCCCATGGATATCTGGATTCGGAATAAAATAGGGGTATCTGTTGATATGGATAAGCTCGGCAATATAGACAAAACCGTCCGTGAACTGCTTGACGGCCGTGAAGAATACAAAGAAAAAATCCCCAGGATAATAGAGGAATATCTGTACGATGTGGGGAATGCCGCCAAAACAGGCGGAGAGTATATTATTAACCGTTTAGGAAATGCTGATTAATTGTCTGAGCGGGATGAAGCGCAAGGCGCACGGAGCGCAGGAACCGAGGCATATATAGAAATATGTTGAGGTTACGAGCACCGCGCAACGCAGCGATTCGCCCGC
>Ga0082212_10007597_pt1 | contig 14295 bp, 14 predicted proteins | sample TergutNt197P3_FD_71548 | JGI IMG/M metagenome (GOLD analysis project Ga0082212, IMG submission 71548) | Neocapritermes taracua P3 segment gut microbial communities from Petit-Saut dam, French Guiana - Nt197 P3 | ecosystem: Host-associated > Arthropoda: Insects > Digestive system > Gut ... | reverse complement strand
TCAGGCTCTCTGGTGAATAATACGGCAGAAGATTTTAAACCAATCATATTAACTGCTTTGCACTGTGCATATGATGGTGCCACGATGTCTACCGAAGAGGATTTTGAGCAATGGATGTTTTATTTTCACAGAGAACTGGATGGCTGCAGCAACAATTCACTGAGCAAATTAAGAAGATCCATGACAGGCTGCGTATTGCTTGCCGAAACCGGCATGGAAGGCGGGTCCGACGGTTTGCTGTTGTTACTGAAAGATACGATCCCGGAGCGGTACGATGTGTTTTATAACGGATGGGACTGTTCGGGCGACGCAGGTTTGTCGGGCGTATGCATTCATCATCCGCAAGGCGATTATCAAAAAATATCTACCTATGACGAAGCAACAAAACCATATACCTTCATGTCGTCCGAATTTATCGGCGATTCAAACGCTCACTGGAATGTGATCTTTAAAGCAACACGCAACGGGCATGGTGTAACGGAAGGCGGTTCATCGGGTTCTCCCCTGTTCAATGAAAACAAACTAATCGTCGGGACGTTATCCGGAGGCAATTCTTCATGTAATAACACGAATGGAGTCAATCTTTTCGGTAAATTCTTCAATCATTGGAACAAGTATAAAACCGATTCTACACAGATGGATAAATGGTTGGACCCCTTAAACAAGGGGGTTCAAATGCTCCCCGGTCGTTTTCGCAAAGTCTTCAAACCAGCGCCAATCAATCTTAGTGCAGTCTACCTGGGTCAAAGCGTGTCGCTTTCCTGGAACGCACCGCAAACCAGCGAAAAACCCGTATGTTATAATGTGTATCGCAATAATACGAAATTAATCGAAACAACCGCGCTGTCATTCATTGATGACGAAATTCTTCACGGATCAATAACGTATTCAGTATCTGCCGTTTATAAAGACAGTGAAGAGTCGCCCTTTGCTACTGTAGTTTTATCAATTACAAAATATAAAGCGCCTTCCGAATTAACAGCGATACGACAAAACAGTGAAGACAACCAGGTTGAACTAAGTTGGAAGGCGCCTCATTATGAACAATCTATTTACTGGGGAACATTACAACCTCATTATATGATTGGCTTTGATGAAAAGTTTCCGTTTTTTTTCGGACAAAAATGGTCTGTTGATGATATTAAACCGTTACACAGCAAATCAATCACTGCCGTGCTATTTTGCCCTATTGATAAAAACTCGTACGAAATATACATTACCCAAGGCGATCATTCATACCGGCAACCCATTAAAGATTCATCGTTAAGACCGTCGCGACTGAACACCATCAACCTCGACACGCCTTTTGTAATCAACGGTTCGCGTTCCCTTATCGTTTCTATTCTTGTATCGGATTTGGGTAGTGATTATCCGGCAGTATGCGATGACGGACCCGTTGTCGCCGGAAAGGGAAATCTGTGCGCCGTGTATTATCCTGACAACGCTATTGAATGGGAACTGCTGAATGATAACGAGGAACCCGGCGAATATGATTTTAACTTTGTTATCGCCGCCATTGTATCATCGGAAACCGGCGACCTGCCCATTCATGCGGCAAATACGGTTATTTCACAACACAGTACGGTAAAAACAACACTTGAAAATTCACTTCTTCGTAAATCGATTATTTCGTCGATTGACGATGAGGTATCTTTACGTAATTCCGTTCCTGCTGCTTTTCCCGAAATCACAAAATATGTAATCTATAGAAACGGCTCCTATTATAAGAATGTGAATGTTCCGGAGACAACTTTTATTGATAATGTATCGCCTTATATAACAGGCATATACTACGAAGTATCAGCATTTTACGACCAGGTTGAGACTGAAACAACCGATAAGGCGTACATTACCATTACGGACGGTAATGAACACCCGGAATCTGCCGTTCAGATATTCCCGACTGTTTTCAAGGATTATGTCTTGCTGCAAGGAAGTGAATTAATTTCGCGAATTGAGGTTGTTTCTGTTACCGGTAAAATCAGCCTTGTTATCACGCAACCGAATCAACAGATCGATACTTCTTCCTTAATTCCCGGCTTTTACTTCTTCCGTATTGTTGACGTTTATAACCGGCAGCATGTCGTCAAAGCAGTGAAATGTTTGTAGTTTTTAAACACATCTGCATATAAGCTAAACAGAAACATAAGTCGTGAAGCCTGTATCGCGTACTTTGCGGGCAATGTTTTCCAATGCTTCAGGTGAAATTTTTTGCAATGTCTTCACCGGCGTTTCGCGGCTGACCGTATAAATCATCACCTTTTCGGGACGGATTGTTTTGATTGCTTCAATCCACAAGTCGACGGTTTCATCGCATGTGTTGTCAATAGTAACACCATTATACCCGCCTTTCAGGAACATGGTCTGAATGATCAGTTTCCCATTAAAGATGCGTAAACTGTCAATTATTTTTCGTACAGTAAGGTCATGATTGACGGGCTGGTCTATCAGTCTGACAAGCTCATCGGTGGCTGCATCTAATTTCATGATGTTCTCGTCAATCCTGCACAATGCCTTGACTACATCCACTTTATGCAGCATGGTTGAGTTTGAGAGAACGGCGATTTTTGCGGAAGGACAGACGGCATCGCGAATTTCCAGCGTTTTATCGATAATCGCAGCAAAATCGGCATGCATCGTCGGCTCGCCGTTACCTGAAAAGGTGATCCTGTCCGGAATGGCACCTTCCGCTTTCAATTGTATCAGTTTCCCAGTGAGCGCCATGCTAACTTCTTCACATGTCGGCGGACAAAGTCGTGCCTTGCATTCGGCGTTGAACCCGCATTCGCAATAGATACAGTCAAAAGTGCATCTTTTACCGTCGGTCGGCGACAGGTTTATTCCCAGTGAGACGCCTAACCGACGGCTGTGAACTGGCCCATAAACGATTTGATCAAAAAGTATTGTTGACATACAAAATAATAAATACAACTGCAAAGGAACGTATTTTTTCAAAATTTCCAACTTATTTGCGATTGCAAATCAATTTTATTTCGTCCGTCAATTTCTTCCAGACCGGAACCGATGCTATTGCGGTCGTAATAATGTACCCATGCGGCTTTCAACGAAAAATAGATTTTTTTGGTGAAATAGAAACGTAAAACCGTTGAGAGGCGAATACCTTCACCATAAAACGACGGGATCGAATACGAGTACAGTATATTCTTTTCATTCGAATAGATGCGTGTATTGTAATCGTCCGTCTTAAAACAGGCTGCATAGAAATCTGCCTGAACGGGTGATTGTTCGCCTTTCCATCCAACGCTTTGCGAAATAATCCATCCTTGCGTGACGGGAGACACATTTTCATCGTATACATTTCCTTCAAACGTGGTACGAAAGTTCATGGACTTCCCCTGTTTATGATTGAGCTGAAACCGTATCCTGTGTTGTCCGGCCGGTATGATCGAGACTTCACTGCCGTCTGTCCAGTTTTTCTCGCGCTGACGGAAACGGTATCGCACCGACAAAGTCGTGTTTTTGATCTTCGTGAAGTCGGTTTGTATCATATATTCCTGACCGGTAGAGGGCGCGTCAATACCATATTTCATCCACGGGAAACTGAAAAAATCGGCATACCCCGAAAATTTCCAGTATGCGAAAGGCGACCACACCATGCTGATATACAAACCGTCCTCGTTTTGAACGGTCGAACTCTGCGAAAATGCATTGCCATAGAACGCTTGATATTTCCGGTCGTAATGCCTGTGCAGGATAAGTGTTTTCAAGCCGGAGGATGCACTCCACTGCAGTGCGTTCAATGTTGCCATGGCGCCGTTGGATGAAATGGCGGTCTCGCCAAACATCACGACTTGCCGGTATTTCCATGAATAATCCATTCCACCGTTCGTGTTTTGTTCTCCACGAAAATAAAACCGGTTATAGGGTTGCGGGGTCGGGTCGACAGACAATCCGCCAAATGAGTAGTTAACCGCAGTAAAACCAATCAGGAAGTTTGGCGAAGTATAACGGATGTTACCGCCTGCGGTTTGAATACGTATGTTTCCCTTTTTATCCAGGTCGCCAACCGTTCGATGCAGTCCGTCGGTTTTGAAGGAGGTGACCGTTTGTTCATTGACAGTCGCATCTGCACGGCGATTTGAATAAAAAGCGCTGATGTCAATTTTTCCGAACGAAACAGTGGATGCGATTCCACGGAAAAAATCGTTCTCATTCGTCGAATAATGACGTCGGAATCCATTATTTCGCCGCTCGGCTTGCGCCAGTATGCTGCTTCTTGAAGGGGTGAAATCGTTGCTGATGACAAGCCCTTGCCCGAAAGAGACCTTGTAATCGCCGACAGCCAATGTCCGTATCTTACCGATATCTTTCAGTACGGCATGGATTGAATAGTAGTCATACCCTTTATGGACGTTGTTCCAGAAAGCCTCGCCGGGGTCCTTTTCGGCTACAAAACCGGCTTGAAAACGATTATCAAAGGTGTGCGAATAGCGCACGGATGTATAAAACGGTTCGCCAACATATTTCCGGTTGGGATATTGTTGTAATATACTGTCGGGCAACTCCTGATAGCCTCTTTTTTCATTCAGACAACGGTCGTACCGGCGCAACAGCTCATTTTTTCCGTATTTCAGGATGTTTTTCAAGGTAAAAGGGCGGGATTTGTCGATTTCACCGACAAAAACAAATGGCAGTATCAGTTCGATTGTTTCCATATCTAATAACCGTACATTTTTCAGTTCGTAAATAGAAACAAATTCGCCTTGTCTTCGTCGATATTCAAGCAGTTCCGTAATTTGAGCATCTGTCAGGAAAGGTATTTGTCGGAGTTGATCGGGCGTTGCGCGGTTGAGGTTGAACGGGTTTTCCGATAGATCGGACAGTTCGTCAAACAGTTTTTCGATGGATTCTGCATTTTCTTCCGAATCTTCGACAAGTTCCTCAATAAATTCCATCCATTTTTCTATCGAATTAATTTCCTGACTATACGATACATAACAATTAATCAACAGGGTTATTAACAGGGTTGTCAACACCCTTTTCCTAAAACAGCAATTCGTGACGTACAACACAAACAGGTTAGTCATATCATAATATTTTGCTTGTTCAAAAAGAAAAAGAGAGGCCAAAACCCATGCTTATGCCAAGTACTGCATGATAAACCATTCCCGCATCCAACTGGATGTCGCCCAATTGATAACCTATGCCAAAAGAAGGTCTGAGCGGAGAAGAGCGTAAACCCGCGCGTATGCTGAAATTATCCAACGGTATGTACTCGATACCGAAAGAACCGGTGACACGGTCTTCTTCACAGTAATCCGCCGTTCCGGTTATCAACACCGTGTTCATAGCCTGCCAGTTGAAACCGAAGTGCATCGAATACGATGCAATATGCCTGTTATCAATTGTCTTATCGCCAACTTTAACTGATGGAAGATGCAGTATTGACAATCCTGTCAACACGTTTTCAACAGGTCGGAAGGTGATTCCCACATCAGAAGATATCCGTCCCGAACTTTCTTCGAAAAGTTGCGATTGAAGCAACATAAATTGAACTGCTACGCCTACCGTCCATTTTTCAGCAATTTGTTTACCCAGCGAAAGGCGAAAAAGGCTTTCCCTGTATTCATCGTAACCAAAAGAAGTGATTTCGACGCCGGCAGGAAGAATGTTGTTTTTAAAGTAAAAACCTCCGCTCATGGTTGCTAATTCGCTGACGGAATAGCGGTTGTAATAATTGGCATATAACTTGTGTTTTGTCAGGACAGCCAGCAAAGCCGGATTGTAAAGCGGGGTCTCCGTTACACCTCCACCTCCTAAACTGAGCGTGCGTAAATCAGGGATTCGCAGATTATCAATTGCGCCTGCCGACAGGCAGCCAAAGCATCCGATTAATAATAGTAACAGGGTATTTTTCATTTTACCGCTCTTTTTGTTTTCAATCCTTTGTGTTTTCAATCGCTGCACAAAGATATAAAATAATTATGAATTTATCAACAATAAATTAAAATTGATTAAAAAAATTGCAGATATAAAAAAAATCACTACCTTTGCGGCGCTTTTTCAGAAAAATGATTCGCTAGCTCAGCAGGTAGAGCACATCCCTTTTAAGGATGGGGTCCTGGGTTCGAATCCCAGGCGAATCACAATCATTGTCTCCCGTTTTTTCACGCCGCGATCTATAGTAAATATTTTGCCTTTGTATCTATCCGCATACGTAAATACAACATTGGGAATTGTCAGGTCTTCGCTCAAATCGGATTGTCCGGAAAATGTCTCGACAGCACAGGGAAAAATACTGTCAAATGTAACCGTATAAATTCTGAAACGCTTATGCCGAACAGGGTATTAAAAATATGCAGGCATATTTTGTTCTACTCTCAACTTTCGCTATCTTTGCGGGGAATTTTATTATTTACCGGAATATGAAAATAAAGTCAAATCAAAGCCGAAGTCCAAGCCCGCCAGGCCCCGCTCATATGGCGACCCGGTACTGATTCCGCTTTGACTGGGCGATCAAGCGGCTGTTGCGTCAAAAGGCCAATTTCACGGTGCTTGAAGGTTTTTTGTCGGTACTGCTTGAAGAAGACGTCAAAATCGTAAGCATCAGGGAAAGCGAGGGCAACCGGGAGTATCCGGACGACAAGTTCAACAGGGTTGACATTTTCGTGGAGAACAGTCACGGCGAGCTGTTAATCATCGAGATACAGAACAGCGAACAGGTTGATTATTTTCTAAGGATGGTTTACGGGGCTTACAAAGCCGTGACGGAACATATTTTCAAGGGCGTTACTACAGCAGGGTGCGCAAGGTGTATCTCATCAACATTGTCTATTTCAAGCTTGGCGAAGGCGGGGACTACGTGTATCACGGCGTCACGGAATTTCGCGGCATACACAAAAACGACGTCCTTCAACTGACGCGGGAACAGAAGGATTTTTTTGCTGCGGAGAACAGAAAAAACGTGAAGGAGGTAAAGGATTTGTTTTCCGAATACTTTCTGATTTGCGTTGAAAATTTAAGCGACGTTGCGCTGAACAGTCTGGACGAATGGATATATTATATTAGGAACAGTGTGATTCCCGACAGCTTTACTGCCCGTGGACTGAAGGAGGCGAAAGAGCGCTTACTGTACGACGCTCTGTCGGAAGAGGAAAAGCTGGATTATGACCACACCATGTGAATCAGCGGCTTTACGAACAGAGCAGCATCGATACAGCCATCCTGAAAGGCAAACATATAGGTAGATCCGAAAGAAGAGCCGAAGATGAAGCGGTTGGGCGGACGGCCGAACGTTCCGAAATACAGGAAAATGTTGTCCTCAACGGTCATCATAAAGGCCTGACAATAGAAACCCTTTCGGCAATTACCGGATTAACGCCCGGACAGATTATTGAAATTTTGAAACGGCACGGGTTAATATATTTTAAAGACTCGTAATTCGTCTAAAACAAATCAAAACCGTCAATAAGAATCCCCATAATTACTGCATTGCAACGGCTTAGACAAGACAGGCTTCATTTATAGCACTGCGTGCAAACGAAGCCTTTGCTATTAAAGGAATCGAAAACTAATATTGAGTTTTCCAAATTTTATTTCACCTGTTTTTTTGTCAAATTCTATACTGATAGCATTTCCAAAGTCGCTAATATCATCTTCTCCATTTGGCTTAACACTTGTCATACTACCTGTTGATGGGTGACGGTTAAAATTTATTACCAATATTTTGTCGTTATTATTTTTAATTTGATACATTAGTTCATATAAATAATACACATTATGCTCGTCTCCATATTGTCCTTTATCTATTTGAGTTATAATATTCCAACAAGCATAAATAGCAAAAGTTTTACGCTCATCTTCAAATATCAATCTAGTGTTTTTATAGACTTTTTTTTCTTGGTTATTATTCTTATTTTGAGCCTGCGTCATACTACAAAAAAAGAAAAGCGAAATTATAAATATTGTTAGCGATAGTACTGTAAATTTTCCCCTACTCATTTGGCTTTTCAGACTCGCCCCGTTTTTTGAATGGTCTCTGGTCTCCATTACATTTGTGTTGTTTAAATTACTAAACTGTAACATTTTAAAATGCCCTAATTCGTGACGGGCACAACTTCTAAATTTTTAATTTTGTCGGTTGTGGGTGTCGTCCGCTCGCACTGTCAACCAGACTTGCCCCCAAATCATAAATATACGCATATGCACGAAATTTTCTCAGCTGTTCGAATTATTTCCCTTAGCATGTTCTTTCGGCTCTCCCTTTAAAAATCAAATATTCACATGTTCATTTCTTTTTTATGCCCCTTGCGGAGCGGTTGTTACTGTTTTACTTTTACCTTAATTTTTTGTGAACGTCTCACACCGGTAGATGTGAAAAGCCTAAACGACCGCGAGGATTTTGTCGAATGTCGCTATTTTGGGTTCTTTCAGCAAGCAGGTCGTTTACGCCCGGCGACGATTCGGAATGTATCCGCAGGATAAGCCATGAAAAATTAAATTTATGTATGAATAATTGAACCTCTCCCCCAGTCCCTCTCAGGAAGAGAGGCGGGGAAGTCCGGTTATTCGATGTTTCCTGACGGGTAATACAGCGTGCCGTAAAGGTTAAAACAGGCCGTATATTGCTGTTTATATGCGTATTATATGTATGGGGGGGGGGGGGGGAGAGGGGAGAGGTCACGTTGCCGTAACGGTCGCCATACATGCATCCGGAGACGGCTTCCATCGCGTCGGATGTATTGTTATTTGTACGTGCGTTGTGTTTCATCAATAAGCTGATTAATGAGGGTGCAAATATAGGGATTATTTTTATATCACCAAAAAAAACAGGATTTTTTTACAGGGCGCAGATTCAACTTACAAATGCAACTTTTTTGATTAGCTACTGTTTAAAAAATTAAAGAACCTGTATTTTGGTGTTTCAAAGTTAAGCAATTTTCTTGGTCTCCGGTTAATTTTGTGTTGAAAATTTTCAACATCCTTATCGGAAAACTTTGCAAAGTGTTCTTTTTTAGGAATATACTGTCTTATTAATCCGTTGGTATATTCGTTCAAACCTCTTTCCCATGATGAATACGGGTGCGCAAAATAATAATCCGTGTTCAACATTCGAGCGATCCGTTTGTGTTCGTAAAATTCGGTTCCGTTGTCGGAGGTGATGGAGAGGACAGCCTGTTTATACGGCAGAAGCATATAATACAATTCTTTTGCAAGCGCTTTTGCGTTTTTCCCCTCTGGCAGTTTTTTCATCAGCAGGAAGCCGGTCAGTCTTTCAGTTGCAGTCAGAATGGCGCCGTTGTTTCCGGGGCCGACAACCGTGTCGATCTCCCAGTCCCCGAAGCGCTGTTTTTCATTGATAACAGCCGGTCTTTCATCAATGGACACCTTGTCGGGGATGATTACCTTCCTGCCGCCAACCGGTCTCTTTCGATGTTTGAGCCTGTGACGGCAATGTTTATAAAGCGTCCCTCCATTACGTTTGTCTTCCCTGATAAACTGATAGATGCGTTCATGCGAAACCGTATTTCGACAAGCTCAATAACCGTCGCGATTCCGCGTCTTTTCGCATCGCCGGCAATCTGTTCGGGAGACCATGGTTATTGAGCTTGCGGTCAGCGAGCCTGTCGAACTGTCGAAATACTGCTCTTCAGTTAAACACCTGATAACATACTCTTTGACTTCCTCCGTGAATGTCCGGCGCCTTCGAAAACGCTCTTTCCGCTCATTTGCGTACTCATTGGCTAATTTAGCCGAATAGCCGCGTTTTGAATGGTTATTGAGCTTGCGGTCAGCGAGCCTGTCGAACTGTCGAAATACCGTTCCGCTTCAACTCCCGCGAGAGTACGGACTTGTCTTTCCCTATCGCTGCACATATAACTTTTTTTGTGCAACCCGCTTGCAGCATCCGTGCAATTGTGTACCTTTGTTCCCCGGTTAAATGACTCATATTTGACAACTTTGGTCGGGAGGCAAATATAGTCATTTTTTCCGTCGGAAGAAGAGTGTGAGATTCTTTCTCACCTCTTTCTTCTGAAAAAATAATCAATATCTTTCTCCCGAAAAGTTGCATTTACTAATTGAACTTACGTTACAAAACTGCTGTTTTTTTAAAAATTAGATACCATTTGTCAAATTTTCTCCAACAATGCAATTTCCTTTAAATTTTTCCATCGTAATATTTGCCTTAGCATTAATCCCTTCGCCTGCAAACACTTTTTTTACTGTGAGAAACAAGATTTTCACATCCAGCCAAAATGAAACATTATCTACATACCAAACATCCAATTTGAATTTATCTTTCCACGAAATCGCATTTCGTCCATTTATTTGCGCCCATCCCGTTATACCCGGCCTAACATCGTGTCGACGTTTCTGTTCTTTGTTATACAATGGTAAATAATCAACCAGCAACGGACGCGGACCAACCAAACTCATGTTACCTGCGAGTACATTGAATAATTGCGGTATTTCATCCAACGAGGTTTTACGAAGAAATATTCCGACAACAGTCAATCGTTTAGAGTCCGGTAATAGTTTGCCATGAACGTCTTTAATATCGTTCATCGTTTTGAATTTCACTACATTGAAAATGTGATTATGCTTACCGGGTCGCTTTTGAAAAAAGAATGGTTTTCCTTGATTAGCACAGAATAGAAAAACAGTAAGTAAAATAAATGCCGGAAAAACGATTAGTAGCCCAATCAGGGATAATGAAAAATCAAGAATACGTTTAAATATTTTTTTGTACATAATTCAAGTTTAGCTGCTTATTCACTTTGGTAAAGGGGAAAGATGTAAATGATAATTAAAGCTACTTTCATTAAAAAATAATGAACCATAACAAAAAGGAGTATTTATTTCAAAGTTAACCCGCCATCTAACTTAATTACGCTTCCGGTCATCCATCGCGTTGTATCCGAGAGCAGATAAACGGCAGCGTATGCTACTTCCATTGGCGTTCCGAAACGTTTGAACGGATATTTTGAAATGGCTTGTTGCATTTGTTCTTCCGTCATATTTGTTTTTTTCAGCCATTCAGTAGCAATCATTCCGGGTTCAATGCAATTCACTCTGATTTTTGATTCAACCGTTTCTAATGCCATTACTTTTGCAAAAGATTTAAGGGCTCCTTTGGATGCGCAATATACCGCGTTCCCTATTGTTGGGTAATCAACTGAAATGGATGAAATAAAAACAACGGAGGCTTCCGGTTTCAGTTTTTTGCCTTTTAATAAATAACGCGACAATAATACAGATGAAACAAAGTTTGTCTGCATCAACTCTAAAATATGTTTTTCGGAAAGTTGTGTTACCGGAATTCTTTTATTTATACCTGCACAATGCACTACGCCGTCTAACGGATTCATATTATCAGCTAATGTCTTTATTTCACGTTCATACGCTAAGTCGGCAATAATGCAAGAATGTCCCTGTCCTTCCAATTCGTTACATGTTTGTTGTAAGCGAACATGATCCCTGCCGGAGACGATCAGCGTAGCGCCCATTTCAGCGCAAGCGATAGCAACCGATCTCCCAATTCCGGATGAAGCGCCTGTCGTCAATACATTTTTTCCTTGTAAACTAAAAGGATTCTTCATTTTTTATACTTCTACAATATCAGGAATTATACAATTTTCAACATTAATGATAGCAGAGGCCCAAGTCATCCCGACACCAAATGCTGATAAAAACAATTGTTTTCGTTCTTTCAGCTCGTTATTAAGTTCTGATACAATAGTCAAAGGCAGCGAAACCGATGATACGTTTCCAAACTTTGCAATGGTAGACGGAACCTTGGCCGGTTCGATTTTAAGTTTTTTAACCAAATAGCTGTTCATGTAATCATTCGCTTGATGGAAAACAAAGTAATCAATTTTTACTTTGTCCACGCCCGAATAATCAATAATTTTTTTAAAATCTTTCGGTATTTCTCGAATCACAAAATTGAAAACGTCGCCGCCGTTCATATACCCCTGTTCTTCATTACGAATATTCCCCAATTCGTCCACTATTTTCTCTTTTAACGTGTCAAGCGAGCTTGGATTACGATAGCCGCCTGCATTAATCTTAATCAATGATTCCCTTGAACCATCCGAATTCATTGAGAAATAGCTGTAACCGAAAATTTTATTTCGCTCGATGATGGTAGCTACGCCGCCGTCGCCGAAAAGGAAAGCGGTTTTACGGTCTTTTGGCGAATATACTTTTGAGCGTGTTTCCCCATCCAATAATAACGCTTTTCTTATATTTTGGTGTTGCATAAAGCTATATACGACCGAAAGCCCGTAAATAAATCCGGAACATCCCAAATTAATATCAAAAGCAATCGTGCTATTTGATAACCCCAATCTGTCCTGTAATAAAAGAGAGGTTGCGGGCATCCTGTAATCCGGCGTCTGAGAAACAAAAACCAGCAAGTCGATTTCATTTTTGTCGACTGCCATCTCTTGAAACAGTTTATTAGCGGCAGCAAAACACAAATCTGAAGCGCAAGTGTTATCGTCGGCGAAACGTCTCTCCCTGATTCCGACTTTGTCGACTACTTGTTTTACTTGATCAATCGGAAAATGCAGCGTATATTCGTAATTATTAATAATGTTTTCAGGTATGGCGGCGGCTATCCCCGACATACCAATATCAGAAAATCTCAATATAGCCATATCAGTCTTTTATCACCGCATTAACCAAATCTTCAACATAGATCAAATCTTTGAAATCATTTGATTCTATTTGAATATCAAACTCTTCATCCATCATTGCTATTACTGAAAGATAAGCAAGCGAATCCCAGTTTTTATATTCGCGAAATTTATCCTGCGTTAGGATTTCATCTTCATTCATATCTAAAATTTCCGCCAATAAGTAGATAAATTTTTTTTCCATAAATGATTATTTATTATTATATTGTTCTATTTTTTTTGCCGGATTGCCAAAATAAGACATTCGGTCTTTTGTGTTATGTATTACCACGCTTCCGGCTCCAATCCTTGTATGATTTCCGATTTTCAACCTTTGCAAAATCAATGAACGCGCGCCGAAAAAATTAGAGTTGCCAATTATTGTTTCGCCGGATATTCTGGTATCCGGTTGCATTATGTTATAGTTCCCTATTTCAACATCGTGACCTATTGAAGTGCAACCGTTCAATAGATTGAAATTTCCGAATTTGACTCCACAACTAATGCGAACACCAAATCCCAATACATTACCGTATCCGTATTCTATATTATCATCATCGAAAAGCAATACATTCGGCGCAATAATATTGGGGAAATAGATATGTTTATTTGTGATTTTTGGTGTTAAATCCTCAAGGATATTTGAGGAAGCAATAGCCATCACAATGGCTAATCGATCAGGATATGTATTTGCCGATTCCAGGTTTCCGATTAAGATTCCGTAAGGATTATTTGTCATGTCGGGGCAGCCATCATCAAAAAAACCAATGAAATTCCATGTTGGTTTTACTTGATTGATGGCTTTTAACAGACAAGCTACCTCTCGCCCCAAACCGCCAGCGCCATATATTGCAATGTTATTCATCATTCAGATTAATCTGTGGTTGCACACTCCAATCAAGCATTTTATCCGCTTGCACTACGCTTACAAAATCAACTTCCGAAATCAATTTGCAAAATTTAGAAAAGCAGGAGTTTAGACCATAATACTTCTTGATATATCTTAGTAATGCCGATTCGCCTTCGAGCGCTCTGAAAGTACGCGTTTGATCCTTATCAAAATCCTTTATATGAAAATAGGTCATTACATAATCATTTTTTAGTATCAATGATTTAATCTTCCAATAAGGAAACATTCTAAAATATCCTCCTCCCGAAAATACGATTTCCCTCCCCAATATTGTTGCCGGAGCAATTGGAAATTCTTTTATCGAAATGCCATTCAGATGAATAATGGAAGGTGATTTTGTTTTATATCCGGAAAAACCGCCAAAACTTCGTTCGGACGGGAAAATGGAACAATCATATTTTATACCATTTTCAGCCAGAATGACAAGTATCCGGCTATTCTTTTCAGTAATCGAAAAAGCAGGCGCCCGATATGCGTCCACTTTTTTCCCAACCACATTTTCAATAGTATCTAAAGCGATACGCGTATCTTCCGATACTTCCGTTTGCGTTGCCTCTCTCCAAAACCGATGAGCATACGAATGGCAGCCAATATGATGTCCATGCGAAGCAATTCGAGAAACAATTTCCGGATAACTTTTTGCAAGTATTCCCAATATAAAGAATGTTGCCCTGATAGATCGCGTATCCAATATTTCCAATATGATTGACAGATAGTTATCCAAACGAGGCAACCAATCCGGTT
>Ga0082212_10007596_pt1 | contig 14295 bp, 12 predicted proteins | sample TergutNt197P3_FD_71548 | JGI IMG/M metagenome (GOLD analysis project Ga0082212, IMG submission 71548) | Neocapritermes taracua P3 segment gut microbial communities from Petit-Saut dam, French Guiana - Nt197 P3 | ecosystem: Host-associated > Arthropoda: Insects > Digestive system > Gut ... | reverse complement strand
TGTAGGCAGCGCTTGCGTAGCTTTCAACCCAAACAATCCAAGCGATTAACCGCTATATAGTCCATACTTGATCTTAATACGGTCAAGTTTCTCCAGCATAGGCCGCGAGACGATCAGCAAAAACGTCACTGTCGCGGCTGAATGAACGAGGTCGAACGGTATGCCTTGCAGGTATATCGCATACAGTGTCTCCCTGTTTACTACCGTCTGGTATACCAGCAAATGTGCCGGGTTCATTATACCTCCGTATATTACGAACGTGACGAACCCGCCATATACGGCAAGGGCTATCGGGGAGCGGCGCAAAACGCCCTTTTTGAACAGGACGCCCGCCAGAAGGCCGATTACGCCGAAAGCGAACATCTGATACGGGGTCCACGGTCCCTGCCCGAAGAAGAAGTTGCTGACGAACCCTGTCATGGCGCCTACAAGGAACCCGGACTCGCCACCGAATGCGACGCCCGCGATTATAACGAGCGCCACGACCGGCTTGAACTGAGGCAGCATGAAGAACGCGGCGCGACCCGCTACGGCGATGGCGCACAGCACGGCGATTATGACGAGCTCACGCGCTTGCGGTTTCCTGCTCTCGAACACGAGCGCGAACGGCAGCATGGTCTCCAATACGATCAGCAGCGATATAAAGTAATACTTCCTGTCGCCGAAGAAATATGAGCCGACGTAAATAGTTATAGGTATAGCAAGAAGCGTCATGGCGGCGGCGACGATCGTGCGTTTTGATAGTTTGTTTTTTTCAGTCGGCAGCCGCCCGGCGACAGGGGCGTCACGCTTGTATGAGAGCGAGAGCGTGAACCCTATAATGCCTGCAGCCGCTGCGAGCATAATACTTACGTAAAGCGGAGCCCCCTCGTCGGCTATCTTTACGGCTTCACCGCCGCCGCTGATGAATGACTTGAATTCATTGAAGTTGATACCCGCGAAAATGATTGCGGCGAGCAGGACCGCGGCGAAGAAGACAGCCAAAGCTTTTCTCGGTGTGGGCAGCGATGGAGGTTTCGGAGCGTTTGGGATATGCTCCGGCACGATTTCATACTTCGCGTCTATGTCAAGTATTTCCGGAGCAGGCGGCATCTCTCCGCCTAAAGCAGCAACAATGTCGCCCGCGGTGATAGCGTCCGGCAGCACCCCGCGCGACATACGGTTCGCGCTTGTCGTATAGAAGCTGTTGCCGGAAAAGAACTCCCGGGGAACGTTTTCTGTGACGATGCCGCCGTCGAAGAACAGGGCGCAGCGGTCGGCGTGCTCAGCGCAGAACTCGACGTCGTGGCTGGCCATCACGACAGCGACGCCCGCGTCCGTCAGCTTGCGCAGTATCGCCGCGAAAATCTGCTTAAACTCTGCGTCAAACCCTTTCGTCGGCTCGTCCAGCAAAAGGATCTTCGGTTGCAATAGTAAAACTTTTGCGAGCGCGGCGCGTTGCTGCTCTCCGCCTGAAAGGTCATACGGGTGGCTGTCAAGCAGTCCGTCGAGACGGCACAGTTTCACCATTGCCGCCATCCGGCGGTATTTTTCGTCTTTAGGGAGTTTCCGCTCAGATAATATCTCAAGCAGGTCTTCGCGAACCGTTTTCGCGATGAACAGCGACTGAGGGTTCTGCGGGAGAGTATAGACGTCGGCGGCAGCCGTAACATCGCCCCGATATGGTTCATACAGCCCCGCTATAAGCGACAGCGTCGTCGTCTTGCCTGTGCCGTTGCCGCCGAGTATGGCCGTTATCTCCCCGTAATTAGCCCTAAACGACAATCCTTTCACCACATCGTGCAGGTCTTTTTCGTATTTGAACCAAATGTCTTCGATCTCAACCGCAGGCTGAGGTTGAGATTGTGAGTCGGGAACTGAGTGTTGAGTATTATCTTCGTCAGCTTTAGTCTGTTTGTGTTCTTTTAGAACGTGCGTTTGCTTGGCAAGCCAGTTTGCGCCGTCGCGCACTGTCAGCGGAACTTCTTCCGCCAACTCATCGATTCTCAATTCTCCACTCTCAGTTTTCAACTCAGCTTGTGAAGCAAGCTGCAGCCACACGCGCATAGGCGTGGGCATCGCAGCGAACATTCTATGTTCGCCAGACTTCGGGTGTTCGCCGAACATCCTGTGTTCGCCGGCCATATTGTGACCCCACCCCCGCAGCGCAAGCCCGACTTCACGCGGCGTACCCTCCGCTATTTTCCTGCCTTCATCCAAGACGACCGCCCGTGTCGACAGAGGAAACGCTTCCTCGAGCCTGTGTTCAGTGAGTATGACCGTCACGCCGAGCTCGCGGTTTATCTTGCCGATCGTCCCCAGAAACTCGCCTGCAGCTATCGGGTCGAGTTGGCTTGTAGGCTCGTCAAGTATCAGCGCTGACGGCTGTAATGCCATGATCGATGCAAGGGCGAGCATCTGCTTCTGACCGCCGGACAACTCCGTGACCGGCTTATGAAACCACGTCTGTATGCCGAAGAAGCTCGCCATTTCGGCTACGCGCAGGCGGATCTCCGGCGTTTTATGCCCTAGGCTCTCAAGGCCGAACGCCAGTTCGTGCCACACCTTGTCAGTGACTATCTGGTTGTCGGGCGACTGCATGACAAAACCGATTTTCGAAGCCGCGTCGCGCTGCGGCAGTTCGTCTAGTGGCGCTCCGCTAAAGTACACCTCTCCGGATCTCGCGCCGTGCGGCGTTGTCGAAGGCTTCAGATGCCGCAGCAGCGTTGTCTTGCCGCATCCGGACGGCCCGCAGAGCGTGACAAAATCACCGCGCCCTATAGTCAGGCTCACGCCGTCAAGCGCGTCGGTATCTCTGTTCGGGTACGCGAATGTCAGGTTTTCGATTCGATAGATTTCCAAACGACGTCCTCTTTTATGTTCATGATTATCGGGAACGCGCCGAGCGCGAGATAAGCGGTGAAAACGAGTATAGTGACCCCTGTCCAGTCGCCTTTTATGGTAGGAAAGTATCGGAAGTAATATGCGCCGGTGAACGCGCCGGTAAGGATGATAGCTGAGCAGACGAGAATGTACGCAAGGGCGAACATATCGCGTTTATCGAAACGGAATATCGAGAACGCGGTTCGCCCCGGCAGCCCGTAACCGCGCCCTTTCATGCTGTCAGCCGTCTCTATGGCGTTCTCAAGCGCCCATGTGACGAGTATCGACAGTATCTTTATTCCATGTTTCATTTTTCTGATTATACTTCCGTTTGATATGTCGCGCCCCACGCACTTCTGCGCGTTCGATATGACTTTTATCTGTGCCTTGAATCGCGGCACAAAGCGCAGGGCCATGGAGAGTATCAGCGATAGTGCCGGTATGATGCGCCCGAACAGGTAGACGAATTTGTCCGAGGTCATAACAGCATTGAAGCATGAGAACCATGAAATGACAGTTACGAGCATAACTGCGGCGGCAACTCCGTAAAGGATGCTCTCTAGCGTCAGGGGGTTCCCGTTAGGCAGATAATTCAGAATAGTGCCTCCCTGGTGATTGAAAGCCGGATTCAGCAGCGCGGCCAGTATCATCATAGGCAGCATATATATCAGGTTGAAGCGTACAGCTTTTTTCCCGTTGATGTATATAGAGTACGTCATCGCGCATATCAGCGATAAGCCGAGACATACAGGGTGCGTGAAGAACATCGAGAACCCTATGACCGCGACGAAGTACAGCATATTTATCAGCGGATGAAACCCGGCGAATGTGTCTTTTTCCATAAAATGATCAACCGTCCCTCTGACCGCCGCCGGTGGCCATCCAGGCGTTTTCGCCCATGTCGCCGCCGGTTGTTATTCGAGTATACGAAAAAACCTCTGCGTAACGCGCTTGCGTTATCCAGAGGTATGTGATTCAGTGCTATGAGACAGATATAATGATACTACATCTATATCCCTCGACCCCGGAAAATCTTCGGATGATCCGATAGTCTGCTCCCTTGGCACCTCACAATCCAAATAGGTCTTCTGAACTCACGCACCCGCTGCTGCGGGTGACCTGCCCCGTGCCTTCTCCGCGTTCCTCCCGCGAATGACCGGCTTCCGCCTTGAGGTCAGGCTGCGTCATGTTTTCACATGATCGCTACGCTTACAGAGGGTAGAGTGTCGTTTCTCCGTTTCTCCCCCGCCTTTGCTCCGGCTCACCATCTATACGCCCTAGGACGTCTGACGCGTACCCATGACTACCCCTATTTTCAATAGGGCGCCGGCTTCCCTGGCTGCTGCAACTATCACTCTGCTCTGCTGGCGCCTCCCTGTGATATTTACATAAATGTCACGCGCTTCGCACGCAACATTTTGCAACCATGCCCAACGCCTTCCGCACTATTGCGGCTTGACGCCGGACCTCCTGTATTGCAAGCAATATTCATCTAAAAGGTTACTGAGTTATCATGGTAACTCATTTCGGCACTTATGTCAATGAAAGGTTTACCGAATATCGGATAAAGGTTTATCGAATATCGATCAATGTATTCATTCACAAGTATCACAGCGGAATATTACCATGCTTTTTGTTCGGCAAGCTGACCTTTTTCCCCTCCAGAACAGCAAAAGATTCAAAAACCCTCCGACGAGTTTCACTTGGCAGGATGATGTCGTCAACATAACCAAGGGCTGCAGCGACATAGGGGTTCATCATTGCATTGTTGTACTCTGCAATCAATTGAGTACGTCTTTTCTCCGGGTCTTTTGCTTTTTTTATCTCGCCGGAGAAGATGATGTTCGCAGCCCCATCCGCACCCATAACTGCAATTTCTGCATCCGGCCACGCAAACACAGTATCTGCGCCGAGATGTTTTGAACACATGCCGATGTACGCTCCACCATATGCCTTGCGCGTTATAACTGTGACTTTCGGCACAGTAGCTTCGCTATATGCATAAAGCAGCTTGGCCCCGTGTCGTATAATACCGCCATGCTCCTGCTTAGACCCGGGCAGATACCCGGGCACGTCCACAATCGTTAAGAGTGGTATATTGAAAGCATCGCATGTACGTACAAACCGCGCAGCCTTGTCCGAGGCGTCAATATCCAAACAACCGGCCATCACGCGAGGCTGGTTGGCGATAACGCCGACGCTTTTGCCCCCAACTCGTATAAACCCGCATAAAATATTCCCTGCATAGCGTTCCTGATACTCCATAAAATCGCCGTTGTCAGCCACAGCTCTGATAACTTCACCCATATCGTATGCCCGGTTCGGGTTGTCCGGGACAATGGTATCCATTCGTGTGTCCTGTCTTTGGGTATCGTCTTCACTGCTGTATGCGGGAGGAGCTTCACTGCAGCTCTGCGGAAGGAATGACAATAATCGCTTGATCTGCAAAATACATTCGTCTTCGCTTGATGCGGCGTAATGGGCGTTACCACTGACAGTGCTGTGCGTACCCGCACCTCCCAGCACTTCGGCAGTAACCTCTTCACCCATAACAGTCTTTATGACCTGCGGGCCGGTGATGAACATCTGGCTCGTTCCCTCAACCATGAACACAAAATCCATGAGCGCCGGCGAATATACCGCCCCGCCCGCACATGGACCCATAATCACTGAAATCTGCGGGATCACTCCGGACGCCATCGTATTGTTATAAAAAATCCTGCCGTACCCCGACAAAGCGGCAACACCTTCCTGTATTCTCGCCCCGCCCGAGTCGTTGATGCAAATGATTGGAGCGCCGGATTTCAGCGCGGCCTCCTGGACCGTGGCTATCTTTGCCGCGTGCATCTCCCCCAGAGAACCGCCCATAACAGTGAAATCCTGTGCCGCTGCAAATGTCAAGCGCCCATTTATCGTCCCATGACCCGTAATCACGCCGTCTGCCGGCACATCTTTTTCCGCCATACCAAAGTTTACACAGCGGTGTTTAATGAACAAACCAATCTCCACAAAACTACCCGGATCAAAGAGCCTTTCGAGACGCTCCCGGGCAGTGTATTTCCCGCTGGTATGCTGTTTTTCTATTGCCTTCTCGCCGCCGCCTTTGCTAAGGCGGTCTTTCACCTGGAGCAACTCTTTCTGTTTTACGTTCATCTATATAACTCCATACATCACAGGCCCCGGTCTTGTTTACAATTTTAGCGCTTCAACAGCATCACAATCACCAATATTCAATGTGGTAACATCATCGCTTATTCGTTGGACCAACCCGGTCAACACCTCGCCGGGTCCGATCTCGATAAAGTTGTTTACACCCCGCGAGAGCAGATATCTGACAGTGTCATCCCACCTAACACAGTTGCAGACTTGTTTCAGCAGTTCATCGCGTACAGTTCCTGCATCCGTCAGTTCCTGCGCTGTCGTGTTTCCAATAACCGGGATGTTTGGATCGGCAATCTTTTTTCTCTTTATATACGGCTCAAGTCCCTCTGCAGCGGAGCTCATAAGCGGTGAGTGGAAGGCTCCGCTGACCTGCAGTTTGATCGCCAGCTTTGCTCCCCGCTCTTTTGTGATCCGCACCGCGTTCGTCACGTGTTCTTTCTCTCCACTTATGACGATCTGCCCCGGACAGTTAAGATTCGCAATATAAGTGCCGGTCTCCCTGCATATCTTCTCCAGAATCTCGCGGCTCATTCCAATGATTGCGGCCATCGCGCCGGGTTCCCGCAAACCCGCCTCGTACATAAGCCGACCTCTCTCACGGGCCATGGCGACCGCGTCGTCAAAGTCAAGCGCCCCTGCCACCGTCAATGCTGTGTACTCACCCAAGCTGTGACCGGCTGCATATGCAGGTTTCGGCAACGCTTCGGGCGCAAACTCACACACCGCCTCAAATGTTGCGATACTCATGACAAGCAATGCCGGCTGCGCGTTTATCGTGAGTTCAAGTTCCTCCTCCGGTCCCTCAAAGCAGAGTTTCGACAAGCGAAAACCTAATACTTCATCAGCGCGGTCAAATACAGCCTTCGCCGATGGATATTTGTTATACAGATCCAAACCCATCTCAACGTATTGTGAGCCTTGCCCCGGGAAAATATATGCTGAGTTAGTCATACCTGATACCTCCGTATACCTCCGCCGGTAAGAAAATCTACACTTGACCGGTAATAGCATTATTGTGTCGCTGACCTGATAATAGATAACTTTTATTTCGCTTCTTGCGGTACGAATTCTTTGATTTCCTCTCTGCCGCAAAGCGCTTCATAAGAACTCAGGCACAGGGATTCCATCTCTCTTTCTCCGGGCAAAACGACAACAGGGGCAATAAACTTCACACGTTCTGTAATATGCTCTATTACAAAGTTCCATTTTGCCATGCCCCCGATAAGCAGGATCGCGTCCACATCGCCCTTCAGCACAGTAGCGTATGCGCCGATCTCCTTAGCTGTCTGGTAGCACATGGCGTCAACAACTTCTTGCGCGTGTAGATCGCCATTATCTATATCCTTCTCGAGTTTCCGGGCATCAGTAGTGCCGAGATATGACATAAGCCCCGCCTCGCCATTAATGTGTTTAAGCATTCCCTGAAGGTCGTATTTGCCTGAATAGCAAAGCTTTACCAACTCCCCGACAGGAGCCGTACAGCAGCGGTTATTCGAGAACGGCCCATCACCTTCCAATCCGTCAGGGCCATCTATCATACTGCCTTTCTTGTGAGCCGCTACTGTTATCCCGCCTCCCAACATACAGACAATCAGATTAAGATCCTGATATCGTTTCCCTATGCTTTCAGAGTAATACTTTGCCATAGCTCTGTGGTTCAGCGCTTGAAAGCGCGAAACCCGAGGGACTTCCCTGAGACCCGAGTATCTCGCCAGTGGCTCAAGCTCATCTGTTGCAGGCGTATCTACGGTCAGCGGCAGAGCCGTTCTGTTCCGGCAGAAATCAAAGGCGATTGCAGAACCTACCGAGCAGACATGCACGCCATATCTCCCGCTCATTGCCTGCTCAACCATCGGCTCATTAATTCGGTACACTCCACCTGAGACAGGCTCAGTCTGACCTCCCCTGGTGACAAACGCGTCAAGCGAGCCGGGATCTATGTCATGATTTTCCATGTAACGCAGAATTGCCGCTTCACGAGCTTCTTTCTGTTCATACACAGTATTGAAGTCCTTCAGTTCTTCAGCCGGGTGATCAACGGAATCTTTAAAAACACATTTGTCGTCCTCATAGTAGGCTACTTTGGTAGACGTTGAGCCGAGGTTGATCGCAAATATCTTTTTCATCGTTGCAAAACCCTTTCCTGTTGCAGTATAGGCTGACGTCACCATTTCTGACGGCATACTCTGAGTACATAAGATATACTCCGTTTTCCGGTTTTTCATAAAGACTCTGCGACAACAAAAGCTGTTGCAAAGTCTTTCTCTGTTGTCATAGATATATGAATGGCGCCGACGCCGGCTTCCTCAACTAATGCAAGCAACTTACCTTTTATCTGAACTGCGGGGTATCCGTCCGGTTCATTCAGAGTTTCCACAATTCTAAAGTCAAAACCCTTATCATTTGTAAAGTGAGCTATCGCTTTAAATACGGCTTCCTTAGCCGCAAACCGCGTCGCTAAATACTCGGCGGGCTGAGGGTTTGACCGCGAAACAGCCACTTCATTTTCTGTGAACGTCCGATTTACGAACGTTTCCCCGAAAACTTCCATATATCGCGCCATTTCGCTGATACTTACAGAATCAATACCTATTCCCCTGATCATATAAACCCGCCATTCCGACATAGTCCGCACAAGTTGGGATGAAATAATGGCGGGGACGCGCCAATTCTCATCAAACCTTTTAGTTCTTTCACGCTGCTGTCCGTTCCACTCCCACTATAATGTCTGCAATATCCCTGTCATAATAGAATAAAACTTTGCGTTCTCGTCGTCCGTGCGGCTGTTCATTATTACCGGATAATTCGCCCCTAACACGCCGCTGGCAAAAGGTTTATGCCCGAAAAAGTGAATTGCTTTATGCAGAATGTTCCCGGCATGGACGTCCGGCATAAGAAGGACGTCAGCGTTTCCGGCAATCTTGCTTTGGATACCCTTGTGCTTTGCGGCTTCCGGGTCGATCGCGTTGTCAAGAGCAAACGGCCCCTCAACAAACACACCCTCGCCCCAACTCATGCCGGCAAGCGCTCTGGCGTCCACGCTGCTTTGTATGGAGGGGTTCGGCTTTTCGATGATGGAAACCGCCGCGACTTTTACCTCCTCACACTGGAAAGCCTTTGCGAGTGATATAAGGTTTTTTAGTATCTTTGCCTTTTCTTCAAGGTTTGGCGCGATGTTGACTGCGCAATCTCCCATAAGGATCATACGCTCTTGCTCGCAAAAGAAGAACGCTGTATATTCATTGATGAGCGAGTCCTGCGAGACAAATCCCCCCAGAGGGTTTTGGATGGCCATGAGGTACGGCGCTGTCTGTATCATGCCCTTCATCGGCAGATCCGCCTCGCCGCTGCACACCATTTTTATAGCTGTGGACGCGGCTTTCGTCTCACGCGTTTCATCAATAATACTGTAGTCATCCGGGGGTTCGTCCATCTCATTCAGTAACGCGACAGTCTTGTCTCCATCCCCAATCAGTATCCCGGACACAAACCCTTGCCGCTTAGCCCTGACGATCGCCTTTAGCGCGATATCATCATGCGACCCGCACAGTACGACTCTTTTGTTGATCTGATTGCGGATAAGGTATTTTTCTATCTCGTTAAAACTGCGAAACATTGAAAATCCTCCCTGATGCTTAACATATACTACTTATCTAACACAATGCGTGCAAAACGAACAACACACAAACACATAAGCTGTCTATTGATTGGACAGTTTCCCCGATAGTGTTCAAGTCTTATCAGGTCAGTTATCAATTCTCAACATACTCCCGGTAGGAATTGCCCATATATACGAACTCATAAATCAAGTTGCCGGATCTCTCTATTATCCGGTCACCGTCAATGATCTTTATGTCACCTTTTGCGAAGTAGCGGGCAGTTGACGGGTGGAGTTTTTTTGCTTTGAAAAGTAACTGCGCGATTTTGGGCGCCATCGAAAAAGCATCGCGACTCTCCAGTTCCTCTGCAACCGATAATGTATATTCGACTTTCTTCCCACCGTTTTCAAATATGTAATTTGTAATCTTCGGGTACATTTTACTTGAGAGCTTCTCTTTATATTCCTCTATAAGCTTTGTTTTCGGTGTATTCAAATCCTCAAAGATCACGTTGCCATCCTTATCTTCAAGAAACATCATGGGGAATCGCTTGTATCCATACTTCGCATTGGTTACGATGTCAAAGACAAGGATCGTATAATCGTCAAAGGTCTGCCTCGACCACAGCCAGTGATTCCATGTAAAGAGATGGCTCACATTACCCCATTGATGATCATGATATCCAAAGCCTGTGACCTGTCTTGCCTTTCCGTCTGTCGTAATAGTTCCTTCCACTTTTCCCTTTGGTACGACACAAAGCCAAGTGAAGTACCCGCTGTTATCATCATTAAACTCATATGCGCCGGCTCCCGGCCGCCATGGTTTCCCAAGGTTTGTCAATTTGAGGTCAGCCCCGATACCGTTTATCGGCTCAACCTTAATCGTATACTCCATAAGGTCGCCTTGAATGCTGTGAGGGCCATATTTCACATCGCATTTATCCTTGCCGAAGGAAGCTTCGCTGACATCGTAATTCAAGTCGTCAGTATAATTAGTACCGTCAGGGAGCGTGATCTTGATTACAACAGACGGGGCGCAGCCGTTTTTCTTAATGTTACGCAGCGCTTTTGTATTGAAATGGATGACTGCTTTTGAGCCGTCGTCCAGAATCATATCAAAGTACCACCACTCATAAGCGCCCTTGCGGTCATCGTCGCGCTTGCCGTCTTCCCAAGGCTCAACAACTCCGGGTTTAACGCCGATTTTCGAGTAGTCCTCGGGCTTGGTCAATAATCTGGCGGCCTGTGTCTTCTTCATCACTACATATCCTTTCAAATTTTATCCCTGCCCAAGCAAAAAGGCTTGGGCAGGTCTATCGGACTTCCGGCATAAGCTGTATTTATTCCTCTTTTCCTAAAGTACCGGTCAAGAGTTTCTCAAATTCTTGCGTGGAGGCGGACGTTTCTGCTTTTGCGGGAACCGCGCCGTTGATGCCAACGGCGAATGTGTTATAGTCTTCCCTCGGCAGTATGACAAGCTTTCCTTCCATCGGTCCTTCAGGAAGAATCGTATCGCGGATCTCCGGATAGCTTTCGCTCGTAACACCGAATATTAGCGTCATAATAGGCGTCTCGCAGCCTTCCGGCAATATCTCCGCTCCGAACAGCGGGGCATACATAGCGAGCGAGGGTACGGTGAATGTGGGATAAACAGCGTAAACTTCGTTGATAGTCGCGTTACCGCTTAATTCCACCCACTCGTTTCCGATGTGGCCGCACTTGTTGCAGACAGGATAGGCAGGAAACTCGATCCTGCCGCATTTCGGGCATCTCATACCAAGGAACATACCCTGATCCAAGCCTTCATAGAATTTTCTTGTGATTGGCTCAGGGCTGAACTTAGGTTCTCCGGTATCAGAGCCTTTCGCTTCTATATCAGACGTTTTGAATATGTACGTCGTAACAGACTGCCCAGCGCCCCAGCCGCGCATCATGGAAACTTTCGGCGGCTTCGCGATTTGGCGCGCGCCGGCTTGACCGCGCATCTGCATTACGCACTCACCGACTGTCGCTACCCCTGTGGCGCCGAAAGCGTGGCCGTAACATTGGTGGCCGCCATCTGTACACATTGGTTTGTCACCGTCAAATCTTGTACGACCGTCACGGAAGTATTTCCAGCCCTCTCCCTTTGGCAGGTATCCGCACGCCTCAGCGCTGTTGAGCGCGTCCGTCAGGTCGCCGTCTGTAGTCTGGAAATATTCGATATCTTCCGGCTTATAACCGGTGACTTCATACAACTGCTTAGCTGCGCCTATATTCATTTCCTGCGTGGCTTGCGCCGTCAAAACGCCAAGGTCAAACTGGGCAAGGTTGACGACCTCGATCGGTTTCTGCTTGAACTGATCCGCGATATCTGTGGAACACACAATGATCGCCGCCGCTCCCTCGGTAAGTACTGCAAATGTGGAAATACGAATATATTCAGACAGATTTGGAGCGTATTTAGATTTCAGGAAGTCGTTGACGTCATCAAATCCGCGAAGTTTTGCGACGTCTTCCCATTTGTCACGGACATAGGCTTTCGGATTCAGGCTGCCGTGGAAACGGGATGTTATTGCCTGTCCATTCATTGCGTCTTCGTATTCCGCCAACGTGATTCCGGACTCCCTGATATACCTTCTCCCGTTTACGTCAAACCCTGCAAATGATCCTCCGACCCAACGCTGATACGCGGTATCCTGGCATGAGTCTCCGGTAGGCGGGTTGCGTCCGTACATTTTCTTGTATTCGGTCTTCGGATGCATAATATGAGATGGCTTATCGGGAGCTGTTATATGTCTTGCAGAATCGCTGTCAACAACCATAATAACGTCGTATCTTCCCGACGCTATTTCAAGGATCGCCTCATTAAAGCAATTGAATGGTGTAGCGCATGCATCGCTGTGATGCGTACTCGCTTTACCTTCCATTCCGATCCATTCCAGAAAGCCGTGGTTCGGACAAATACAATCGCTGTTACCGTCAGTGGTGCAGACCCTACCGACAATCAGTTTATCGATTTGGCGCGGGTTGACTCCGGCGTCCTCCATGGCGTCGATACATGCCCATGCCGCCATATCCTGGAAGGACAGGTTCTTTAGCTGCGGTGTTTTCGCATCATCACCGTCACCAAACTGAGTTATACCTACGCCTATGATAGACACTCCGCGGGCTAGTGGTTTCAGGTTCATCATTTACGCTCCCTTCTCTTGTCAGTTTACTTGCGTTGTTCGTTATATAACTTGACTACATAATCTATCGCAAGCTCAATAGTTCCGCTCTCGTATTGAAACTCGTGAAAGTCAATATCAATATTCAACTCTTCTTCCAACGCCGTAACTATCGGGAAATACTGTATTGACGATGTTGCCAGATCTTCACGGAACTTCAGCCCATGATTGGCGGCAACATAATCCTTTTCAAACATAAAAACATCCGCGACTGCGCTCTCCAGAATATCAGTAACTTTTTCTCGAATATCCATTTCATTTCTCAACTTTCTGACTTGTTGTATCAGGCCAACGACTCCAAAAGGTCTATCGCATCGCCCATGGTTTTATACTTCCTCATTTTCGCATAGCTGATCTCCTGCCCTGTTAAGTCTGTAATGACACTTATCATTCCCATGTATTGCAGCGAGGTAGCGTTCAGGTCTTCCTTAAAACGCACATCCCTGTTCATCTGCTCCACAGTCAGGTCAAACAGAAGGCTTACTTCATAAATAAATTTTGCTGCAATCGTTTCGCCAGCCATCACTTGTTCAATCCTTTCTTCCATAATGTAAGGAGGACGGGTATAGAGCGTATACTCGTCCACCCGATCTTGCTGTTAAACCAGACTCAAATTGGGAAAGCTGATGTTCTCGTCGAGTTGCGCGATCTCCAGCTTTATCGGTACAGAGCCATCATGAAGGCGTCCCAAAAGCGTTTGCTGGTCTGCAGCGGAGGCGTTGGTAAACACCGAAGCAAAGAGCATTCCTTCTTTGAGACGCGCGTAACCTGTCAGGGCGGGGTCGTCATGGTAGGGATAAATTCCCATAGGCGAGAAGCTAAAGGTTATCAGCTCACCCTCTCCGCTCATCTCAACCCATTCCATATCAGTCCCGGAGCAATCGTTGCATATGGGCACGGGCGGGAACTCAATCACACCACAGTCCTTGCACTTAAGTCCGAGTATCCTGCCATCTTTTAACGCGTCGTACCATTTTTTCACGACCGGTTCCATCGTAGCCATTTGAAACCCCTCCTTAAAGTGTTTTCAGTACGCAAGTGCCCATCGAGAACCCTGAGCCACCGCCCCAGACAGCACTGCATTTAGGTGGCTTAGACATCTGACGCGCGCCGTTTTCTCCGCGCATCTGGTTGACTGCCTCTGTGACCTCGACAAGGAAAGCCGGAGCGCGCGGGTGTCCGGACTGCGTCCGCCCGCCGGATGTTGAGATCGGTTTTTCCTGATCGAAGTTCATGCTGCCGTCCCTCATAAACCGCCATGCCTCGCCGGGCTTGATATAGCCGGCGGCCTCGGAAACGGGAATGACCATTGTCGCCGGGCAGTCGTGTATGCCCATATACTCGACCTCATTGGACGGATCGGTGACGCCCGCCATAGCATAAGCTTCCTCAAACATTATTTTATCGGCAATAAGAGGCAACTCGCAAAATACTTTGTCTCTCACTGTGACCGTTGAAATACCT
>Ga0082212_10007595_pt1 | contig 14295 bp, 6 predicted proteins | sample TergutNt197P3_FD_71548 | JGI IMG/M metagenome (GOLD analysis project Ga0082212, IMG submission 71548) | Neocapritermes taracua P3 segment gut microbial communities from Petit-Saut dam, French Guiana - Nt197 P3 | ecosystem: Host-associated > Arthropoda: Insects > Digestive system > Gut ... | reverse complement strand
GCGCCGATCACCGTACAGAGCATGACCAATACCGACACCCGGGATGCGGACGCCACTCTGGCTCAAATTCAAGCTTTACACGCAGCCGGATGCGATATTGTTCGTTGCAGCGTCTATGATGAAAACTGTTTGCCCTCCATCCGAAAATTGGTTGAACAAAGCCCCGTGCCTCTGGTGGCAGACATCCACTACAGGGCGGATTTGGCGGTGGGTTCTATTGAACGCGGCGTTGCCAAGGTGCGCCTGAATCCGGGCAATCTTCGCGGCGCGGCTGCGGTTCGCCGGGTGGCGGACTGTGCCAAAGCTCATCATATACCCATCCGCATTGGGGTTAACAGCGGTTCCCTTGAAAGGACAATTCTATCCAGGGACGGCGGCGTTACCGCCAGAGGCATGCTGGACAGCGCCTTGGCCCATGCCAAACTTTTGGAAAACGTAGGTTTTCATGATATCGTGTTGTCACTGAAGGCCAGCAACGTATCTCTCACCGTACAAGCCTACCAGCTGGCGGCTGAAGAGACCGGCTATCCCCTGCACGTTGGCGTCACAGAAGCGGGTCTGCCTGGAACAGGCAATATAAAAAGCGCTATCGGTATCGGCTCATTGCTGTTGCAGGGCATCGGCGATACCATCCGCGTATCCCTCACCGGAAGCCCACTCCCGGAAGTTCAGGCTGCTATTGATATTCTGCGGGCCGTTGGCCTCCGTCCGGGTTATACGGATGTAATCAGCTGCCCCACCTGCGGGCGCGCCGGCATTGATGTGGCAACCATCGCCCGCCGGGTAAAGGAGGCTCTGGCGGATCTGGCGGTTCCGCTCACCGTGGCGGTTATGGGCTGTGTTGTCAACGGCCCCGGCGAGGCTCGGGAAGCGGACGTTGGCCTGGCCGGCGGTAACCCTTCCGGTAAAAGCGCCGAAGGGGACGGTGGTTATGCCTCGGCTGCGCTGTTTGAACGGGGAAGGCCCCCCACGCGGGTGGAAGGCGACCTGGCTGAGATCCTGATTGCCCGTGCCCGCGAAATCGCCAAAACAAAAGAGGTTTCAGCTTGAATAAACAAGAGCTGCTGCGCCTTCTGGAAGCGACGATTCCCATATTGCAGGGAAAGCTTCAGGTGGAGCGCGTGCTTTACAAAAGAACAATCAACAAGGCATATATCAGCTTTTTCAGCGATGTGCTGGTGGCGGAAAAAGACTTTCTTTCGTTGGAACGGAAACTTCGCAGCGTCTTTCCAGGCATCGCCATTGCTCTGCGGGTGGCCTCCCCCGCCCTGGGCCGGGATTTTTTGCAAAACATCGACGGATACATCTCTGTATTGACGGATTTTCTTCGCCGCCAAAGCCCTGCCCTCTCCGCCTGGATCCATGATGTGGGCTGGAGTGTGGAGCATGGGCGAATCCTGCTCACCTGCCCTGACGAAATTTCGGTGCAGTATTTTCGCCGGCACCGTTTGGATGAAAAACTGTCCCAGGCGGTTTGGGATATCTTCCGCCTGAAGGTATCCGTGGCGCTATGCGTTTGTGGCCAGCGGGAAGAATGGGTCAGCGAAATGCGGGAACAGCGTGGTTTGCCTCAAGATTTTCCTCAGAATTCGGCGACGGACGCTTACAACACATCCGCAAGCTCCGACCCCTCACCCGATACCCCGGCATCCGACAGAGCCGCAGCCGGCAAAGGTTCTCGAAACGGCCGCTCCACTGCCGGCCCTGCTCACGGCAAAACAAAAGATGCCAAGGGGCCCGTACTAAAAGGACGGGCTATTGGGGATACGCCGGTGCCTATTGCCGAATTAGCGGATGATAGCGGTATTATCGTCATTGAGGGCACGATTACCGGCGTCAACCCGCCTAAGGAACTCAAAGGCGGCGAAACCGTGCTCTGCTCCTTTACCGTTTATGACAACACGGGTACCGTTTTTTGCAAAGCCTTCTTCCCCTATCGCGCCAAGCGAGGAGGTTTGGACGAAGTGTCGGCGTTACCCACCGAGGAGGAGCGACAACGCTTGGCGGAGCAAGCTCAGCAGCTTCAAAATGGCCTGCGCGTCCGCATCCGGGGCGTTTGCCGCGCCGATCCCTTCTTGGGCGATCTTTCCGTCACCGTGCGGGATATACAGCAGATGCCCAAGCACGAGCGGTTGGACACGTCCGTTGAAAAGCGGGTGGAGTTGCATATGCACAGCACCATGAGCGCTATGGACGCCACAACCGATGCGGGCGCGTTGATCGCCCAAGCAGCCATGTGGGGCCATCCTGCCGTGGCCATAACGGACCATGGCGTAACGCAAGCTTTCCCCGCCGCCTTCAACGCCGCCAAGCGGCACGGCATCAAGCTGATACCGGGCATGGAGGGGTATTTATGCGACATTGTGCCCGTTATGCAGGACGCGCCGACCAAGCCGTTTTCCTCCCCCATCGTTGTGCTGGACTTTGAAACAACCGGGCTATCCACCGCGGTAGACCGCATTGTGGAAATCGGCGCGGTGAAACTGCAGGGGGGTCAGGTGGTAGACGAACTCTCCATGCTGTGCAACCCCGGTATACCGATGCCGGCTAAAGCGTCCAAAGTGAACGGCATTACGGATCTGATGCTTCGCGGCAAAGAAAGCCCCTCCGAAGCGGTAGCAAAACTGCTGGCTTTCATTGGTGACTGCCCTGTGGCAGCGCACAACGCTCCCTTTGATATGGGCATGCTTCAGGCTGAATGCAAACGTATGAAACGATACTTCCATCCAGCGGTACTGGACACGCTGGTCATGGCCCGACGCATGTTTCCCAAAATGCACAGCCACCGGCTCGGCGCAATTTGCCGAGTTTTGGGGGTTTCTCAGAAGAATGCCCACAGGGCTGTCCATGATGCCGCCGCTACGGCGCAATGCCTCCAAAGGATGTTTGAAACGCTGGAAAAACAGGATGTACGCTTGCTGTCTCAAATAGAAGCGGCTCTTGGCGGCGAAAGCATGAGCCAATCTTATCACATCATTCTGCTCGCAAAAACCCAGCGGGGTATGGAGAATCTGAACAGGCTGATCTCCGAGAGCCACCTTCGCTATTTTCACCGCCATCCCAACCTGCCCCGGCGTCTTGTCGAGGAGTACCGGGAGGGCTTGCTGCTTGGCAGCGCCTGCGAGGCAGGCGAGCTTTTTCAAGCCCTTGTATCGGACAAACCTGAGGCCGACCTGCGGCGAATCGCTGCTTTTTATGATTTTCTGGAAATCCAGCCCGCGGGAAACAATCGCTTCCTGATCAAAAATGGCCATGCCAAGGATGAGGAACAATTGCGGGACTATAACCGCCGGGTCGTGACCCTGGGCGAAAGCCTGGCCAAGCCGGTAGTGGCCACAGGCGACGTACACTTCCTAACGCCCGAGGATGCGGTCTACCGCTCCATTTTGCAAGCGGGGCTCGGTTATGAGGATCCGGACGAACAGCCTCCCCTTTTTTTCAAAACAACAGGCGAAATGCTGGAAGAATTTGCCTATTTGGGAGAGGCCAAAGCGCTCGAAGTGGTGGTGAAAAACCCCGCGGCCCTGGCGGCCCAGGTGGAAGATCTCCGGCTCTTTCCAAAGCATCCAAAGGACGAGGAAACCTTCCAGCCCTTCTGGCCGGAAGCGCCGGAAAGCATTGAAACCATGGCTTGGGCTCAAGCCGCGGAGCTTTACGGCGAACCCTTGCCCCCTCTCATCGAAGCGCGTCTTCACAAGGAGCTGAAAAGTATCATTGGTTACGGATTTGCCACGCTTTACGCCATCGCCCAAAAGCTGGTTCAAAAATCCCTGGACGACGGATACTTGGTAGGCAGCCGAGGTTCGGTGGGTTCCAGCTTTGTGGCAACGCTGTGCGGTATCACAGAGGTGAATCCCCTTCCTCCTCACTATCGGTGTTCCGCCTGCCGCACCGCCCTATTCACAGACCCTTCCCTGGCTTCCGTAGGGGCCGACTTGCCGGATGCCTTATGCCAGACCTGCGGGGCACCCCTGATAAAAGACGGCTTTGATATCCCCTTTGAAGTCTTTCTCGGTTTTGAAGGGGACAAGGTACCGGATATTGATTTAAACTTTTCCGGCGAATATCAGGCCAAAGCTCATCGATATATCGAGGAACTATTTGGCGAAGGATATGTTTTTCGGGCAGGTACAATCAGCGCCCTGGCGGAAAAAACAGCATATGGCTTCACCGCCAAGTATCTGGAAGAACGGGGTATCTCCGCAGGGCGGGCGCACAAGGAGCGTTTGGCAGCGGGCTGCATGGGCGTAAAACGAACCACCGGCCAACATCCTGGCGGCATTGTGGTTTTGCCCAAGGACTACAACATCAATCAGTTTACCGCCACCCAGCATCCGGCCGACGATATTCATGGAAACATCATCACCACCCATTACGATTTCCGAAGCATGCACGATATCTTGGTGAAGCTGGATTGCCTGGGCCATGACGACCCTACCATGATACATCGTCTGGAGGAACTGACAGGATGCAGCTACAAAACCATCTCCCTCACGGATCCCAAGGTTATGAGCCTATTCATCAGCCCAAAAGCCTTGGGAGTCAACAGCGAGGACATTCTTTGTGAAATGGGAACATTGGGTATCCCTGAGTTTGGCACCTCCTTTGTTCAGGGTATGCTTCGGGATACCCGGCCCGGTACCATGGAGGAATTGATACGAATATCCGGGCTGTCCCACGGCACGGATGTCTGGCTCGGCAATGCCAGGGACCTGATTGACCGCGGAATCGCCACCTTGAAGCAATGCATCTGCACCCGCGATGACATCATGAATTCCCTGATTGCCATCGGCGTGGAAAGCAAGCTGAGTTTTGACGCCATGGAGTCTGTCCGCAAGGGCAAGGGGTTAACCCCGGGCATGGAGACCGCCATGCGGGAGAAGCGCGTGCCGGACTGGTTTATCGAAAGCTGTAAAAAAATCAAGTACATGTTTCCGAAGGGACATGCCGTAGCCTATGTAACCATGGCTCTGCGGGTGGCCTGGTACAAGGTCTATCATCCTCTGGCCTACTACGCGGCGTATTTTTCCATTCGGGCGGACGGCTTTGACGCCGCCCGGATGTTGTTAAGCAAAGAAAGCCTCCGTGCCACTCTGCTGGAGATGAACGCTCGGGATGAAAAGCTGAGCGTCAAGGAAAAACAGGAGCAAAATGCATACCACATGCTGTTGGAAATGCAGTCTCGCGGTATCCGTATGCTGCCGGTAGATTTATACAGAAGTGACGCCATGCGTTTTTTGCCGGAAAACGGCGATCTTCGTTGTCCTTTTACCGCCGTCAGTGGTTTTGGCGAAGCCGCTGTACAGGGCATAGTAGAAGCCCGCAACCCTGCCAAGCCTTTTCTATCTGTTGAGGATTTGCGCCTCCGCGCACGGCTTGGCGCCAGTACGCTGGATATGTTGCGCCAACAGGGCGCTTTGGCGGAACTTCCTGAGACAAGCCAAGTAGATCTGTTCTCGCTCCTGTAACCCTGTCGGACCAAGACCCTTATTTGGAACGACGCCGCTCCATTTGCTGATTACAGAGAATTGCTATTGAAACGACGGAGGAAATGACATGCATATCAAAAAAGGGATGAAATTATCGCTTTTGCTGGCCGTTGCCTGTGTTTTATCGCAGCCTGCGGCCAGCCTGGGCGAGGTGCAGATGCAGACGTCCGAACTCAGCGGCCTGATCACAGAGGTCATGGAGTACGGCATCATGGTCTCGGATTCGGAAAAAGGCTCTGTTTTTCTAAACGTGGATGCAGAAACCGTTCTGGAGGGCGTATTGGGCGGAATCCCCCTGGAAGTTGGAATGTATGTATTCGCTAAATACAGCGGCGCTCTTGCCAGCTCAAAACCTCCGCAGACCCATGCGGATCACTTGGGATGCTACGCCTTAAAAGGCGTTGTAACGGAAACGGCCAACGGAAAGCTCCTTTTAGCCGGGGATGCGCTTTTTAGCGAAGCCTTGGTTCACGTGGAATCCGGCATGCCTCAACCCATCGCGGGAGCGCCGATCACCGTATACTACAACGGCACGATGACCATGAGCCTTCCGCCCCAGGTGGACGCCACACATTGGGTGTTTATGGAAACCTCCGAGACCGGTGAAACTCTTTCCATACCGGCAAACATCCCCCCGTCAGAATCCCCCGCAGCGGACATAAGGCCGACACCTTCCGCCATGCCGGAAAATGCTGGCACGGAGGAAGCCCCACCCCTTGTACCCGAAGCGCCTCACGGCGAATGACGAGCTGTTTTGCCTTTTACGGTTCCCCGTGCTATAATGCTTGGCGTATGCTTTTGCTTGGTTCTCCCGTTGCGATTTCCTAAAAGGAGGAACCTGGATGCATTCCCCCACCGGCCCTGTCGTCACTGCCGGCGCGCCTATAAAAAAAAGACAGACGGACCCTTTGCGCTTATGCGCGTACTTGGCTGTTTTTATTTTTTCTCTATGGATGTTTGCCAGAGAATTCCAATTTGTCCGAACGGACATGCATGTTCATGCAATCATCGCAAGCGAGTTTAACTTTCAGGATTTACACAGCATCACCAGCCGGCTTGCCTATCCCCTCTGGCACATTTTCGTGTCGGTTCTCTACCAGCTGGGAGTCCCGCTGATCTGGGCATCGGCTGTGGTATGCGCTTTGGTGAAAGTTCTGGGTATGATGCTGACGATTCTTTTGCTAACTCATATTACGGAGGAGCGAATCCACAGCAATTTCATCACCCTGTCCGGATTTTTACTGATGTTTATTACGGGCATCCTGGTTCCCGGTTTCAACAGCGGGGTATATCGCGGGGTAGGCTCTCCCACCGCCTGGCACAATCCTACCCAATTGCTGGTCAATGTTTCCATGCTGCTGTGCGTGCCATATATCGTACACTGCTGGTATGATTTTACGCGGCGCCTGCCGGAAGGCGGCACGAACACCCGGCTCCCTTGGAGCAGGGTGTTCGTGCTGGCTGTTCTCCTCATGTTTTCCTTGGCTTGCAAACCCACGTTCATGCAAGCCTTCCTTCCAGCCTGCATGGTCTTTTTCCTGGTACAATGGATACGACATCCAAAAAACAGCCTCTTTTTTTTGCAGCTGATAGTGGCTTTTCTGCCTGCCGCATGTTATTTTTGCCTGCAATACCTATACTATACCGGCGTGGTAGTACCCTTTTCCAGCGGCGTGGACTTTGGCGTATCCCTGGATAGCGCCTGGGGCGCTGTGCGCAGCTTATTGGTGATGACGGCTTTCCCTTTATTTGTGTTGCTTTGCAGTATGAAAAAGAGCCTGTTCCAGGATAAAATGCTGGTGATCGCCTTGCTGATGACTGGGTTCAGCGTTTTGGAATCGATGTTATTCCGGGAAACGGGCCTCCGATTTGGACACGGCAACTTCCAGTGGGCCAGCATGAGCAGTTCCCTTATGCTCTGGGTATTAATGACGGGCCGATTCTTGCTTTTCTATAAAGAGTTTTTGAAAAAAACCATAAAACCCTGGTATGAATGGGTATCCTTTGGCGTTGCGCTTTCTTTGCTGGGTTGGCATATATTTTCCGGCGGATATTATCTCCGGTACCTGCTTGTGAGTAATAATGCGTTTTAATACGCTGGTGGCGGGTTATCGTTTTGGCACAATTTCCAGCCAGTATCCATCCGGATCTTCGATAAAATAGATGCCCATTTCTTTGTTCTCAAAGCAAATGCAGCCCATCTTTTGATGCTTGGCATACGCTTCTTCGTAATGATCCGTCTCAAAGGCCAAATGAAACTCTCCATCGCCCAGGTGATAAGGCTCCTTCCGATCCTTGAGCCAAGTCAACTCCAGCTGAAAATCGCTGACGCCATCGGAGAGAAAAACAATCGTAAAGCCATCGCGGGCGATACGGCGCACTTCCTTGAGGTTAAGCGCCTCCCCATAAAACGCGATGGATCTCTCCAAAACAAGAACATTGTAGTTCTCATGAACCATCCGAAACATGTTTTTTCCTCCTGCTCTCAAAGGCGCCTGCATGGATGTTCCGGCGTCTTTCAAACTTACTCCAATTCTACCGGCAAATCTGTATCCACAAAGGGGTCGTCCCCTTGTGCTTCCATAGGCCGGCGCTCCGGCCGGCGCATGGGCGAGATGGGCAGATCCGCCATATCCTTAGGCGGCTCGATAATATGAATATTCAGATGATGGTCCCTATAGCTGATGGTAGCCGCTTCCCCTGGCCGTACCAGCGCCAGCACCTCTGTTTGCGGGGATTTCGCCCGGCGGGCGAAATCAACGGCTACTTCCTCTCGGTCCTGCCAATGCATGGGGATGAACACCCTGGGTTTTTGCGTCAAAATGAAGTGATTCGCGCCGGCGTCATACATCATCCCCTGCCTTGGATCCACTGGAAATAGCGCCAAATCGATCTTTTCGCCCTTCAACGGCGCGCAGGCTTGATAAAAAGCAGTTTCCGCAGCCTCAATTTCACGCAGAGAGCTTTCCTGCCGCCAATGCCATAAATTGAGATCTCCCGCGTGAAAAATATCCATGCCATAAGCCCGCACCAGGAAAGAAACGCCAAGATCCGTGCTGCCAAAGGCCTTTACGCTGATATCCGGGCCCAGATCCATCGTTTCCAGGGGAACGATCCTTTTTCCCCGGGTTCCCACCGGCATGTCCGAGCTCACCACATAGGTGGTTGGCAGGCCTTCCCGCCAATTATAGATGACTGAGGAAAAATGATCCGGATGGGAATGGCTCACAAAAACGTATATTTGTTCATAGGCGGAAAGAATCTTTCTGGTAAGCCGGCCCACCTCGGGAAGAGACTGCCCTTCCCCCTCCCAGTAGTCAAAAATCAGCAGCATTCCGCCAATTCGTATGGAAAAGCCGCTGTTATAATGATAGGTTACCTTGAGTTGTTTTTCCATGGGATAACGCCTCCATATGTCATGACGAAAATGTAATACTTAATCATCATCAGCTGCTGTTATGAAGATAAATATTACAAATGATTGCTCATGAATTGGGCGCTGTCCGGCTGGTCATTTCGTGCTACACAGATCATTCGGGAAAATGCAAGGTCATTGCATGACATCATTATATCATATGTGTAAAAAATGTCAACAATATGATGTGATTTCGAAATCAATGTTGCACAATTTTGTCATATGTTGCAATGCGATCGGGAAGGGCCTACAACCCGTAGATTCCTATGTACATTCTTACCGGCTGGTTTTCGGGAGGCTTCCCAGCGGATTAATATGCCATATTTTATCGTTGTATTCCCGGATGGTACGGTCGCTGCTGAAAAAACCGGACATGGCAGAGTTGACAATCGCCATTTTCAACCACTTTTCCCGGTCGCAATAATCCTCTGCAATGCGCCGGTTAGCCATAGAGTAACTGCCAAAATCCTTTAGCACAAAATAGGGATCCGCCATTCCTCCATGATCCCCCGTCAGCAGCATATGATACAGATCTTGCAGCGCCAGGGGTTCCCCCGGAAAAACCGTGCCGTCCAGCCACTGGTTCATGACTTTACGGATCTCATAATTATTTTCGTAAATGGTCATGGGGTTGTATACACCCTCTTGGTACATGGCATCCACAGTATCCGCCCGCATGCCAAAGATATAAATGTTGCCGGTCCCTACCTGCTCATAAATTTCCACATTGGCGCCGTCCATTGTGCCCAGGGTCACCGCGCCGTTCATCATAAACTTCATATTGCCGGTACCGCTGGCTTCCTTCCCGGCCGTGGACAGCTGTTGGCTTATTTCCGCCGCAGGCATCAGCACCTCGGCTGTGGAAACATCATAGTTTTCAATATACACCACTTTCAGCATTTCCCTGGCCCTCGGGTTTTGATCAATCAATGCCGCCAACGCGTTAATGTACCGAATGATTAACTTCGCGCGCCAATAACCCGGGGCCGCCTTGGCGCCAAAAAGGAACAAGCGCGGATGCATGGTAAAGCCCGGGTCATCCAAGATGCGATTGTACAACACCTGGATATGCAGAGCATTCAGCAATTGCCGCTTATATTCATGAAGCCGTTTGGCCTGCACGTCAAAAATAAAGGATGTATCGATAGGGATGTTTTGCCGCTGCTTGATGAGCCCTTGAAGCCGGCCCTTGTTTTCTTTCTTGATCCGGTCAAACCGTTCACGAAACGCCGCATCCTGGGCAAAGGGCAGTAGGTCTTTAAGCTGCTGAGGGTCGCGCACAAATCCGTCGCCAACGGCCTCTTGAAACAGCTTGGTCAGCTTCGGGTTGGCCGCCAAAAGCCAGCGGCGGTGGGTAATGCCGTTGGTGATGGCTGAAAACTTACCCTTATCCAGCCTCCAATAGTCATGGAAAACAGTCCCGGTTAAAATTTTTCCGTGAAGCTGGCTGACTCCGTTAACACTAAAGCTGAGTGCAACGCAGAGGTTTGCCATATGCACTTGACCGTAGGCAATAATTGCCATATGTCCGATACGTTCCCACTGTTCCGGGTAGTGTTGAAAAAGCTGCTCGCAAACCCGGCGGTTCAACTCTTCCAAAATCATAAAGATACGCGGCAGCGTTTGCTTCATCATATCCATTGGCCAGCGTTCCAACGCCTCGGCCATGACGGTATGATTTGTATAGGCGATACATCGGTAGGTGATCCGCTGGGCCATTTCCCAAGTGAGCCCCTCCTCGTCAATCAGCAAGCGTATCATTTCCGGGATGGCCAGGCCCGGGTGGGTATCGTTGATGTGAAACACCGCCTTATCCGGCAGAAGGTCAAAATCGCCGCCATACTGCTTTTTAAAAACCTTCAGCGCGTTTTGCAGCGTGGCGCTGGTGAAGAAATAATGCTGTTTCAGCCGCAGCATCTTTCCTTCGTAATGCGTATCCTCCGGATAGAGCACCTTGGAAATCACCTCGGCCATTTGCATTTCTTCCATGGCCTTCATATATTCGCCCTCCCCAAAGGAGCGCAGATCAATCCGCTCCCGGCTGCGGGCACACCAAGTACGAAGGGTGTTCACGCATTGGTTGTCGTATCCTATTACAGGCATGTCATAGGGCACGGCATCAATGGTGTACGCATTCACCAGGCGAAAAACCATCCGCCCCCCCACCGCCCGCTCCTCTATTTCTCCGCCAAACTGCACTTGACAGGTGTCCTCCACTACGGGCACCTCCCATGCATTCCCGTTTTGCAGCCAGGTGTCCGGTAACTCAACCTGCTGTCCATCCACCATCTTTTGTCGGAATAACCCGTACTCGTAGCGAATGGTACTGCCCATGGCCGGGATGCTCAAGCTTGCCAGACTGTCCAGAAAGCAGGCAGCCAATCTGCCCAAGCCTCCGTTCCCCAGCGCGGGTTCCGGTTCCTCCGGCAAAATATCCAATAAACGAATACCCATTTCCTCCAGCGCTTTAGCATAGTTTTCCCGGCTGCACAGGTTGATTAAATTACAATTCATCGCCCGTCCCGTCAAGAATTCTACGGAAAGGTAATACAGCCGCTTTCCTTTCTCCTTGCGTTGAAGTTCGCGAAAATACATCCACATCTGCATCATCTGATCCCGAATGGTGGAGGCGACGGCTTTGTAGATCTGCTGCGGGGTGGCTTCCGCCACAGTGATGCCGTTATAGCGCTGGAGCTTCCCGGCAATGCTCTGTTTAACGGACGCGATATCGAACTGTGTTGTTGCCATGCACGCCTCCTATACGCCAAAAGGTGGGGTCATTATATCATGGAATCCCCTTTTCGACAAACCAACTGTGACCTTCGCGCTCCTCTGTTTGTTGGTTTTGACATCCACCCGCGAATGGCTTACAATGACGCCGGAACGAGGTGAGCATGGATGGCTTTTACCCCGGCGCAACAAAGCGCTATGAATGCCCTCAATTCGGAGCTGTTGGTTTCCGCAGCCGCAGGCAGCGGAAAAACGGCGGTGCTCGTGGAGCGGATATACACCCTGATTCAGCAAAGGGGTTATCAAATCGATAGGATGCTGGTGGTGACCTTCACCAACGCGGCGGCGGCAGAAATGCGAGAGCGGTTGGAAGCCCGCTTTTTGGAAAAAGACGGTCACAACGATGTGTTGCGCCGCCAGGCGGAGCTGGTAGAAAACGCGCAGATCAGCACCTTGCATGCTTTTTGTCAGAAACTGGTCCGGGAATTTTTTGAAATCGCCGCGATTGATCCCCTATCCACCCTTTGCGATGAAATGATGAAGAAACAGCTGCTCACAAGAGCATTGGAAGAAACCCTGGCTCTACTCTACGAGCAGGCTTTGAACGATGAAAACCTGGGCGCCTTGACGAGGAAATTTACTCAGCGCGAAATAGAGGATATGCTCCTTTCCCTATATTCCTTTTTGCTGTCCCTCCCTCACCCCTTTGCGTGGCTTCACACCCATACGGAACGGCAATACAGCGAAGAGGATCTGTCCCATGGCCCCATGGCGGAAACCCTTCTTGCGGATTGCCGCATATTGATTGCGGGCGCCCGGGCCGCGTGGGCAAGGGCAACGGCTCTTGTTCAGACTCCCCATTGCAAAGAGGGATACAGCAGCATGCTTCGCGAAGACGGGTTGGTGCTGGATCGCTTGCATGAGGCCTCTTACAACCTATTGGCGCTGCTGAAGACCTCTGTGGAAAGTACCTTCGGCAAGATGCCCGGTTATCGATTGAAGGAACCGGCGGAAATCCACCTCCGAGACCAATTGAAGATGGTCCGGGAGCAATATAAAAAGCGAGTGGACGAAATGCAGGCGCTTCTCCCGCGGGACGCTTCTCAAGGGATCCGCGACTTGGAAGCCATGCAGCCTGCCCTTCGCGGCTTGGCGCAGGCGGCCAAGTGGCTTCACAATCGCTACGGTGAACTTAAGTCTGACCGGAATGTGATTGATTTTTCCGATTTAGAGCACATGGCCCTTTCCATTCTTGGCCAGCCGAGGATCCAAGCCAAAGTCTCCCGCCGTTTTGACGCAATTTTTGTGGACGAATACCAGGATATCAGCGAAATACAGGAAGCGATCCTCAATGCCGTCAAACCGTTTCAAGGGACAGCACCCTCCTCCCTGGAAACGGAGGGCGCCCCGGCAGGCAGCGGAAGAACCCGCCCCGTAAACGAAGGTCCTGCCGACCTGCCGCTTGCATTTTCCTGCTTTTATGTTGGAGATGTAAAGCAGAGCATATACCGGTTCCGACAAGCAGATCCATCCTTGTTTATAGCGAAGCAGCGTCAATTTTCTGCAGATGCAAAAGCAGAACAGCGAAAAATATCCTTAAGCCACAACTTTCGAAGCCGGGAAAGCGTTTTACATACCGTAAACCGGGTTTTTTCACATGTGATGCAGGAATCGGTAACGGAGATTGACTACGATGCGGACGCTATGCTATATCCCGGCCTTCCTTCCGCCGGGGATGTTCCTCCTCAACTCCACCTGATGATGCGGCAGGGAAAGAAAGCGGCGGATCAATTCCGGGAAGAAGCGAAAAAGATCGCGGCAGAAATCAATCGTCTGGTGGGTCAACCGCTCTTGGATCGGGCTGGAAACGAAAGCGGCGTGCTGCGTTACCGGGATATGGTGATATTGCTCCCCATCGTCAGGGGTGTGGTCGTCGGTGTAGAGCAGGCGCTTACGTCTGCCGGTATCCCTGTTTACTGTGAGGACCAAAAAAGCGGCATGGAAAGCCCGGAAATCAGGCAAGCACTTGTCCACCTGCGGCTCCTTGATAACATGATGGATGACTTGTCCTTTTTAGCTGCCCTGCGCGGGCCCCAATATACGTTTTCGGAAGAGGAATTGGCTCAGGTCCGCCTGCATAAAACGGAGCTGAACGCCAGTTACTTAGAAGCGTTTATGGCGGCTGCGGACGCCAAGCCAAAAAGCGCATTGTCCTCCCGCTGCCAAAAGGTGCTCCTGGATTTCAAGCAAGAACGCTTTTTGCAGCAAAGCATGCCCTTGGATGAATATTTATGGGATTTTCTGCGCAGGAGCGGCATGTATGATTTTTACGGAGCCCAACCCGGCGGAAAACTGCGGCAGGCAAATTTACGAATGCTCTGTACCCAGGCCAGCGAGCATGTAACACGCCATGGCGGGGATCTTCACTTCTTTTTGCAGACCATCGGCGATCAGGAAACGCTGAAGGAGGGAAGCAGCCCTGTTTTACTAAGCCCTTGGGAAGATGTGGTTCGTATCATGACCATACACAAATCAAAAGGGCTGGAGTTTCCCGTCGTTTTCGTGATGGGTTTAGGAAGAGAGTTTTCCCGCCGTGGCGGCGCCGGGATTCTTAGCGCTCACTCCAAATTGGGCGTGGCTATCCGCTACGTCAACGAAGAA
>Ga0082212_10007594_pt1 | contig 14296 bp, 12 predicted proteins | sample TergutNt197P3_FD_71548 | JGI IMG/M metagenome (GOLD analysis project Ga0082212, IMG submission 71548) | Neocapritermes taracua P3 segment gut microbial communities from Petit-Saut dam, French Guiana - Nt197 P3 | ecosystem: Host-associated > Arthropoda: Insects > Digestive system > Gut ... | reverse complement strand
CAGCGAGTAAATAAAAAAAGAATACCGACCCCGCGATGAAAAAGACGACCCCCGGAGTCAGGAACTCAGAAATGATGCTCTTTATTGGATATCGTTTGATAAAGAATACATAAACAAGCGCGGCTATCGCGGCGGCAAAAACTATATAACAACCCATGACTAAAAGATCAAGCATTCCGGAAACACAGAGAAAAACGGTTATGAACGCTATTGAAAACATCGGCGCTGCCGGCGAAGGCATTCCAAACCGAACATTAACAAAAAGCGAGAGCGATAGGATTGTAAGTATAATGAGCAAAAAACTCATAAAATCTCCTCAGCATTTTATTGAAAGCTCAATAATCTGTTTATAAATAAAGCTCAATACAGGATTAAAGATAATATCCCGCGAAAACTTCGGCAGCCGCGATAAGTGATCCGGAAAAATATAACCAAAGAGATAATTCCCGGTTAATTTCGGTGTTTTTGAGAGGTCTTAAAAACCGCGAAGCTGTTTTCCCGAGTAAAGCGGATATGAGAAATAAGCACGGGATAAAATACCTTACTTGTATTCCGAGAATCGTACTGCCTCCGAGCCCTGAGTCCGCCACATAAAAACCGGCGGAAACAGCAAAATAAAAAATAATCAACAGCATGAAAAATATATTGCGGGCACCTTTTTTTAGGTTTTTCATCTCTCCGGCTGAAAAAACAGAACATACCGTAAAAATCACCGGTGATAGTACGGTTGTCAGCGGAGCAATCAGATCAAGGTGTCCGAAAAGACCATGTTCCCCGATATAAAAACTTTTTCGGAATCCATCGACAACAGAAACAATAATAAACCTGAGAGGATTTAATATAATAAATGAAACCTGAGCCTTCTTGTCAACCCCCGGGAGTATTTCGGAGGGAATAATATACTTTGAAAATAGGTTTGCATAAGCTAAAGAAGCCTGCCACAGAGCTATCCCCGAAATAATCAAAATCGCAAAAAGCACCAGTGGTTTTGTCCTGAAACGGAAGTCTTCCTTCGGCATGGTGAACAGCAGCAGCGAGAGTGGTAAATAGAGCGGTTTTACCATAATAATCAGGGCGAAAGAAATAAGCATTATGAGATAATCTTTTTTTGTGATATATTTTGAAGATAAAACTCCCAAAAAGAGAATCAGCGCCGCCAATACCATTGCGTCATATGAAGTCGACGACGCCAAAAATATCGTGAGCGGGAAAAATACAATCGATAGCAGCGGGATTTGATATTTTTTAGCGCGTTTCAAAGCATAAAACGACGCGAAAGCAGTCATCAGCATATTAAATAGACGACCTGCGTAAAGGGCAAAAAGCGCATTGTTTGAAATGAGCCTCGTCAGAAGAATCCCGAATGCCGACGGAAGATAAGGTAATATCAGCAATGCGTTGGAGTAAGCCTTTTTTTCTCCGATAAAAGGCTGTCCCAGACGGCTATAGTATTCCCGTATGCGACTTCGAGCTGATGGCATTCCGTGATATTTCTCGTACATTTTAAGGTTTTCGGAAAAAACATCATAGAGTAAATTAACTTCGTCGGGATAATCCTGCTTACCGTCGAATCCGAAGCATCCCATAGATATGGCATAACTTCTCGAAAAATGTATGCCCTCATCGGGAACCTGCAGCGGCGCGGTAGCGAAAGAGAATACAATTCCGGACATAATAAACAATAGCAGGGCTTTGCCGTGAAATGCCTTAACTCTTACCGATACAAAATACAGAAAAGCATAAAAAGCAGTAAACCCTAAGAGTGCTGCAGGAATCAAAATATCTCCGATAAACATTGCGGATGAAAAAAGTCTCACGGAGAGGAAGGCGAACAACGCAAAACACGCAGAAAGCATAAAATAAGCCGAAAGCCAGGTTACCGGTTTTTTTACTCGGATAACAAAAGAAGCCGCAAGACTGCAGAGCCCCAGAATGACAGCTGCCCATAAAAACAACCGGCAAGGAGAAAACCGCGGAGTCTTTAGCATGGAATTTATTTTTATCCCGTCAAAAGCTACTGATACGTTAGTTTTTTCCGTAGGGTATATTCTGAGACTCTCGATATTATCATAGTTCGCCGCGGCGCGATAAATCCCATCACTAACTTCTTTTATCCCTGCAGTAAAAGTCCCCCTGACTCCATCGCTTTTTCCAAGAAATCTGACAACCATCTCAGAATTATCATTATTCTCGCGAAACATATAAAAATCTATGGTTCTTGCCGCGATTCCGCCCAGTCCTGTCAGCTCAAAATACGAGTCATTCGCGAGTGTACTGAAACACGAATAAGAACCTTTATCTTCAGTCTGCACAAGCTCATAGAATACAAAATCAGAAACAGGATATACCTTTTCCGGATAGTCTTTATTTGCCAAAAGGGATTCTGCCGCAAAAAAAACCAACTCTGCAATTACTGAAATCAGCAATATAACGGCAGTTGACACTGCAATTTTTTTTAGATTTTTCCGCTTTTCCGGTTTTGACATTACTATGTCTTTCTTGCGGGGTTGATGACCTGCAACGCATTAAATTTCTATAGGTTGATCATATTTAAAATCTTTTTTTGCTTTTTTACCTATTACCTCAAACCATTTGGTCGGTGAGATTCCGTTTCCCGGACGTTTAACCGCGAGATTGTTCTTGGTAAATTCTTCGCCCACCATAATATCCCGACCGGCGACAATGCTCTTTCTCGCGACTTTTATATTTTTAAGTTCCGATTTAGTTGGACCTTTTGTTTCCGACCCGAGCGCTTGTTCAATATTTCTTATCGCGGTGATCATCGCTTTTAGTTCATCCGGCTCAAGACTGCTGGAATGATCCGGTCCCTGCAAGGTCTTATCGAGGGTAAAGTGTTTTTCTATTATGTTCGCTCCCATAGCCACAGCCGCAATAGGAACTTCAATTCCGAGTGTATGATCCGAATAGCCTACCTCGCCCTCGAATTCTCTTTTCAGCGTCAGCATTGCCCGTAGATTCGCGTCTTTATATGGAGTGGGATATTCGGTATTGCAGTGCAGCAGGCTTACCTCGGAGGCTCCGTTCACAAGCAGTACATTTCTCGCGAATCTTACTTCCTCGAGAGTGCTCATCCCTGTCGACAATATAACAGGTTTTTGAAGAGCCGCTATTGAGAGAAGAAGCGGAAGATTGACAATCTCTCCGGACGGTACCTTTATTACAGGCATGTCAATGGTTTCAAGAAAATCTAGACTGTCTATATCAAACGGAGTAGACAGAAACATAATCCCTTTTATCTTAGAATATTCATTCAATTCAATAAACTGCTCGAAAGTGAGTCTGAGCTTTCTGACCATATCAAGCTGGCTCTCTTCAGAATCCGTTAATTCCTTTTGGTACGGAGCTTTTTCCGCGAATATGGAAATCACGTTTTCAGGAATAAAAGTCTGAAACTTTACGGCATCAGCGCCGGCTTCACAAGCATAATCAATGAGTTTTTTTGCAAGACGTATGTCACCGTTGTGATTGACCCCGGCTTCTGCTATTACAAAGGTGTGCATGATTCATCCTCCTTATGGAAATACTGTTTTTTGCGATGTATTTCTGGAAAGATAACACAAGCATTATGCGCATGAGGCAACAAGGATAGTTTATTACCAAATTTCGATGATATACCATTCACCATTGATTTTAACAAGATCGAAGTTATATATCCAATTATCTTCTTTATCGTCAATGTTGAGATTGGTACCCACCTCAACACTGATATACTGTTCCAGTTGCGCTTGTTCAAATCCGAGAAACCCGCAAAGATAATCATACTGGCTATTTTCGTAAGGAAAAATCCCATATATATAGTGGTCCATTACAAAAGCGCCGTAATTCTCATTGTGTACATCGATTTCCCTTGCATACTCATTCGGTAAAAATCCAGCGCTTTCGAGGGCAGTTACAACAAACGGATGAAGAAGCTCGATTATCCTGTCCGGGTCGCCGTCGGAAATTATCGAAAAATATGAATCAATGACCATTTCATAACCTTTAGGCATCTCGCTTGTACCGGCATTGCCGGAGGGTTGTGTATTCCCGTAGGGTGTTGAAAATCCCTCGGAACCGTCGGGAGGGGTTCCGGGAATCATACTATACGGCGAAGGATCGAGCGAATAATTTAACTCATTTTTAAACGCACTAAAGAATCCTGTAAAAAAGCCTTTCGCGGCGGAAGCCATCACGACACCACCGGTGATAAACAGACCGGCTGCAATAATAAGTGAAGAAACAAAGACAATTGTGCTGATTGTTTTTTGCGTTCTTTTTGAGCTTATATCATTTTGTTTTTGAGAAAACGAATTATGCGCGGGCGAAAGTGTCCCGCAGGCATAACATATTTTTTCATCTTCATGCAGTTTAATACCGCATCTGTTACAATACACGTTTTCCTACCCCCGCGGTGTTCAGCCAATACTTTGCATACTTCTATTATCCATAATTATTGACAAAAGTATAGAGTATCAGTTCTCTTTGTAATGATTATATTGAACAACTGATTCCGCAGGAACTCTTGCGAAAAGAGAGAATAGCGCCGCGACGGCGGCAAAAAAATCGGCAGCGATTATAAAAAGCTGCATCGGCTCCCCATGTGAAAAAATGATAACCGCCGTCGGAGCACCTATACCGGCCACCCATAAAAACGCGGCTAATCCGAAACAAAAGAGCGGCGGATCCTCATTCATAGGAAAATCCACCGATACAACTTTTGTGAATTTTGTGTAGAACAATGACAAAATCAACACTGAAAATATCAACGCCAGCGAGGTAGTATTACTCGGGTTGATGGGAAACCTTATAAAATCGTTAATCACACGGATATAGTACCAAACGGCAACAAAAATCGAGATAAACCTTCCGCCTGCGAAATGACCTTCTCCGCGAAAATACCAACTGCCTACCAGCATATGCCAAAACGCTACAAAAACGCTCAATACTATAGATGTCAGCAGAAGGATATAGTATAACCTGCTTGAACCTATTTTCACCAGTTCCTGTTTACTCATTAACACATTGTTAATTTCTCCGCTCGATATCAGATTAAAAATCATTCCCACCGCCGCTGAAGCGGTTGCAAACCCGGCAATGAAAAAAAATATTCCTGCCGGAACAGAACTGCGTTCTATGGAACTATTGGTAGATTCTATATCTATCTCAAAATCCTTTAGCGTGCGTTTCCTCTTGATTCCGGTTAAATATCCGAGAAGGATAACTATCAGTGACAGCCCTATGCGGATAATTATCCCGCCTTTTGTAACATACCCTGTTTCCCAATCGATGAAAAACATGATATCCGCTATACGTATACATGCTATAGGAATTACCAGAGCAGTTATTAATATAAGAAACTTTTTCACAATTTTCTATTCCTAATAGGTATATAGTTACGATCTATGCCAAGATATTTATAAGCAGGTCTAATAAGACGATTCCCGAACTGCATCTCTTCAACCCTATGGGCGCACCATCCCGGTATCCTGGATATTGCAAAAATAGGGGTAAACAGATCTGATGGCAACCCCATGGTTCGATATACCAGCCCGGTATAAAGATCGACGTTCGCGCACAAGTCCTTCCCGCCTTTTTTGTCGGCAAAAGCTTTGGAAGCCAGCCTCTCAACCGCGTACAGAAGTTTAAAATCATCCTCAAACCCCTTTTCTGTCGCGAGTTTTTCGAGATTCTGCCGTAAAATCACCGCTCTCGGATCACTTTTTGTATATACTGCATGTCCTACCCCGTATATCTTTCCGCTCTTATCCCCTGTTTTCTTGTCCAATATTCTGCACAAACAGTTATATATTTCCTCGTCATCATCACAATCTTTTATATCTTCCTTCATATAGTCAAGCATTTCCATGACCTTTATATTCGCGCCTCCGTGCAAAGGTCCTTTCAACGAACCTATCGCCGCCGATATCGCGGAATATATGTCTGTTCCGGTCGATGTCACCACACGCGCCGTAAATGCCGAGTTATTTCCACCCCCATGGTCTGCTTGCAAAATCATGCAGATATCAAGCAGGCGAGCCTCATCTTCAGAAAATGATTTATTCCCCCGGTTAGTCCTCAGGATATTCTGCGCTGTGGAAAGATCCTTTTTTGAATGATGAAAATACATGCTTTTACTGTCATATATATGGCGTTTGACCTGATACGCGTGTACCATAATTGTCGGAAGCGCGGCAATGAGCGATATTGATTGGAAAAGCGCATTTTCCAGAGAAGTTTCTTCAGCTAACTCATCATAGGAGTAAAGCGCGAGTACCGATGACGCCATTTTGTTCATGACATCGGGGGACGGGCACTTCATTATCATATCCTCCGCGAATCCCGCAGGAAGCACCCGTAAGTCGGCTATGACATTTCTGAAAAGCCTCAGCTGTCCGAAGGTCGGGAGTGAACCGAATAAAAGCAGCCAGGCGACCTCCTCAAAAACATACCGTTCATCCCGCTTGGATCCTTCAACAATATCCTTCACATCAATTCCGCGATATATGAGCTTGCCGTCAATAGGTATTTTGCGATCCAAAACGTTTTCATCATAACCCAGAACATTGCATATGCTTGTCAGACCCGCGCGAACCCCTATACCGTTCGAATCCCGCAATCCGCGCATGACCGTGTGTTTTGAAAAGTCATCATTACTTATATAGTTGTATTTTTTAAACTCTTCGCTTAGATAGGAAATAGACTCTCTTTGCTCAGAGGTCATCGACCTCGTCATGGAAATACCCTCTTTCTGAAATACGCCTCGGTTGTTGCATCCATATATTCTACTTTGAAACAATTATATGTGTCAATAGCGGGAAAAGGGGGCTGCATAGCCGGAAAATAGTGTGAAACTGTCTGAATTACGTTTTTAGGCAAAGCTGTTTATTGCAGTTTTTACTGAAATAGAGATTTATACTTTCTGTAGATTTGCATCTGTTGAATTCTGCAAGACGATTTACGGCATTTTGGATCCCGGAGAGTATACGTCCTGCAGGCTTGACTCCGTGCTCCAACCACAGCCCTTTTATATTGAGAGTCTTACTTTTGCGGTCAGCGACCGGCTCTATCCGGCCAATAAGGTTCTCTCCATGCAATATCGGAAGGGTGTAGTATCCGTATTTGCGCTGTTCCTTCGGTGTATATATCTCCCATTTGTAATCAAAATCAAAAAGCGCATAAATCAGCTTGCGGTCCCAAAGAAACCCGTCAAGCGGGGCGATAAACTCTGTCCGCGTCTTATTCTCTTTTGGCCTTTCACAGCTGCCCGCAAGCGGAAGATCCTCGGTTTTACAAAACAGCGGAAATTTTATATCCTCTACACAAAGCTCACATATCAACCCCTTCTGCTGCAGAGCAGAGAACGCCCGCTCCCGCCGGACCGCTCTAAAACCGGGGATATTGAGAAACGCGTCAGACGTCCGGTTCCACATTAATCCAACGGCGCCGATGCGTCTCAACAGCTGCCACTCGTGAAAAGAATCCTCCGGAATATTTGGGTCTTTTGAATTCAACAATTGTTCGGGTATATGATTTTCAGCGAGGTCATAGTATTTCCCGGATCCTTTTTTATGGTGCACTATCAGCTCTCCGCAATAAAGCATTGCTTCAAGCGCCGCTCTTGACAGGCGGGTATTCGACCAATACCAATCCACTCTCTGATCATATTCGAGGTCCCCTGAACATATCGGCCCATGTTCAACAATAAATCGCCGTATTTCATCCGAAACTCCGGCAATCTCTTTTTGGCTGCGAACATGTTCAGTATAGCTCTGTCTGTAGCGTGACAGATATGGCCAATCTTCTGTTCTAACTATTGAAAGCTGTTTTTCGTAGTGATCTATAAGCGTCCTTTCTTTATAAAGGAGAGAATATAAATCAGATTTTTTAACGTTTTTTACCCGGGACAGCATTACAAGCTCTGAATTCTTTCCACATATATCTATAGGGTCATACTGAACGCATCCCACCCGCGATACATAATCAAGTATACCCGCACCGCCTTCATACTGATGATCCCCGAGCAGACCCTGTTTGAGCAAAATAAATCTTTTTGCCTGATCCCTTGTCAGGTCATATCCCATATCGCTTTATTCCCTTTTGTTTTTAAACAGATGTCCTGCTTCAAGGCAGTTTTTATCTAAAACCCAAATGATGCGACACAGTTCCTCACGGCTTCGAATGATGAAAATACGGGTGAAAATCCGAGTATGGTTTTCGCTTTTTCCATAGAACAACTGGGGGAACGCTGAATATGTTCATAAGTCATGCTCGCCTGTTCCGCGGAAAACCGCGTTTTCCATGTATCAAAAGGCTCAAAACGTATATCCGCCTCCCTTTCATACCACCTTGCAACCTCGCGCGCATAGCCGCATAGTGTAACGGCTCTGGGAGAAACCGCGTGAAATCCTTCCCCATAAGCCAACCGTCCCGCCTTGACAGCGGAAAAGAAAACTCCTGCAACATCCATGGCGTGGACATGGTGTAGCGTTTCCATCCCGAAATTCGGAAGGACAATCGGGTTGCCGGATCTGAGCGTTTCAAAAGCGGAAAGCCCCTTAAATCCCTGAGGGTTAACCGGGATGTCTCCGGGGCAGACTATATGCCCCGGATGAACCGCGGTACCGGGAAATCCGGAATCAAGAAACCGGTTGGTGATAGTAAGGTCTATGATACTTTTTTGTTTTCCGTAATGATCCGGCGGATCACGGCTTTCATCCTCCTTAACCGGAACAGTCTCGCTTTTTCCGTGCATCCAAATACTGCCGCATACGAGATAATGTCCTATATTCCCCGAAAGCGCTTCGATCAGCTTATTCATATCCGTGATTTCAAAACAGATCATGTCGACTACCACGTCGGCTGAAAGCGAGGCTATCATTTGCTCAAAACCCTCAGCGTCACGATCCGCGTTAATCTGTTCAACTTCCTGCCAGGCTTCGCTTTCAACCTTCGGCTGAGTAACGCCCCTGCTGACATTTGTTACCGAAAATCCGGCGTTTACAAGCATCGGCACAAGATAACTGCCGACCTTACCTCTTCCGCCAATGACGACTGCCTTTTTCATATGTATCCTCCATATAAATACTGCTATCCTGATATTAACGAGCCATAATACTATTATGATAGCATAAAAATTATTTCTTTCGTTGACTTTATTGACAAAATAGGCATACAATTAAATCAAATTATTCTGGAAGGAGTTTATTATGCCTATCATTATACCCGAAGAACAATCGAGGGAGTATGTTTCGCTTTTATTTCAAAAAATCGGGGCAAAAAAAGAAGACGCCGATATCATGGGTGATCACCTTACCATGTCCGAGATGAGGGGTATATATTCACACGGACTTTCAAGGATTCCTGTATATTCCAGGAAGCTCGAGGGAACGGGGTTTAACGCCAATCCCGAAATGAAGATATTAAAAGAGTATCCGGGAAGTTTCCTTCTTGACGCCGACAGGGCTTTTGGTCCTGTGTCGGGGAAGTACGCGATGGATAAGCTGTTTGATAAAGCGCGTGAAAGCGGTTTCGCGTCCGCCGTAATAACCAACTCCAATCATTGGGGTTTTCTCGGATACTATTCCATGATGGCGTTAAAGCATGATATGATCGGGTTTGTTTACTGCAACGCCACGAGAACGACCTCCATATACGGTTCCCCTTTCCGTTTTGTAGGGACAAGTCCAATGAGCGTGGCTGTCCCCGCCGGAAACTGTGACCCTATTGTCTATGACGCCGCGAGCAGCGTCGTGGCTATGGGCAAGGTGAACGTAGCCAATCTGGAAGGCCGTACTATCCCGGAAGAATGGACCTATGATAAAAACGGAATGGCTACGACCAACCCTGCCGACGCGCTTTCCGGGGGGAGTATGCGGGCTTTCGGCGGGTATAAGGGGAGCGGTATCGCAATTCTCATCAGTATACTGTCAGTGGCATTATCGGCGATGCCGAATGATTTTATTAACGATGATTCCTCTCCGTCATCCGGTAATAATGTGGGCGGGGTTATGCAGGTCATTGATATATCCAAGTTCAGGGATATTTCCGGGTTCAAGGCTCAGGTAGATGAGTTCATAACCGCGGCAAAGTCACAGCCGAAAGGCGAGGGTGTCGAGGAAATATTTATGCCGGGAGAAATAGAGTTTAAAAAGATGCGCGCGTTTCGAAAACAGGGCGGGTTTGAAATCGGTCCGGCTTTGTTTAAGGTGCTTAAAGATTCCGCGGAGAAATACGGGCTTGAGTACGATTTCAGCGACTGGGAAAGGTAGTGCTGTCGGAAAAGCGGCGACACTCTTTTTAAGAAATAATAAAACCCGGCTGTTAACCGGGTTTTATTATTTTTATTATTTAATGTATTCATATTTTTATACTTTTACTATTTTTATACACTGTGTCTCGGACAACACACCCTCCTTTTTTTCTTTCGCTTATAAGCTTCCCGCAACCTCCGCAGCATACGCATACTTTTTCGGGATCCATCTTTCCGTTAAATAGAATATCCCTCGCGAAACCGGGATATGCCAGCGCTTGTCTTCCAAAACCTATCAAATCCGCATCTTTTCTTTTGATGATACCGGCTCCTATTCCCGGAGCATGGTGATAAAGATGTGAAAAGCCGGTAGCGACGACCTTTGTCTCGGGTATGGCAGATTTGATCTCTGACGCGAACAAGTGCATCCTCGCTCCTGTTTTTATCGGATGCGCAGGAGGCGAAAATAGGGGATCCCGGTTCATTTGTGCCAATTCCGGAAAAGCGCTGAAATTCGGATCTCCTGAGCTGCAGTTAATAAGTTCTACACCAAATTCACTTTTAATTTCAGCAATCAGTTTTAGCGGTTCTGTATTGTCCGGCGAAAATCCCCCGCCTTCCTTCATACCGAATCCGTCAGGGTATGGGATTCCATCGTAAAAGTTCATCCTGACGGTAAGGAACATACCCCCTGATTCCGAGCGTGAAGCTGATATTGCCTCCTTGAGATGACGGACCCGGTTTTCATAGGATCTGCCGTATCTGCCTTTACGGGAGCGCACCGAAATAAGCTCGCTTATAAAGAACATATGGCAGGCTTTTACTTCGACTCCATCGAAACCTGCCAGATCAGCCAGATGTGTTATCTCCCCATAGGTATCAGCAAGCTTATCAATCTCATCGTCGGATACCGATAGCTGTCCTTTAGCCGACCTTATTTTTTCCCAGACTTTATTATCAGACGCGGGTTTTGAAACCGGATCACATGAGCGTCCGGGGTGTGACATTTGCAGAACAACGGCAGGACTTTTCCCATTTTGCTTAACTGCTGCTTCTTTCATATCCGAAATCAACCGCTGGAACCCTCCGAGCGTCTCATGGCTCAGCACAAGCTGCCTCGGATTACTCTTCAATTCCGGACACAGCGCGACTGCCTCAAACCATATACACCCCGCTCCTCCTTCTGCAAAACGCAGATATCTTCGTTCGGTCAATTCTCCCGGCGCGCCGTCCGGTTCAGCGTCCGCGCATTCTACAGGTTGTATTAAAATACGGTTAGGTATAACAGTTTTCTCGATCGTCAGCGGCAGAGACAGGACTGAGATATCATCCGAGTATTCCAGCTTTACTCCCAGCTCCGCCGCGTTCTCACGCAGCAGATCAATACTTTCTGTCTTTATTCTGCCCATTTATATCTCCTCTCCGCACTGCATCCTTTTTGCTCTGTCAATAATTTTATGATACAAGTAGATATCATTTGGTAAAAACAGTTCAGAATTTACGGATTCAACGCTAAACCATCGAATATCCGAGTTTTCTTCGGGATTAATTATCGGTTTTTCATGTGAATCGGCAATCAATATATACGCCACCGACAGGTGCAGATGCGCGCTCACATACTTGGATTTCCTGACATGTCCGAAGTTCACCAATACATCAAGGGAGGCAATTCCGTTGGTTTGCGGTTCAATTCCGGTCAGACCGGTTTCTTCATGCGCTTCCCGCAACGCGACTGCCAGCAAGTCGCCGTCACCGTCGGCGTGTCCGCCTGTCCAGGCCCAGGTATTTCTTATATTATGATGTAGAAACAGAACAGAGTCCAGCTGTCTGTTCATAATAAAACCCGAACTTGTTATGTGAGCAACTTCGTTTTCCCGCAAGAGTACCGTATCCCTGTTTCTCTCGATAAATTTGAGAATAAGAGATTTATCACATGCCTCCTGTTCATTAGTCGGGACATAGTCTTTTATTTGTCTTATGTAATTCATATCACCCGATATTACTCATCAGCAAAAGATCGAATGCTCACTTCAAGCGGGATCTGTTCCGCCCATATCATTCCAACAGCGCCGGTAGGACAGACTTTTGCGCATGCACCGCATCCGGTGCATTTTTCATTATCGACTACCGCAAGATTATCAACAACACTGACTGCGTTAAGCTCACATGCTTTTTGGCAAAGCATACATCCGATACAACTATTGCTGCAATATTTACGGGAAACCCCGCCTTTGTCCTTGCTGGTACAAGAAACATATGACTTTTTCCCGAGCGGAAGAATATCAATGATTTTTTTCGGACAGGCCGCGGCGCAGGCGCCGCATCCGTTGCATACCTCTTGATCGCAGTTCGCAACCCCGTCAATAATAGTCATCGCCCCAAACTTGCAGGCGGAAACACAATCCCCAAAGCCGAGGCATCCATAAGAACATGCCATCATGCCTTTATAAAACCCGGCAGACGCGGTGCAGCTGTCGATCCCAATATATTCATACTTTTCAACAGCTATCTCGCAATAACCTCTACACCTAACCACCGCGACACTTTCAATGACATCTACAGCCTCTGTCCCCATTATCTCAGCGATGGCGATTGAGGTTTTATCTCCGCCGGGAACACATTGATTTATTTCGGCTCCGCTAACTATAGCCAGGGCATAGTCACCACAGCCTGCATATCCACAGGCGCCGCAGTTAGCTCCCGGCAGTACGGCGGTTATAGCATCCACGCGTTCATCATTCGGTACGCTCATAAGAATATCAGCGATAACAAGCATGATCGCCGAAACTCCCCCCACCGCAACCAGTATGACAACCGCTGATATTACCGCATTCCAGTCCATATCCTTCTCCTTTTATATCTTCTGCGCATATAGGAAACGATGCTAATTAAACATATTCTCCACCATACCGGTAAATCCCATAAAAGTCAGCGAAGTGAGTGACGCCGCTGCAAGAGTTATAGGTAGTCCTTCAAAACATTTAGGAGGTTTTGCGCGACTTATAATTCTACGGACTCCCGAAAAAAGAATCATGGCGAGCATAAACCCCACCCCGGCTCCGAATCCTCCGATTACAGCCTGCAACAAGTTGTAATTATTGTTTATATTAAGTATGGTCACCGCGAGTACCGCGCAGTTTGTCGTGATGAGCGGAAGATATATTCCAAGCGCTTTATATAACGATTTGATATACTTTTTCAATATTATCTCCACTAACTGCACCAGCGCCGCAATCACAAGGATGAATACTATGGTCATTAAATACTCGAGCCCATATGGCGCCAGAAGCCAGGTATAGACCAGATATGTTGCGGCTGACGCGAGCGACATGACAAATATTACGGCTCCGCTCATTCCCAATGCATTTGAAAGATTTTTTGAGACTCCGAGAAATGGACATATACCGAGAAATTGTACGAGCACATAGTTTTCTGTAAGAACCATTGTAAAGAGAATAACAAGAAGTCCGCTAAGCATTATCGGCATCCTCCTTTATATCACACTTGGTCTTTGTGCAAATAGTCGCGAGCGGACAACTGCCGCAGGAATCATCTGTTGAAAATTTCAGCGGCGCCTTGCCTTTCTTCGCAAGAATCGCGGCAAGTATCGAAAACTTCGACGTTAAGCGACCTGCTGAAACGGAAGCCATGCCGAAAACTTACGACTTGAGCGACCTACCGGCAGGAACGGTTTTGCAGACCGCCTACCAGATACAGGCGGCGCTCCAATATCGCATCCAAATCATGACAACTGCTGTACCGGGGCAGTTAATCATTTGGGGAAAGCAGGCAGACCTCGACAAGGTCGATATGCTGATCGAGCAAATGCTCGCCGAACGCCCGGCGACAAATGCCGTAACAGAAGTTTATACCATTCATCGAGGAAATGCAGCGAGCATCTTTCCGACAATTACGGCGATTGCTCCCAATGCCCAGCCGCGACTGGGAACCTCTCCCAACCAAGTGATTGTTTTGGCAAAGGAATCAGACCATCGTAAAATCAAAGAAGCAATCGACCGGGTCAACGAATCGGATGCAGACGTTACG
>Ga0082212_10007593_pt1 | contig 14296 bp, 13 predicted proteins | sample TergutNt197P3_FD_71548 | JGI IMG/M metagenome (GOLD analysis project Ga0082212, IMG submission 71548) | Neocapritermes taracua P3 segment gut microbial communities from Petit-Saut dam, French Guiana - Nt197 P3 | ecosystem: Host-associated > Arthropoda: Insects > Digestive system > Gut ... | reverse complement strand
CGCGGGCGACCTTGCGCAGGGCCGAGTTGGGTTTTTTCGGGGTAGTGGTGTAGACGCGGGTACACACGCCTCGGCGTTGCGGGCATGCCTGCAGGGCCGGCGTTTTTTTGCGCTTTACAACCTTCTTCCGCTCTTTGCGGATAAGCTGGTTGATCGTGGGCATGAAGTCCTCCAGATCAAATATTCCCAAAGAGAGAACTTTTAAACTGGCTTGCACCGATTTGTCAACATCCTTGTGTGGATTTTTCTCGGGCGTCTCAAACTGCCCTATTGGAGGCTGCGGGGCAGACGTTTGGCGGTGTCGCCGCAACGCTTCCGGTACTGTTGCTCAAGCCTAGGGAAGCCTTCACACGCTTTGCCCACGCCCCGGCGCATGCTCGTATCGTGGAACTGTATGCGCCTGCGCGTATAGTCCTGCCCGGCAAGCATGTAACTGCCTTTGTAGAAGCGCTTGGCGGCATCTTCATATCCAGAGGCGGCGTTTGCATGCGCCTGTGCGCCTTTTCCGGCGCATCCGGCCGCAATGCCGTTGAAGGCGGCGCATTTGGCAAAATCTTCCGCCAGCGCCTGGTTGGCGCTCTCGTCGGTCCAGCCGGTCGTCGAGCCGGAGTCGCCTGGCACCGCATGTGCATTGCCCGCGCAGTACACCGTTGCGAACACGCACAGGAGGGTAAGGATGGCTTTTTTCATCTTTGTACCGTACAGTTGCTGCACCCGGAGCCTAAGTATACGCGTGTCGGCGCAAGCGCGCAAGCTGTGACGTGCGGCTTTGCGCGCGCATGGGGGCGGCCGTTTTTTGTGGTGGAGACAGCGGGGTATGATCATTGATTTGCATGTTCATGAGGAGATCTTTTCGGCATGCAGCCGCATGGGCCTGGAAGAAGCGGTGGCGTTCGCGCGGCGCTACGGACTGGACGCAATATGCATCACCAATCACGACAGCTTGGACATAGCCGGAAGCGACTGTCTGCGGACAGTGGATTTTCCGGTTTTTGTGGGTGTTGAGGTGTCCACCCGACAGGGGGACGTGCTGGCCTTCGGCCTGGAAGCCCTGCCGTCGTTCAGGCCGACCGCCCAGGAATGTATAGACTTTGTTGCCGAGCGTCAGGGCTTTTCCTGCGCCGCGCATCCTTTTCGCGCCTGGAACAACGTCCTTGGAAATTGTTTGGACAGGCTGCGCGGTTTGGACGGCATGGAAGTGTTTAACGGGGCCAATATTGATCATGAGAACAGCCGGGCGGTTCAGGCATGCCGGCGTTTGGGGCTTGTTGCGTTGGGCGGCAGCGATGCGCACCGCGGCCAGGATATCGGCAGTTGCGCCACCTGGTTCCCCGAGCCGGTGACGTCCATGCGGGACTTGATCCAGGCCATGCGAAGCGGCCGTTGCCGTCCGGTCATGCGTTGTCCCGACGGGCTGTACCGGACCGGGGACGGGATTGTGCCCCCTGTTTCCGGATGAAGGCTGCGTCGGGTCTTTCTGGCTTGACGAAAAAGCTCGGAGGATGGGCTTTGCACTTGCGCGTCCGCTTAGGCGTTTGACAGCGCAAGCGCCAGGCTGGCGGGAAGGGAGCAAGGCTCTATGTCAGCATGTTTCGACAATGTGCTCGGTCTTGTCCGCAAGCTGACGGAATCAGGCGTTCCGCCGGATTCCGCCGGGCTTGCCCTGCTGCGGCAAATCCGGAATCTTGCGGCCTGGGACGGGGCGCGCGCCGCGTACTACGCGGATGCGCAGTCCCTGGAGGTCTTCGATTGGGTTCAGCAGTACCGGGCCGCCATGAGCCTGTATTCGAAGACGGTTCCTGTTGAGCTGGAGAATGCCCCTTTTACGCGGGAGGCTTGGGAGAAGCTGGAGCGGCAGGCCGCCGCTCTGAACGAGGGAGTTGCCGAGGGCGACTATTTGCTTGACCGCCTCGACGTCTGGATTTTGGAAAGTTATTCTCTGCCCGGCGAGTGCGAGGTGCGGGCCGGGGACATTGTGCTCGACTGCGGCACGTATACCGGCAATACCAGCCTGTATTTTTCGCGTAAAGCGGGCGATGCCGGCCATGTGTATGGTTTTGAGGCTGCTCCCGCCACCTTTGAAAAATACCGGCGCAATATGTCCTGCAAGGCGAACGTCACGCCGGTGCAGGCGGCGGTTTGCGACTGTGACGGACAGGTGCGCTTTGCGGGCGATGCGGCGAATGCCGCGATAGGCGAGAAGGGCGCGGTTGTCGCGGCCCTCAGCCTGGATGCTTTTTGCGGACGGCGCGCCCTGCCCCGGGTGGACTTCATCAAGATGGACATTGAGGGCGCGGAAGCCAAGGCCTTGGAAGGAGCGCGTCACACCATCAGGCGGCATACGCCTAAGATGGCCGTCTCCGCGTACCATCAGGAAGATGATGTCATCCGGCTGCCTGGCCTCATTCTGGACATCAATCCCGCCTACCGGTTCAAGCTGCGCCATTTCTCCCGCGTGGAGTGCGAAACCGTGCTGTTTTGCATCCCGAACGCGGGGGATACGGTGGACGCGGCCCCGCATCCGTCCCCTGGCATTGCCGCCGAGGACTGCAAGCGCCTCGTGCAACTGCTGGCCCCGCTTTTGCTTACCGGCCTGGAAAGGTACGAAAGCAGTCTGGCCGAACGTTTTGCGGCTGTGGAAAGCATGTTGGAGGCCATCCCCCGGCTTGACGGGGAAAACAAGCGGCTGGTGCAGGAAAACCAGGCTTTGCGCCAGGCGGTGGAAAAGCTGCTGGCAAAATGACAGGCGGCTGTTTCATTTCCTAATACGGTACTATCATTCGATTTATTTTTTCCGTTGGCCGGCGCGAGCGATTTTTAGTTCCTGCATCCAAGTGGCCAGCGCGGTTAGGGCCATAAACAACACCGCAGAACCGAACACGGCCCGGGCCATGGTATTGTCAAGCAAATATCCGAAAAGCAGCGGGCCAATGGTGCTGCCGATATTGAAGCCTGTAAAAACCATACCAAAGACCCGTCCTTCTGATCCGGGCGAAGTGACCGCCCGTATCAGCATGTCGCGGGAAGGCACGATAATACCGGTTAACACTCCTACCATCCCAAAAACCAGTATCAGCAGCATCGGGGGCAGATTGTAAGCCGCAACTGCCGCCATCAACAACGCCGCCACCCCCAAGGCGGCTGCAGCCACGAACCCGTGGCGTTTGGTACGGTCGGCAAGCAAGCCCCCGCCCAGCACACCCAAGGCGCTGCAAAACAAAAAGGCCGTCACGGCAGCGTTCGCCAGTGGCAGGTCGGCGTCGTACCCCTGCAACAATGCAGAAACAGAAAATTTTTCCACGGGATTGGCGCTTAGGCTCAGCAGTATAAAAATCAGGGTCATCATGATGACCGACAGGTTGAACACGCGTATCGGCCTTGCTGTTCCTGTGAAGCGAGTCACTTGGCGTTCGTGTTTGTCATTTGCTTCCAGAGGCGGACGGGAGATCAGCAACAGGAGCAGCGTGCCCGCGCCCAAAAGCCCAGCGACGGCAATGGCGTTGCGCACCCCGTAAAAAACGGCAATGGGCACCAAAATGCCCGGCGTTACGGCGGTGCCCAGATAACCCGCAAAACTGTGCAGTGAGAAGGCTCGCCCCATCTTCGCTTGCGGGATGACCTTTGATAGAATGGCATAATCCGCCGGGTGGTATACACCGTTGGCAGCACCAGCAAGAGCATAGGTGAGCAGCAGGCATATATATGTAGGGTACACCGCGAGGAACAACAGGCTGGAACTGCCCACAGCCAAGCCCGCTAACAGTACTTTTCGTGCCCCCAAACGGTCCACCGCAAATCCCATTGGAGTCTGTATCAGCATCGAAACAATGTTGAAGACGCTGATCGCCAGCCCAAGTTCAATAAAACTCACCTGCATTACCTCTGGTAAAAACGGCAGCAGCGCGGGCACAACCATTATATGGATGTGGCTGACCCAATGTGCGGTGGAAATCTGCAACAGCACTGGGGTGGACAGAAGCTGCACACGAACCTCCTGCAGTGGTACCGTAGCGGCATCGCGCGGCCCTTTTCAGTTTTGCCGGGTATTTTCCTGGTTGCCAGGCAAATGCGAAATTATTTGTCAGTAAAATCCAGTAGATTCAGCCCCTCTTCCACTTCACAAATATGGTCGTACATGGCCTGGGCGGCGAGTTCGGGATCGTGACTTGCAATGGCGTTGAGTATGCGTTGATGGGCCTCAATGACCTTGGCGGAAAAATCCTTTCCCGGTTTGAGCTTGTGTTTGGCATTGGCCAACATGTTGTTCACAAAATCGAGCATGGCCCACAAAAAGGGATTGGCTGCGTATTTGCCGAGGAGGACATGAAACCTGACCTCGGTTGCATTGCGGACGACATTTTCGTGAGCATGAAAGGCCTTAACGCAGTCTTCATGCGCTACACGCAGTTCTTCGAGATTTTCCCCGGTAATCTGTTCGGCTGCCTTCCGCGCAATATACGGTTCTACCAGTTTGCGCACTTCGGAAAGATCCGCAAGCGTAAAATTTTGGAAGTGCAGAAAGCTCGCAAAGTAGTCCCTTGCTGTGGACCAGTCGATTTCACTGACCACAGGGCCGCCGCCGGCCCCGCGCCGGATCGTGATAAAACCGAGTGTTTCCAAAGACCGCAGGGCCTCCCGCAGCGTATGCTTGCTGACGCCGAATTCAGCGACTAAATCTTTTTCCTGGGGCAGGGCTTGGCCGGGCTTGAGTTTACCCTGCATGACGGCGCCCCTGATCTGTTGCATGATTTGTGTTGAGATTTTTTCTTTGTTGGTGGGTGCAAACATCCTGCCTCCAAGCATATGCTGATGTATATTGCCTGCTTTGTGCCGGAAATTCCGTAAAAATGCAAGCTGTATTTAAATTTTAATGCCATCATGCTGTAATAAATACAAAAATAAATAGCCATATATTAAAAAATTTGGCTTGACACGCACGGAGAGGGGATTTACGTAATGATCATGGGCAAGCGGCATCGCGGAGTGCCGCTTCCAAAACAGCAACAGCCGCCGGGACAAAGTTTGCCGCCCGGATGTGAACGCACGGAAACCATAAAGTGGCTCTACGTCAAGGGAGTGAGTGATGTCTGTCAGACGTTTGCAGTACTGTGTGGACAATGAATGGAAAGATTCCCGCGCCCAAAAGTATACAGCTGTGATGAATCCCAGCACAGGAGAGCAGATTGCCGAGGCTCCTGTCTGTACCAAGGAAGAGGTTGAGGCGGCCGTGGCCTCCTGCCGGGCCGCTTTTCCAGAGTGGGCATCAAAGCCTGTGGCCGTGCGCACCCAGGTTATTTTCAAATTCCGGGAGCTGGTGAACGCACATTTCGAAGCACTGGCCGAGCTGCTTGCCACGGAAATGGGCAAAAATCTGGACGAATCACGAGGTGACGTTTTTAAGGTGATAGAAGCCTGTGAGCTTGCCGTTGGAGCCCCTTTGGAACTGCAGGGCCGTTCTTTGATGGAGGCCACCAGAAGTCACGACATCGCCTCGTACCGGGAACCTGTCGGCGTCTTTTTGGGCATTGCGCCCTACAACTTCCCCGCAATGATTCCTTTTGGCTGGTTTATTCCCTCCTGCATCGTGTCCGGCAATTGTATGGTGCTCAAGGCCGCCACAATGGTGCCCCAAACCGGCATGCATTTGCTTGAACTGCTTATTGAGGCGGGTTTGCCGCAGGGCGTCGTCAATCTGATTACCTGTAGCCGGGAAGAATTGACAGCCCTGATAGATCACAAAGAAATTGACGGAATTACCTTTGTGGGCTCGGAATCCGTCGGCAAAAAAATTTATACTGCGGCCGCGCTTGCAGGCAAAAGGGTTCAGTGTCTGGTAGAGGCCAAAAATCACGCCCTCATATTGGCAGATGCTCCCCTGGAATGGACGGCGCGCAGGGTGATCAACTCCGCGTTCGGTTGCGCCGGCCAGCGCTGTATGGCCCTCCCGGCAGTGGTTGTTCAGGAATCGGCAGCCGACGAATTCGTCAGCATCATGAAAAAATTGGCCCAAGAGTTGGCCGTTGGCGCCGCGTATGACCCGGCCACGCAGCTTGGTCCTGTCGTCAGCGCCGCCCACAAGGCCTTTGTGGAAGAATGGATACGCAAGGGGATGGAGCAAGGAGCGTCTCTTGTGCTTGACGGACGGAACTGCCGCCCCAAGGGTTTTGAAAACGGCTTTTTCGTTGGGCCGACCATCTTCGATCATGTGAAGCCGGATATGAGCGTCGGCGATGAGGAAATATTCGGCCCCGTGCTGTGCGTCAAACGTTGCAAGGATTTTGAGGAAGGCCTTGCCCTGCTGAACGCCAATCCTTTTGCCAACGGATCATCGATATTTACTGTAAGCGGCTACTACGCCCGCGAATTCGCCTGTAGAACTCACGGCGGCATGGTGGGCGTCAACGTTGGGATTCCTGTTCCTTTGGGCTTCTTCCCCTTTTCGGGCAACAAGCGCTCATTTTACGGCGATCTGTATGTACTGGGCAGGGATGGAATGCGTTTTTACACAAAAATCAAGACCGTTACCACAAAATGGGTTTCCCCGGCAGAGTCGCAAGAGGCAAGGGTAAGCACTTGGGAAGGAACCATCAACCGAGACTTGTGATCAGAAAGCGTTGTGAGGTTGTGTATGGATCTGCAGTTGCGCGGCAAGGTTGTGGGCATTACCGGCGGGGCTACCGGCATAGGCCGGGCCTGCGCGTTGTCGTATTTGCACGAGGGGTGTCAACTCGCCGTGTGCGGCCGCACCCAGAGCAAACTTGACACATTCGCGGCAGAGTGCGCAGCCCTGGGTTATACGGATGTACTCTGCCATGTGGCGGACGTGGCCGACCCCGCACAACTGGAAGATTTTGTCAGCGCCGCGGTCCGGCGTTTCGGCCGTCTGGATATCTGGTACAATAACGCCGGGGTCGGCGTGTTGAAACCCTTTCTGGAGATATCTCTTGAGGAATGGGATATGGTCATGGACATCAATTTGCGGGCCACCTTTGTGGGCAGCAAGCTGGTTGCCCGGCAGATGATGAGCCAGGGCGGCGGCGGGGTCATCGTCAACGCAGCGTCCTTTACCTCTGTCATACCGGTAGCCGGGCACGGGCCGTATTCCGTGTCCAAGTGGGGCATCAACGGGTTCACCCGGGTTCTGGCGGCGGAACTGGCTTGTTACAACATTAGGGTGTTTTCCTTCATCCCCGGCATGATTGAAACCGACATCAACCGCTCTCGGGTGGCCGTCAACCGCGAATACTATGCCAAACAGGCGGCCATGAACCGGGTGGGCGAACCTGACGATCTTGCCCCGACCCTGGTTATGCTCACCTCGGACCGCGCGCCGTATTTTACTGGCGGCTGTGTGGAAATCAGCGGCGGCAAGTTCTGTGTGCAGAACCCCCATTATTCCTGGGAGGTGGCGAGCAAGGGCTGATTGTTGAAAAGGCGATCATGCCCATTCCCTGTTGCAACCCATATTGGAGGAACCATGAGAAATGTATTGCTGGGCCTTTGTGTACTTTGCCTGACGCTGGCCGTTTGCCATCCCGTCCAGGCGGCGGCATGGCAGCCTGAACGGGAAATCAGGATTCTCATTCCTTACAACGCCGGAGGGCAAAATGACCTTTGCGCCCGGAAAATAGCGGCCATTGTTCAGCAGAAAAAACTGTTGCCTGTGGCCATGGTCGTGGTGAACATGCCCGGCGCCGCGACCCGCGAGGCCTTAACCGAGCTGCACAAGGCCAAACCAGACGGATATACCGTCATGGTGCACCAGACCGCTCTTCTGGCTGCGAGCGCCTTGGGGCAGGGGCAGTTCCCCTACGCGGTGGACGATTTTACCTCCGTCTGTGGTTTCGCGGATTTTCCCAACCTCCTTTCCGTGCGCAATGACGCGCCCTGGAAAAGCATCCAGGAACTCGTGGCGGAGGCCAAGAAGCATCCCGGCGCGCTCCGCTGCGCCATCCCGGGCGTCGGGGGGACGAACCATTTCAGCCTGCTCAACTTTATCATCAACGGCAAGTTTCAGGACATCATTAAGCTGATTCCCACAAGCGGAGGCGCTCCCGCGGTTGCGGCCCTTATGGGCAAGCAGGTCGAAATGCGCTGCACCGGGGCGCCGGACCTTGCCCGCTTTATGCGGGCCGGGGAAGAACGCCCCCTGCTGCTTCTTGACGCGAAGCCCAACGAGAAGTTTCCGGGCGTGCCTGACCTGAAAAGCGCCTTCGGCATCGAAAAGGGCGTTGTCACCCGTATGGGCGTGTTTGGCCCCCCCAAGATACCCAAGGAAATCGCCGAGGCGCTCAGCGCCGCTGTCAAGGCCGCCGTCGAGACGGAGGACTTCAAAACATTCTGCGAGGAGCAGATGGCGGTGCGCATCTTCCGCGACGGCCTGGCATGGTTCACACAACACAAGGAAGACGAGGTCGTCATCAAGGCAATAGCCAAGTCAATCAAAAATTAACTGTGAAGGAGCCTCGGGGGGAGGCTTGCCTTCCCCCGAGGCCCGAGGCTGTTGTTGACAAAGGCTGCTTGAGCCTTTGGCGGCAGCCCGGCGCAAGGCGCAGGCGCAATAACAGCTTGGAGGAGTGCCTGATGTCCCCCCAGCAAATTCTGGTTGGCGTCTTCTTTGTCTGCTGTGCGGTGGTGGGTTTGACGGACCACCGGCCCTCCGCCTTTGCCCTGATTCCGGACCCATTGGACTCGGGCGGCTATCCGACGATCGCGGCAATCTTGCTACTGATTTCGCTGGGTTTGACCTTTCTTGAGGATATTCGTCTCAAGGCCCGGGGAAAGGTTGTGGTACTCGCTCCCATGAGCAAGGATACGGCGATCATGATGGTGCTGCTCATCCTGTATGCGCTAGCTTTCGAGCACCTTGGCTTTTATGTCAGCACCCTTGCTTTCTGCCTTGTCTCGCTCAGCCTCGGGTTTGAGGGGGAGAAGCCGGACTACAAGGTCATTATCGCATACAGTTTGGGCACGCTGCTTTTCTGGGTTGTCATCTTGAAAGGCTTTAACCTGTATCTCCCCTCGGGACTGTTGCTGTAGGGGGAGACGCATATGGACGCGACACTGTTTGATGCTTTTTTCGCGGCTTTGACCCCGGCCAATCTTGGCCTGACCTTTTTTGGAGTGATCTTCGGCTTGATTTTCGGCATGATTCCGGGGCTTACCGCAACGCTGGCGGTTGCCCTGCTGTTGCCGGTCACCTATGGACTCAGTCCGGCCCAGAGCATTATCCTGCTTTTGGGCGCATACATTGGCGGCATATCCGGCGGCGTCGTCTCGGCGGTTCTTCTCGGCATACCGGGCACACCCTCCTCCATCACCTCGGTCTTCGACGGTTATCCCATGGCCAGGAAAGGCCTGGCGGGAAAAGCGCTGGGCATCGGCGCGCTGAGCAACCTTATAGGCACCCTGTTCAGCTGGATAATCATGATCATCATGGCTCCTCAACTGGCGAGGATCGCCCTGACCTTCACTGCCCTGGACACCACTGCGGTGATTATTTTCGCCCTGACAACGGTCATCAGCCTTTCCGGAGAGTCCCTCTTCCGGGGCATGGTTGCCGCCTCCTTCGGGTTGTTAGTCTGCGCCATTGGTATTGATCCCCTCAACGGGGATCCGCGTCTGACCCTTGGCATTTCAGCCCTGGAATCCGGAGCCAGTGCGATCCCGGCTATGATCGGCCTTTTCGTTGTGGGTGAAATGTTTGTCAACCTGGCGGATCCACCGCCGCCGGTCAAAAGCGTGATCAGCAATTTTCGCCAGACATTTCTTACCAAAGTGGAGTTTTTACAAAGCATTCCCAACATGTTGCGGTCCTGCTCCATCGGCGCGGCCATCGGCATTTTGCCCGGCATAGGCAGCAGCCTGGCAAACTTTGTGGCCTATGACCAAGCCAAGAAAGCGGCCAAGGAACCGGAAACCTTTGGCACCGGCAACATCCAGGGAATTATCGCGTCCGAAGCCTCCAATAACGCGGCCATCGGCGGCGCGTTGATCCCCATGTTGACCCTGGGTATCCCCGGCGACACGGTCACCGCCGTGCTTATGGGTGGCCTCCTGCTGCACGGCATCGCTCCCGGCCCGCTGCTGTTCCGCGATCACCCCTTTATCGTGGACATGGTCTATATTTCCTTTTTCATCGCCGCTATCATGATGTTTCTCAGTATGGCCCTGCTTGGCACGCGCGTCTTTCCCAAGCTGTTGCTGCTGCCGCGCCGCTATATCCTGCCCTTCGTGCTCGTCGCCAGCACCGCCGGATGCTACAACATGAACACGAGTATGATGGATGTCTGGACCGCGCTGATCTTCGGCATCATCGGCTTTGTGTTCAAGCGTTATAACTACCCAGCAACGCCTGCTGTGATCGGGCTGGTCCTGGGTCGCATGCTTGAGGACAATTTGCGGCGCACCCTGGTGGATACAGGCGGCAGTCTGGTTCCTTTTGTGACCAACCCCATTTCCGCCGTGTTTCTTATGCTTGCTGTGGCGTCCATTGTGTATTCCGTCTGGCAGAGATCCCGTAAAAATGCCGCGTAGGCAGGAGCATGGGCGCCCCCGGAAAATAGCATCTGCCCCCTGTCTCACGGACAAGGGGCAGATCATTGATTTTTCCACCAGCGGAGCTACTTTTTCGTTGCAGCAAAACCTTTGCGCAGTTCATCCTTAATGGACATAAAGGCGTCATACTGTTTTTTCAGCAGTTCCTTGCTTGCCGGGGTATCCAGGTAGAAGGGCTTCTGGGCAAAAGCCTTTTCGATTTCCGCGGCGTAGTCCTTATTGGTCAGCACGACATTTTTTACCGCAGCGTTGATTTTGTTCAGGATGGGGGCCGGCGTGCCCTTGGGCGCATACAGGGTGTAGCTGGGGTCAAAGCTGATGTCATAGCCCTGTTCCCGCAGGGTGGCGATATCCGCATACATGGCCGCGCGCTGGGAGGCGCAGTTGGAGAGCATTTTGAATTCCCCGGTTTTGACATAGTCAATGACGTTGGGGATGCCGGCCACGATGACGTCCAGATGGCCACCCTTGAGCCCCACCACGCGGTCCGCGGCGCTGCCTGAGGCCACAAAGTTGAATCGCGCGCCCAGCAAGCCCAGCTTCACGGCCAGGTAATGGCTGGTGGCGCCGGGATTGTAGCCGAAGCGGTATTTGTTGGGTTCCTTTTTGCTGGCTTCGATGAGATCCTTCACCGTATCGCCGGGGAAGTTCTTCCTGACCGTGATGACTTCGCCGGTGCCCCAACCGAAGATGGTGATGGGCTCCATGTCGAAGTAGGAGTATTGAAGAATGCCAAAGGCCGTGGTGCTGTGCAGGCTGCCGTGGTTCATATATAGCCGGTAACCGTCGGGTTTGGAGTTGTTGATGAACTCGTCCGTGCCCACAGAACCGCCTGCACCGGTGATGTTTGTCACCACCACGGACTGGCCCAATTCCTTGGACAGGTATTTGGCCAGGACGCGAGCATTGAAGTCGCTGTCCCCGCCGGCGCTCATGGTGCAGATCAGTTCAATGGATTTGGTGGGATAGTCGGCAGCCTTGGCGTCAAGGTTCGCGCCGACCAGAAAAAGGCAGCCCATCATGCTGAAGGTCAAGATAGTCAACAGACGTCGCATAGTACCTCCGTGCCGCTGCGCGGCGAAATATGGTGAACAAAGGGTTATCCGTTTTGGCCGCTTGGGAGCCGTGTGCGTAATACTTTATACAGCGAGTAAGTGATGAAAAACAGGGTGAAGATCAAGATGCTGCCGGCGATGGGCCGGGTGAAGAAATCGAGGAAGTTCCCCATTGAGGAAGTAAGCCCGCGCCGCAGATTGAGTTCCAGAATAGGTTCGAGGATGAAGCCCAGGATCAGGGGGGGAAGGGGATAGCCGCATTTGGACAGCAGATAGCCGACAAGGCCGAAAAAGAGCACCGAGCCCACGTCGAACACTCGGCTGTTCAGGCCGAACGCGCCCACTCCGCAAAGCACCACGATGATGGGGAGCAGATAGTATTTGGGCACCTTGAGAACCTTGATGAAAAGCTTCAGGCCGAAAAATTCCGTCACGAGCATGGTCAAGCTTGAAAGGGCCAACAATACGAAGATGGCGTACATGAGGCTGCCGTGGGTCTCGAAGATGAGCGGCCCCGGCGAGATGCCGTGGATCATGAGGCCCCCGAGGAGCATGGCGGTGGTGGTGTCGCCGGGGATGCCCAGAGTCAGCAGGGGGATCATGGCGCCGCCGATGCCGGCGTTGTTGGAGCTTTCCGGCGCCACGACGCCAGCCAGTTCGCCCTTGCCGAAACGATCCGGATGCTTGGATTGGTTTTTGGCCACGGTGTAGGCGACGATGTTGGAGGTGCCGCCGCCGATGCCGGGCAAGATGCCGATAACCAGGCCAATAAAGGCGGAACGGATGCAGTTGACGCCTTGGCTTAGGGCTTCCTTCAATGTAATGCCCATGCCCCGCATCTTTACGTCCGCCAGCAGATGGGCCGAGGCGGTGTCGTCGGGCTTCTCACAGTTGTTGAGCACTTCGGCCACGGCATAGAGTCCGATGAGAACGGTCAGCACGTTAAAGCCGGAACGGATGACCCGGAGGTCAAGGGTGAAACGGGCGCTGGCTTCAATCGGGTCAAGTCCCACCATGGCGAAGATGAAGCCCAGCAGGCCGGAGAGCATGCCTTTCAGCAGGGAATCCGAAGCTAGGGTAATGATGAGGGACATGGAGAAGAAAGTCACCGCAAAGTATTCGTGCGGTCCGAACTTGAGAGCTATGGAGGCCAGAAGCGGGGCGATGAAGACCAGGGCAATGTTGCCGAATACAGTGCCGAAGAAAGAGAACAAGATGCCTGCGCCCAGGGCTTTGTCCGCCTGGCCGTTGATGGCCATGGGGTTGCCGTCGAAGCAGGTGGCCACGGACGAAGGGGTGCCCGGCATGTTGAGCAGAACGGCTGAAATAAGACCGCCGGAAATGCCGCCGACAAACAGGCCTATGAGGCAGGCCATGCCCTCCACAGGACTCAAACTGTAGGTGACGGGCAAAAAGATGGCGATGGCCATAGTGGCGGACAAACCGGGGATGGCCCCGAACACGATGCCCACCACTACGCCGAGCACCATCCAGAAGTACGACATAGGCATGCTTGACAGCAGTTCAAAGGCTTGGCTCAACATAATCCCTCACATAAATCAAAAGGGGAGGGGGCCGCGCGGCAGCATTAAGGTCAGCACATGGGAAAAGACCCAGTAAATCAGGCTGGACGCAATCACGGACAGGCCGGCGGTAAAGAGAATATGCCGCTGCAGGCTTGGAGTAAGCAGCAGAATCTGTCCGAACAGGTATGCAATAGTCATGATCAAGAAGCCTAAGGTATTGAGCAGCGCAATATACACCACAAGAAGGAGCAAGGTGGCGGCGATACGTAGGATGCCCGCTTTGTCTATGCCTGCTTTCGCGTTGCCGACGGCGGTATCGCGCGGCAGCCTCCTGATGGAGGCGACGAGTTCGAACAGGCTGCATACGAACAGGATACCGGCTATGACATACGGGAAAAAGCGCGAATTGATGTAGCTCGCCGAATTGGGCTGCAGGATGCGGATGGTTCCGGAACTGAAGTACAGCGCGACGCTGAAAGCCAGCAGGCAAGCTGCCGCTACGACCTGTTTGTACTTGACCAGAGTCTCCATAGCTTTCCCTTGTCCTGCGGCAAGAATTCAAGATGTCTTAATATATTCCATTAGTTATTTGATATGCCTGATGGCGCAATGCTTGTCAATGAGAATTTGCCTGCAACGTGCATGTTTTGGCCGTATTGATTTTCCCTGAAGCGTGGCCTATATTTGTTTGAGTATTCCCGATCTGGAGGCGCGCCCGTCGCGTCGCCAGCATCCTTCATTATTTCTGCTGGAGGTGCCTATGCTGAAGATTGTCGTGGTCGGTCCCATTCACGAAGAAGGCATGAAACTGTTGCGCGCCCGTTCCGATTTTGCTGTGGAAGTTTTGTCCGATTTGAGCCCGGAAGGCATTGCCAAGGGGCTTGTCGGCGCGCACGGCATCAGCATCCGCACCCAGAAACTGACAAAAGAGATGCTGGCCCTGGCGCCGGATCTGCGTATTGTTTCCCGCCACGGCGTGGGGTTCGACAATGTGGATGTGGCGTATTTGTCCTCCCGCAAGATCCCCATGGCGCTGGCCGTGGATTCCAACTTTACGGCCGTGGCGGAGCATACCCTGATGATGATGCTCTGTCTCGTCAAGGATGCCTTCGCCTGCGATGCGGCCGTGCGGACAGGCGATTTTGACTACCGCCACAA
>Ga0082212_10007592_pt1 | contig 14299 bp, 10 predicted proteins | sample TergutNt197P3_FD_71548 | JGI IMG/M metagenome (GOLD analysis project Ga0082212, IMG submission 71548) | Neocapritermes taracua P3 segment gut microbial communities from Petit-Saut dam, French Guiana - Nt197 P3 | ecosystem: Host-associated > Arthropoda: Insects > Digestive system > Gut ... | reverse complement strand
ACCTTGCGAAAGAAGACCCCAGCGAGCTCGGGTTACTCATGAACACCCCGTCCTCGGCGTTTGGTTCATGCAGATATAAAATCAAGAGCGACGAAGAACTCGCGCGGATTCTCGAAATATTCAAAAAGTACGATATACGCTACTTTTTCTACAATGGCGGCAACGACTCTATGGACACGTGTATGAAAGTTAGCGGTTTTTTAGAAGCAAACGGGTACGAGTGCCGGGTGATCGGAGTGCCGAAAACGATAGACAACGACTTATGCGGGACGGATCATTGCCCCGGGTACGGCAGCGCTGCGAAATACATCGCGACGGCTGTCGCTGAGGTCTATAGAGACTCGATCGTCTACGATACCGGAACGATCACGATCGTTGAGATCATGGGTCGTCACGCCGGTTGGCTGACAGGCGCTTCGGCGCTTGCCGGGCTGTCCGGGCCCCCGCCCGATTTGATCTTCATGCCGGAAATCCCGTTCAATATGGAGATGTTCCTGCAGCACGTCGGAAATGTGTACAAAGTGAACAACCATTGTCTTGTAGCTGTGTCGGAAGGCATCCGCTACACAAACGGCAAGTACGTATCCGAAGCCGAGACCTCCTCAACAGACGGTTTCGGTCATGAGCAGCTTGGCGGTCTGGCGGTGACTCTGGCGCATCTTGTCAAAAGGAAAACCGGCGCCAAGGTGCGAGGCATCGAAATGAGTCTGCTGCAGCGCTGCGGAGCGCACATAGCCTCCCAGACAGATATAGAAGAAGCATATCTTGCGGGGGCATCCGCGGTAGAGTACGCCGTATCGGGCGGTTCGGGAAAAATGGTCGCGTTGACGAGGGACGGCACAAACGGAGATTACAATTGCGGGATCACGTTTTTGCCTTTATCCGTGTGCGCAAACGAGGAAAAAAGAGTTCCCCGCGAATGGATCAACGAAGCGGGAACGAATGTTACCGGGGAGTTCATAGATTATGCGCTGCCGTTGATCCAGGGCGAAAATAAACGCGCTCTCGTAAACGGCCTCCCGCGTTTTGCAAAGCTGAAAAAAATAAAAGTTGATTGATAGAAAGGAAGTCGGGTCATGGGATCAAATTATAAACATGTGTTCGCACCGATCAATATCAGAGGTATAGATTTTAAAAACAGGGTCACTCTCGCGCCGCCGTCGCCAAACCTGGCAAGCGAAGACGGTCTGGTAACAAAAGACTTCGTCAACTTTTTCCGTATGTTCGCCAGGGGCGGGGTCAGCACGCTTTATGTAGGTAACAGCTCGATCGATATTCAGGAATGCAAAGACGAAGCATACCAACTCAACCTCGTCAGCGACAGGAGCATCCTGCCTTTGACGTGGTACGCCGATATGTGTAAAGAGTACGGCTGTCACGCTTCTCTTGAGATCAACCATAACGGAGAGAACAGCGCGCCCGAAGACGTCGGCGCTGACAAGCGGTTCTCATCATCATCTTACATATCAGCCACCGAGCGCGCACGCGCCAAACGTCTCGGGCGCGAGCCGATCCCTTGCATCGAAATGACGCACGAGAAAATAGACGAAACCATAAACAAGTTTGCGACGGCTGCGGAACGCATGAAACGCGCGGGAATGGATATCGCGCTTGTTCACGGCGGGCATGGCAACCTTATCGCCCAGTTCACCAGTCCGCTGTACAATAAACGAACTGACGAATATGGCGGCTCCACGGAAAAAAGAGCCCGTTTCGCTATAGAAGTCTGTAAAGCCATACGCGAGAAATGCGGAGAGAACTTTGTCATCGAAATGCGCATGTCGGCGGACGAGATCGCGGAAGGCGGAATGCACATAGACGAGACTATCGAGCTGATCGGGTATATAAAGCCGTATATCGACATAGCCCATATCTCCGCCGGTATTCACAGCGATTTTGAGATGAAGTACTACCGCAACTGGTGTCAGAACTATATGATGGAGCGCGGCTTTAACGTGCATTATGCCGAGAGGATCAAAAAGGCGCACCCCGATCTGCTCGTCAACACCGTCGGTTCAATAGTCAGTCTCGACATGGCGGAGGAGATAATAGGCAGCGGCAAAGCCGACTTTGTAGCCATGCTGCGCCCGCTCATGGCGGATCCTGACATGCCGCGTAAGTACGCCGGCAACAGACCGGAGGACCGCAGGCCATGTTTGCGCTGCGACGCTTGCACCGGGCATCTCATGATCCCGAAACCGCAGTTTTGCGCAGTCAACCCAATGACCTTCATGTGCAGAGACCTGATAGACGGCGAGGTCCCGAAAGCCCCGGTAAAAAAGAGAGCCGCCGTTATCGGCGGAGGCCCGGCAGGCATAACAGCGCTTACGACACTGGTGGATCGCGGTCACGACGTTACGCTGTACGAGAAGACGGGAGTCCTCGGCGGCAATGTAATCGGCGCCGCCGTGCCGCCGTTTAAAATCGACTGCCAGGATTATCTCAAGTGGCTCGTAAGGCAGGCTGAGAACGCCCCGGCGAGGCTGCTTCTAAATACAGAAGTCACAAAAGAACTTCTGGAGAAAGAAAAATATGACGCTTTAATAATCGCAGTCGGCGCGGAGCCTGTGATCCCCAACTTCCCGGGCGCAGACAAACCGCATGTGAGCTGGGCTGTGGACGCCGAGATGGGAAGAACTCCTGTTGGCGACAGGATAGTCGTCGTAGGCGCAGGGTCGGTCGGGCTTGAAGCGGCGATCGACTTCAGCCGAGCCGGAAAACACGTCGAGGTCATAGAGCTTCTCGATCAGGAATCTGCTATGATGGCGCTGATCGCAAGCATCAGGACAGTAGCCCGCGAGTTCCCGATGATCCTTGAGGCGGAAGGCATTCCGGTCCACTATGGTTATAATCTGACAGAGATCCTTGATGATAAAGTCAAATGCGTCGACGCCGCAACAGGCAGTGTGGTGGAACTCCCCGCCGATACCGTTCTGATAGCTGTCGGTATGAAGCCGCTCTCCGCCCTTGCTGATTCCCTGCGCCGCTGCGCCCCTGAAACTGAAGTGCGGATCGTCGGTGACGCCGCGGAAGTCGGTAATATAAGCACGGCGGTCAACACAGCTTTCCAGGCAGCCCTGCACATCTAGCATACGCGTAATAGAATGATAATCGCACAGAGAATGATGATCGCACAGAGAATGATAATCGCACAGTAAGAGGCGCTCAACTGAGCGCCTCTTACTGTGCTATATTTTATGTTATATGTTCTTATATTCTTATACTTCGACTAACTTCGCTCCAGCGCGTCTATGAGCGCCGGTATGACCTTATAAAGGTCGCCTACTATTCCATAGTCCGCCACTTCGAAAATCGGAGCGTTCTCATTCTTGTTGATCGCGACGATATAGTCGGACGTTTGCATACCGGCCAGATGCTGTATCGCGCCTGATATCCCGCATGCGACATAAAGCCTCGGCTTCACAGTAGTGCCTGTCTGCCCTACCTGATGCGAGTGGTCGATCCACCCCGCGTCGACGGCGGCGCGCGACGAGCCTACTACGCCTCCCAGCTTATCCGCAAGTTGCTTTATGACCTTGAAACCGTCCGGGCCCCCGAGCCCGGCTCCGCCCGAGACAATTATCTCAGCGTCGGTCAATGAAACCATTTCCTTCATTGCCTTTACGACCTCAAGCACTTGCATGCGCAGGTCGCCGTCTGCAAACGAAGCGTCCAGGTCTATCCTCTCGCCTATCCTGCCGGCCGCCCGTTCCGGTTTCTGCATCACGCCCGGACGCACAGTCGACATCTGAGGACGGTGATTCGGGCAGAGGATAGTCGCCATAAGATTACCGCCGAAAGCCGGACGCGTTTGCATAAGCTTTTTATCCGCAGGATCGATATCGAGTTTCGTGCAATCGGCCGTCAGGCCGGTTTCACATTTTACGGCGAGGCACGGCCCGAGGTCGCGCCCTATGTGCGTCGCGCCCATCAGGACTATTTCGGGCTTGTATTTCAAGATGGCTTGATATATGACCTTTGTGTAGGCGTCCGTGTTATACGTCCGCAGTTCTTTTGCGCTCGCGTAATAGACTATGTCCGCTCCGTACTCGAACAACTCGTCAACGAGCCCGTCGACGCCGTCTCCGCACAGCACGGCGCAGACCTTGCAGCCAATATCATCCGCAAGCCTCTTTCCTTCGCCTAATAGTTCGACCGAAACGCTCATCAGTTTTCCTTCGCGCTGTTCGGCAAAAATCCACACGTCGTGATACAGCGTGACGTCTATTTTCTCGGCTGGGACGGCGGACTTGTCCTCAATTTTTTCAAAAGCTCCGAACGGGCAAAACGCCGGTTCAAGGCACTGGTTGCACATGTTGCATTCCGGGCCTATCACGGCAAGCTTATCAACAAGGCTGATCGCCCCCTGCGGGCAGTTTTTTGTACATAACCCGCAGCCCTTACATTTATCGGTCAATACATTAATAGCCATATCGCATCTCCTATATCACGTGCTTTTCAGTCAGCTTTCCGACAAGCGCGGCCGCCATCTCTGTAACAGTGCCTGAAAGCATCTCCCCCGCGCCCTTCGGCGGCGGTGTAAAACTGCGAAAAACCTGAGTGGGGCTTGCGTTGAGCCCTACGCTGTCCGGCGACACATTGAGAGTGTTTTCATCCCATACGCTGATCTCTTTATTATAAGCTTCCTCGATCTGCATTATCGTCATGTAACGAGGCTTGTTCAGTTCTTTTATTGCCGTCAGCACACAAGGAGTTTCCACTTCGATGACCTCAAAACCGTCCTCGAGCGCGCGCTCCACGACGACAGTTCTCTCATTTATTTCTCTGATTTTCCTGACATAAGTCACAGACGGCAGCCCCAGGCGCTGCGCGGTCTGCGGACCGACTTGAGCGGTATCTCCGTCTATGGCTTGCCTGCCGGCGAAAATGATATCGTACCCGCCTATCTTCCGCACTCCCGCGGCAAGAGTCGTCGACGTAGCGCAAGTGTCCGCTCCGCCGAATGCGCGGCTCGACAGCAGGCAGGCCTCATCAGCGCCCATAGCCAGGCACTCTCTGAGCATGTACATTGCCTGCGGCGGCCCCATCGACAGCACAGTAACTCTTGTATCCGGGTAATTATCTTTCAACTCCAACGCAGCTTCAAGCGCGTTAGCGTCGTCAGGGTTAAGTATTGACGGGACTCCCTCGCGGATCAGCGTACCCTTGACCGGGTCGATCCTGACCTCGTTTGTATCCGGCACTTGTTTTGCCAAAACAATTATTCTCATTTTTCTCTGCCCATGCCTTTCTGTGGTAAACAACCACATGCTATATGACCCGTTCTGCGCAGACCGGTCACTTTCCGATGACATGTCCGGCTATGACCTTCTGCTGGACTTGAGACGTTCCCTCAAAAATCGTAAATACGCGGCAGTCCCGGTACATGCGTTCGACCTTATACTCTTTGATGTACCCATACCCGCCGTGGATCTGAACAGCGTCCGCCGCGATCTCGTTGCAGGCTTCGGATGCGTAGTACTTTGCCATTGAAGCCGCAGCGCCGGCCTCGGGGCTGTTTATATCCTTCAATTGCGCGGCTCTGTATGTGAGTTCCTTTGCCGCCTGCAGCTTTGTCGCCATATCCGCCAGCATAAAGCTTATTGCCTGAAAGTCGGCGATCCGGCAGCCGAACTGTTTGCGTTCCTTTGCGTTCTTAACAGCCTCGTCAAGCGCGCCCTGGGCTACTCCAATGCTCATGCCCGCAACGCCTATGCGTCCGATATCAAGCGTTTTCATCGCGTTTTGGAAGCCCCTGTTTTCCTCGCCAAGAAGATCGTCTTTGTGAACCCTGACGTCCTCGAGGATGATATCCGAGGTCGGGCAGCCTATAATACCCATTTTATGCTCAGCCTTGCCGCAGGAAACGCCCGGCAGTTTCATATCCACAATAAACGCCGATATGCCGCGCGACCCTTTTTGGCTGCGGTCTGTTTTGGCGTAAACGATTGACCAGTCGGCCACCGGCGCAGTCGTTATAAAGGTTTTGCGCCCGTTGAGGATATAGTGATCGCCGTCCTTCACCGCCGTCGCGACCGTACCGCCCGCATCGGAACCGGCGCCCGGCTCCGTCAGCGCAAAAGCCATGATTTTTTCGCCCGACGCTATCGGCGGAAGGTATTTTTTCAATTGCTCCTCAGTCCCGGCCAGTAACAGCGGCCCGCCGCCCAGCGAGTTCGGCGCCGACACCCAAATGTCGGTCACTGCGCTCACCCTGCCCAGCTCTTCAAGGACTATTACATATGAAACATAGTCCGAGCCTTGGCCGCCGTACTCTTTCGGCGTTTTTATCCCGAAAAACCCGGCTCTCCCCATTTTTGCCAACAGTTCCTTGGGATACTGCCCAGTCTCCTCTATCTCATCAAGGATCGAGTTTGTCAGTTCGGCCTCCGCGAAGTCGCGCGCCAACTTCCTTACGAGATCGTGCCTCTGAGTAAAAATCATACTTATGACCATCCCTTCCTTTGTGAACAGGTAACGTGGTGAACAGGTAATGTGTTGAACAGGTAATGTGTTGAACAGGCAACATGTGACTGTAAATCACATTATACACACCCGAATAGCTAAAATAAACAATAATTAATGCGTATAACTGAATACTTTTTCTTGAAAATACTTTTGCTTTGTGCTAAATTAGTAATAAAAAGATACTCTATACTATGTATACGCAATAGAACATAACTTAATTGCTGAAAATAACGTCAAAAGTAACCCGCAACGGATCGGGCAGGAAGGATGGAATAGTTTGAGTTCTACTTTATTTGACTATGAATGGCAGTTCCTAATCCAAATGACGACTCGGGTATACTACAGCGAGACATATCCCGAGACATGCAACACGTTCTTACAGCAGATCCGCACAATGATCCCATACAACTCCGGCGTGGTCTTCCAGGCAGGCAGGGAGAACGGCCGCGTCGTCCTGAACAATCCTATATCGACTGAGAAGCTGGACGACAGGCTCGATCACAACTTTTTTATCGAGGGTAAGTACCCTCACTGGGAAGAGTTTATTATGTCTCCATACAGTTCCGTATTCAGGCAGTCCGATATAATACCGCCCGGAAAGTGGGAGAAAACGAGAGTCTATCGCGAGGTTTGGCAGCCGAAAGGCGTATTTTGGGGTTTGTTCATTTCGATAGTGCATAAAGACGTCCCGCTTGCTATTCTCGGCCTCCAGCGCGATAAAGACAGCGACGACTTCTCAGACCGCGATATGTATATCATAAATACGCTGAAGGATCCGCTGGAGCGAAAGTTTTTCAGCCTGCTGGAAGACCGCAGAATGTCAGGCAGTAACGGGGCCGACAGGATCCTCAAGGCGTCGGCAAGCTTCAACCTCACAAAAAGGGAGACGGAGATCGTCTCGCTTGTCTGCGCAGGTAAGGGAAGCGACGAAATGTGTCAGGTGCTCTTTATCACTCACGCAACGCTGAGTAAACATTTGTCAAATATCTATGCCAAGACAAAAGTCAAAAACAGGACTCAACTGTTCGCGTTGTTTTTATAAGGATATTTGTCAGTTTTGGTATAGGATGTTTTTATAGTTCTTGTAGGGATTGACAAGCCGCGGCGATGTGGTAAAATTCATTCTGCTGTATCGAAAAATTTCAGAGAGGAAGAAGTATCAATGAACTCACCGAAAGAGGTCGCGCAAAACTATATTGCCACCGGTGTGGCAAAAACGAAGTATCCGGCAATAAAAATGCTCTTGCTGGGCATCCTTGCCGGTATGTTTATTGCCCTTGCGGGCGTCGGCGCGACGATAGCGCCGGTTTCCACGGTTTCAGCCTCGCTTGCTAAACTTATCGGCGCGGCCGTTTTCCCCGCAGGTTTGGCAATGGTCCTCATAGCCGGAAGCGAACTGTTCACCGGTAACTGCCTAATCATTATCTCCGTGCTGGAGAAAGAAGCAAAGTTTATAGCAATGCTGAAAAACTGGCTCTTTGTGTACATCGGCAACTTCATCGGCAGCGTACTGGTCGCGGCGCTGACTGTGTACGGCGGCACTTTTTCTCTTTTCAACGACGCCGCCGCCGCCGCTGTGATAAAAACAGCCGTCGCAAAGGTCGGTATGTCGTTCTCAGACGCTATGTTACGCGGCATACTGTGTAACTTTCTGGTCTGCATTGCGGTTTGGATGACATTTGCCGCCAAAGACATCGTCGGAAAAGTCGCAGGTCTCTATCTGCCGATCATGCTTTTTGTCCTTTGCGGCTTTGAACATAGCATAGCAAATATGTTTTATGTACCCGCGGGCCTGTTCGCCGCTAAAAACTCGGCGTACATGGCGGCGTATTCGGCGATTTCAGGCTCCTCAAACGTCAAGTCGCTCACATGGGGAACAATGTTCACAAAGAACCTTATCCCAGTCACTATAGGAAATATCATAGGGGGCGTGGTGCTGGTCGGTATCGGATACTGGTTCATCTACCTCCACGACGCTAAGAAAAAAGCGCCGACAGTGACGCATAAAAAGAAGAAGTAGCGGCGACACCCGCGACAATGAATGCTCATGCGGCGTATACGTAACGTATACGCCGCTATGTTTTTTTGATCAATGCACTATAATGCATAGCCGCGGGTTCTGAAAAGCTCCATCATTTCCGCTGTAAGAGCAATGTCCGTCACAGCAGGCGGGATCTCACTGCGCGACAGCCACAAGGCTTCGGACAGCTCGTTTTCATCGAGGTGGATCGTCGGGTCGCCGTCGAGTTCGCAGAAAAACCCGGACAGAAGCGTTGAAGTGAACCCCCACGGCTGGCTCTTATAGTATGAAATGTTTTTTACGCGGACGCCGGTTTCCTCCATGACTTCCCTGCGCACAGTTTCCTCAAGCGACTCGCCGCTTTCCGCAAAACCGGCGACAAGCGCATAGTTCCTATACGGGCGGTCCTTATACCGGGTGACAAGAAGGTTATCGCCGTTTGTTACGGCAACGATTACGACCGGTGATATTTTGGGATATATTACAAGACCGCACTTAGTGCAAACGCAAGCGCGTTCAGTCCGTGAACGTCTCGTCTCCGCTCCGCAGCGTCCGCAGTATGCGCTTGAAGCGTACCATTGATATAAAGCCAACGCAGTTACAGCCGCAAACGCCAGATACCGGGGTCCGGTCGTCCTGAAGATGGTGTGGTTTTTCAAGCTATACCCTTCCGGGATCCCGAAACAGTCTGCGTGTCTCGGATCAGGCATAAAGAACCGCTCATCGTCAATCGAGAACAGATAACAGAACTCATCCTCGTCAGTTCCCGTAAAATCCTCCGTTTTCGGAAAAATCGCTTCTTCTCCTTCAACACGACAAAAGATTTCTTCGCCGGAAAACATCATTATCGTATCTCCCGGTTCCGGTTTGGAGTCGCTGTACTGATTATTGAACACCTTCGGATATATCTCATGGATCATGCCAACTGTCTCCCTCTGCGCAGAGAACCGGTAGTCCGATCGTTTCTCTGATTGTATCTCCGAGCCCTTCTCTCTAGACTCTGCTAACGCCTAGTGTATAGGTGCCTCCCGTCATCCCGAAGTAACCCGCATAGACATAATATGTGGTTCCGGCATTGAGATGATATGTTAACCGGGCATGAGGATACCCTGCGCCATCGTCGTCAAAGGCAAGCTGACTAAAGTTCGCGTCGTACAATGTCAGGTACGGATCGCATCCCCCGGTGCTATTGGAAGTAATGAACAGCCATGTTCCCGATTGCGTCGGCACAAACGAGTAATAGGTTCGTCCGTTAACGGTAACTATACCGCCGCTCGGCGGCATAACCTGTGGAGTTAAACGGGATGCTGTAAGCGTGTAGATACCTCCCGGTGAGTCCCATGCAAGGCTGGCTTCAATGATATACGTCCGCCCGGCAACTAAAGGAACAGAGAGCTCAACATTATGATTCACCCCGCTGCCTAAGTCATCTCCGATATAGTGACCGTCATTTTCACTTACAAGAATGAACGGGAGGGTATTGCCGTTATTCGATGAACTGAATGTCCAAATACCGGATTGGTTCGGTATGAACACGTAGTACGTAGGTCCATTGACGCCTACAGACCCGCCTGCCGCGGGTATAGTCGGCGCCAATGATGCAGTGAGCGTATAGGTTCCGGTGTTGTCTAAGTAAAAGCCGGCGTTTATTGTATATGTAGTGCCGGCGGTGAGATAGCAAACAATCAATGAGTTTAAGTCTCCCGCCCGATCGTCGTCCTCCGCCAGAGTAGCTCCCGCCGAGTTTTTAAGCGTTAGATACGGGTCGCAGCCGTTACTATGGTTCGACGTGCGGAACTGCCATGCTCCTGTCTGATTAGGCGTAAAAGAGAAGTTTGTTGTTGTTCCGTTGACGCTTACAGTCCCGCCTGCTGAGGGAATGGTTGTCGGTTGCGTCACAGGCGGCTGGACCACAGGCGGTTGAACCGCGCCGCCTCCGGTATTGAGAGACACCGTTTGCGTTTGCTGGTTCCAGCCGATGTCGACGCCGAGGATGGTGCTGATTGCGCGTACAGGCAGGTATGTGGTGTTATTATATACCAGCGGGTATGTGATGTTACCAAGGCCGTCGACCGGCGTAACGTAGACTCCATTATATGTGATCGAGATGTTCGGCGACAGCGTTGCCGTAACACGCGTCCCCACAGCAGCAATTGCCACGGTCATTGTAATGACAACGACTACCAGTACCAAAAGTGACTTTACGCTGATTTTCTTTTCCAGAAACTTCTTCATCTTCCGAGCCCTCCAAATGTGTTATTATCGCGATCAACGCGTATGTTTAGTCTATCACACGCCGGTACGTTAGTCAAACGAAACTTGGAACCAAAACAATCTCCGAGACTTGGAACACCAAAACAATCTCCCCGACGAAAAACATCGGGGAGATCTATGTTTGGCTCAGTTGGAGCGGGCGATGGGAATCGAACCCACGCAGCCAGCTTGGAAGGCTGGAGTACTACCATTGTACTACGCCCGCAGAGCACTAGTGCCGTATTGCTGTTATAACAGATTTTTCAATGGATTGCAAGAAGAAAATATCAAACAAATCATCCAAGTGAAAATGAGACATTATAATCGGCCGGATACAGGTCTTCCCATAACCCATCCAAAACATACTTCTGCATACTGTAGATGAACCGCCCCCACAAACTCAATTGCCCCGGATCAAAGGCGGGTCGGTCGTTCGGATTTTCATCGCCCGCGTAATGCGCCGCGAAGGCGTCTCCAACGGCGTCCGCTATGTAATCCGCGTTATCGCCTGAGACCTTGTACTTGTTCAGCGTCGCAATCGCTTCGGCGACCACAGTAGCCTTAACGAACGCGTCGGCGTTTTGAGCGAAGTCTGTTCCCGGGTGAAGCGCGTCCACGATCGTGACGCTCTCTACAAAGAAGGTGTTGCCACTTAGTAAACAGTATCTGATTGGACAGGGCGCCGTGACAAGTGAACCTGTCTCGATATCAAAAATGTACTTATCGTCGAAAACGCCGCGGGTAATATCCTGCGCATGGTAGTGTCCTGTAAATACAAGCCGTACATTGTATGAAGCAAGAAGCCTGCCGAAATGCAAATAGTCTTCGATGAGATAATCCGGATGCAGTTTACTTTGTCCGTTCCAATGCTCTACGACGCCGTGATGGATCATTGCCATAACCGCTTTGCCCTGTTGCATTGCTTCCGCAAGCACCTCTTCTATCCAGTTCTCGGTACTCTGGTTTAACTTCCCGCCGACTATCTCTTCGACGCCGGGGGTGTTCTCCTTATAGCGGCACGCGTCAAGAGCCAACAGCCATAACCCGTCGACAGGCTCGGCTACATAGCTAAGAGTATCCGTATCCCTTTTCAGCGCATCGCCGTAACCTAAGTCCGCGTAAATACGCGCAAAATCATCTGCGGTAATACTGTCGACCGGCGTTGACGCGGCGCCTGAGTAAGATACCGCGTCCGGATTGTTGATGTCATGGTTTCCGGGCACTACAAAAACCTTAAGCCCGGCGTTTGTCAAGCGCGACAATCTCTCCGCCGCAATGTTATGGCAAACCAGTTCGCCGTCTTTGGTCAAATCACCGCTGACCAGCACAAACTGCGCGGAGGAACGCAGAATATCCTCGATGGCATAGTCCAGCAGGTCGATCCCATCGAGCAGGAGTTTCCTGTCAGCGTTCATTGTCGCTTCAAATGCCGGCCCGGTACTCCCCAGCGAAGGGTCATAAATATGCAGGTCGCTTATTACCGCAAAGTTGGCGTCAGGGTAGGCCACAGGCGCGGACATATCGGCGTTGTATCCGTACTTCAGTTTCGGCATGCTGCTGATCCACCCTGATATCAGGAAGTAGCCGGTTATGACCACGGCCAGTAAAACGCAAACACATAGAAAAATCTTTAATTTACGGTGCTTTCTCACCAACAACACCTCACTATGTAAGTAGAGTTCATACAACAGTCTGCCACATTTTAGCACGTATTATACCGGATGGCAAATCAAACTTACACATAACAGTTGACTAGTGTGCGGCAGTGTGATAAATTATCCACACGCGTAAATCGCGTAAAAACTTATCGGAGGTCTCGGTTTATGAAGAATTTCCTGAACAAGAAAATCAGCGTTAAATCACTTTTGGTATTAATGGTAGTTGTTGTGACCATGACCGTGGCAATTGCTGCCGTGGGGACTCGCGTTACGGCAACGCTGTCGCCAAACATCTCGATCACATATAACGGCGTCGCCGTGACGCCGGTGGACGGGCTGGGCAATATCACATACCCGCTGGTGTATAACAACAGCACATATCTGCCAGTGCGCGCTATCAGCACCATTCTCGGTCTCGATATCGGTTGGAACCAGGAAACGCAAACGATATCCCTCAACACCGCAGGTCCCGGAGGCGTTCAACCTCCTCCGCCGCCCGCTCCGCAGTCGGGATCCATTCCCGCAGCCGGAGGTACTGTAAACGTCAACGGAACGACAAGATTTACGTTTACGCCAAGTCAGTCCGGAGTATGGCAGTTCCGTACGTCGAACAACAATAACTGCGATCCGTATTTGTGGCTGTATGACTCAGCCGGAAGGCTTTTGTCGGAGAATGACGATTCGGACGGAAGCTTGAACGCAACGATTATTTACAATCTCACCGCCGGTTCCACATACACAATCAACGCCGGCTTCTACGGCAGTGGTACCGGCAACTATACGCTCACTGCATCTTTAGCGCCGACCATACCCGCGGACGGCGGCTCCGTCAATGTAAACGCACCGGCGATGTACGCGTTCACGCCGGCCCAATCAGGGATTTGGACATTCCGCACATCGAACAACAGCACCTGTGACCCGTACTTGATCATTTTCGACGAAAGCGGTAACTATTTAGATGAAGACGATGACAGCGGAGGGAACCTAAATGCTATGGTCTCTGTTCCTTTGACCGCCGGGAGGACTTATATCATCAACGCAAACCTCTTCTGGGATGATTCCAGAGGCAGCTACACGCTTACCGTATCACGTACAACCCCTGCGGCCTTACCATCGAGCGGCGGAACGGTAACCGTCAACAGCGCAACTTATTTCACATTCTCACCGGCTCAGTCGGGAACGTGGCAATTCTCGACTCAAACGCCACCGGAGAGTGCGATCCGTTCCTGGTTTTATTTGATTCCAACGGCAATAGACTTGCATACGACGACGATGGCGCAGGATTCCCTAATGCAAGACTGACACATTACCTCAATGCCGGAACCACATATTATCTCTACGCGCGTTATTATTACGCGCCATGGGCAAGTGACGGCAGCTATACATTGAGCGTCAGCAGAGTTTAGCGGCACAAGACGCACACCCCGCGCGGTATTTGCCGCGCGGGGTTTTTTCAAGGTTACTGTGTAACTATTTATGAGTCATTGAGTTATGAAGTTGGGTAAGCCTATATGCAAAACAAGACAGTAAAACGCAACTGGCCAAAAAGGATAGTGGTATACGTCTCCGGTCTTATTATAATGGCGTTCGGTATCGCTTTGGCGATCAAAGCGGATATCGGAGTAGCCCCCGGAACTATTATCCCCTACTCAGTGTCATTGCTGACGCCGCTTTCGGTCGGTATGTGTTCAGCGCTTTTCCAGTTGTTCTGTATGTTAATGCAACTGCTCATCACGCGGCGGTTTTCGCCAAAGCTCATTCTCCAGTTCCCGTTGGCTTATGCGTTTGGTTTCCTTTTAGACTCGTTTCTGTGGCTGCTGGACTTTGAGCTTCAGTCGATGCCGTACCGCGTATTACTATTGCTGGCGGCTCTGTTCATCTTCTCGTTCGGCCTTCGAGC
>Ga0082212_10007591_pt1 | contig 14301 bp, 9 predicted proteins | sample TergutNt197P3_FD_71548 | JGI IMG/M metagenome (GOLD analysis project Ga0082212, IMG submission 71548) | Neocapritermes taracua P3 segment gut microbial communities from Petit-Saut dam, French Guiana - Nt197 P3 | ecosystem: Host-associated > Arthropoda: Insects > Digestive system > Gut ... | reverse complement strand
GGTACTCCAAACGCCGCGCTATCTGCAAGACGAGATTAAGCTGAACTTCGCGGAGGCTACCGGGGAATGGAACGTCACTGGCAAGACGAGGGTGCGCTATGACGATGTTACGGCTAACACCACATTCGGCACGAGCAGGGCAAACGCCTACAGAATCTTGGAAGATACCCTCAACCTCCGCGACGTGCGGATATACGACACCAAATTCGAGGACGGCAGGGAAATACGCGTCCTCAACCGCAAGGAAACCACACTCGCCGCCCAGAAACAGGACGCAATAAAGCAAGCCTTCAAGAATTGGGTTTTCCAAGACCCCGACCGCCGCCGCCACCTTGTGCAGACCTATAACGAACGCTTCAACTCCACCCGCGCGAGGGAGTATGACGGCGCACATATCCAGTTTGTCGGTATGTCGCCGGAAATATCGCTGAAATCCCACCAGACCGCCGCCATCGCCCGCGTTCTTTATGGGGGCAACACCCTTTTGGCTCACGAAGTCGGCGCGGGCAAGTCGTTTCAGATGGTTGGGGCGGCTATGGAGAGCAAGCGGCTGGGGCTGTGCAATAAATCCCTGATAGCCGTGCCGGGGCATTTGACGGAGCAGATGGCTGGGGAGTTTCTTAGGCTGTACCCCTCCGCCAATATCCTTGTCGCAACGAGAAAGGACTTCGAGCCGAGAAACCGAAAGAAGTTCTGCGCCAAGATAGCTACCGGGGATTACGATGCCGTCATCATCGGTCACTCCCAACTGGAAAAGATACCGCTGTCCAAAGAGCGCCAAGAGCGTTTGCTGACCGACCAGATTGAGGACATCACCGAATCCATCGAAGCGATGAAGCGCGGCAGGGCGGAGCGTTTCACAGTCAAGCAGATGGAAAAGACCCGAAAGTCCCTGATAGTGCGGCTGTCTAAGCTGACCGACGACAAGCGCAAGGACGATGTGGTGACGTTCGAGCAGTTGGGCGTTGACCGCCTTTTTGTGGACGAGTCACATTCGTTCAAAAATTTGTTCATGTACACCAAGATGCGCAACGTGGCGGGGCTGTCGCAGACCGAGGCGCAGAAGTCCAGCGATATGTTCCTCAAATGCCGCTATATGGACGAAAAGACAGGCGGCAAGGGCGTTATCTTCGCCACGGGTACGCCCATCACAAACTCGATGGCTGAACTCTACACCGTCCAGCGTTATCTGCAATACGACACCCTGCAAAGGATAGGCATGACCCATTTTGACAGTTGGGCTTCCACTTTCGGGGAAACCACGACCTCCATTGAACTGTCCCCGGAGGGTACGGGCTACCGGGCGCGGACGCGCTTCGCTAAGTTTCAGAACCTCCCCGAACTGATGAACCTTTTTGGCGAGGTTGCCGACATCAAGACCGCCGACACGCTGGATTTGCCACGACCGAGAGCCAATTTCAATACTATCGTAGTGCCGCCCACGGACATTCAGCGCGAGATGGTACAGGAATTGTCGGCGAGGGCGAAAGCCGTCCACGAGAAGAAAGTAGAGCCTACCGAGGACAATATGCTCAAAATCACTTCCGACGGGCGCAAAATCGGTTTAGACCAAAGGTTGATGAACCCCATGCTCCCCGACGACTCCGGCAGCAAGGTCAACGCCTGTATGGAAAACGTGTACCGCATATGGGACGAAACCTCCGCTGACAGGCTCACCCAGCTTGTGTTCTGCGATTTTTCCACGCCGAACAAGGACGGCAGGTTCAATGTTTACGATGATATTAAGGCAAAACTGCTCGCCAAAGGCATCCCGGAGGACGAAGTGGCTTTCATCCACGACTACAACACTGAGGCGCAGAAAAAGGATTTGTTCGCCAAGGTGCGAAGCGGCAAAATCAGGGTGCTGTTTGGCTCTACCTTCAAGATGGGGGCGGGTACGAACGTGCAAGACCGACTTGTTGCCATGCACGACCTCGACTGCCCTTGGCGTCCCGCGGATCTGGCGCAACGCGCCGGGCGCATCGTCCGTCAGGGCAACCAAAACGAGGAAGTGAACATCTACCGCTATGTCACGGAATCCACGTTTGACGCTTATTTGTTCCAGACCATAGAAAAGAAACAGGAGTGGATTAGCCAGATAATGACATCCAAATCCCCCGTGCGCTCCTGTGACGATGTGGACGAGGAGGCGCTCTCTTATGCGGAAATCAAAGCGTTGTGCGCCGGGAATCCACAAATCAAGGAAAAAATGAACCTTGATGTTGAAGTGTCGAAGCTGAAACTACTCAAAGCCGACCACCAAAGCCAACAATACCGCTTGCAGGACGAATTGCTCCAAAGCTACCCCAAACGCATTGAAGCGTCAAAGGGGCATATCGAGGGCTTCAAGGCTGATATAGCGAGGCTGGAAACAAACACCCACAGGACGGAGGAAGGCATATCCCCGATGGTCATAGGCGGCAAGACCTACACCGACAGGGGCGAGGCGGGGCAGGCTCTTATCGACGCTTGTAAGTCAGTCAAGACCACCGAAGCCGAGAAAGTCGGCAGTTACCGGGGGTTTGACTTGCATATCTCGTTCAACAAAATCACAAACGAGTTTACTTGCTCCATGAAAGGCAGCATGACACACACCGCCACGCTGAGTGATGACCCCTCCGGGTGCATAAGCCGAATCAACAACGCTTTCGACAGAATCCCCGAACGTCTGCGGTCATCAGAGAACCAGTTGCAGACGCTCCATGAGCAAGTGGAAAACGCCAAAGCCGAACTCGCCAAACCCTTTGCGTTCGAGGACGAACTGGCCGCTAAGTCCGCTCGGCTTGCGGAACTGGACGCTTCGCTGGATATGGACGGCAACGCCGCCCCTGTCCACGCGCCTGATTTTGACGATATACCCGATGATGACGTCGCGGCGAAATCAACGGCAAAGTCAACGCCCATCAAAACGGCAACCACGCCTGATGCGGTGAGCGCCAAAGCGAAGCCCTCTCTGCTTGAAGCGTTGAACAGGGGCATGGAAAAGAGCAGGGCTGAGTTTGGCGGCGGCGATAAGCAAAAGCCAAAGGAAGTAGCCATATGAAGAAAGGGGGCTGACGATGCAGAACCGAAGCCGAAAGACCTTGCTCAACTTCCGCGTTTCGGAAAATGAAAACGCCCTAATCGCCGAGAAGATGGAGGCGGCGGGCATCCGAAACAAGGAATCGTATCTGAGGAAGATGGCGCTTGACGGTTATGTGGTGCGTATTGACTTCGCCGATGTGCGGGAACTCTCCCGCTTGCTCCGCAACGCCACAAACAACCTCAACCAAGTGGCGAAAAGAGCCAACGAAACCCGCAGCATCTACGCTTCGGATATAAAGGACTTGCAGGACAACTACGAGAAGCTGTGGGTGTCGGCGGAGGGCATCATGAAAAAGCTGGCGAATATGTAACCCAAGAAAATCGGCGGTCACTCCATCGGTAGAATGGACGTGACCGCCGTGCTTTTTTGTTGGAACAATCAAAACCATATCCTATTTTATATTCTGTTCCCACAAGCCATGCTCGTTGCAATATGCAAAAAGTTTGTCACCGTGCATCTGAGGGAAGCGCACTTCGGCATTTTGTTCAGGATACAGCTTTATCAGCAATACGCGGTCATATCCGACATATGACACAAACGAGATATAGTGTGCCTTGGTCATATCGTGGTCTATAGTCACGAAATAGTCATCTTCAATTTTCTCAATAGCCATCAAGTGCTTCTCACCCAATTTGTTTACAACCAATGCTGACAGCTTTCTGCCACAACAAGAAACATCAGCATCCCCGGTGCTGAACAAAACATTCCCACAAGTCGGGCATACATAGAATTTTATTCGTTTCATGTTTCCTCCGTCTTTATCGTTAGGGTTCAATTCCCCGACCAAGATTTTTTCTATGTTGACCCCGAATACATCGGAGAGTTTGCCCAAAAGGGAAACATCAGGACAGCCTGCGCCACGCTCCCACTTAGATATTGTCCTGTCGCTGAGATACAGCGCTTCTGCGAGTTCCTTTTGCGTCATGTTTTTTTCTTTTCGCAAATCGAGAATCAGTTTCCCTACCTTACCGCTGTCCACCAAATCCACCTCCGTTATGGTCGAGTATAATTCATCAGTATGCTATTAACAACAAACGCTTCGTAGAGTTGCCAATCAGTTCTTCGCTTATTTGCAATAATAGTTGATTGCGTCGCGGAAAAACTCGGCACAGCCGGGGGCTAACTTTTCGTAGTTAGCCTTGAATCGTTCGTCCGCAACGTACATCTCGGCAAGCCCCTTGTGGTATTCCTTGCTGTATTTCGGATAAAACACGCAGAGCCATTGCCTATGCAAGTCGCAAGCCGCCTGTGCTAAATCCCCGGCAGGGTTGCCATCTTCAAAGGCAGTCTTTAGTTTTTCCTCGTAGGCAAGTCGTAGCCGTTCGCCCTCACTGTACTGTTCTTGGGTCAAACCTTTTAGGTTGGCATTGGAAGCGTCAACCTCGGCATCGCCATACTTGCCGCGGATTTCTACACCGTATTTCTGCTCGTTCTCGTCTATGAGAGATTGCTTGAAACCCTCAAATTTTTCGTTGTCAGTCATTGTAGTTTCCCCTTTCATAGCAGACAAGGATTTTGCGACATTGTTAATCAGCATATCCAGCCGCTCACGTTTCTTATTTAACTCTGCGAGGTGATGCTTTAATGAACGCTCCTTGTCGAAGTCAGGCGCATAAAGGATGCTTTTGATTTCGTCCAAAGGGAAGTCCAGCTCCCGATAGAACAAAATCTGCTGTAACGTGTCGAGTTCCTTTTTTCCATACAGGCGATAGCCGCTTGATGCAACACGCACAGGCTTCAACAACCCGATTTCGTCATAATATCGCAGGGTACGCGCGCTTACCCCAGACATTTTCGATAGTTTGTTGACCGTGTATTCCACCGTTTTCCCACCTCACAGCCTTAGTATAAACTATTACGTTGCGTCAAAGTCAATACATAATCGAAATTATTTTGCGAAAGGAGGCTCGCCCTATGGCAACGTCACGTTTGCTCAAAATCCATATCAACAAAGGCAAAACCATAGCGCAGACCATCACCGACCGCACCGACTATGCGGAGAATCCCCTAAAGACCCGCCACGGCGAATTGGTCACGGGCTACCAGTGCGACCCGCGCACAGTCGATACGGAGTTCCTGATGGCGAAAAAGGAATATTTCCGAATCACTGGCAGGGTGCAGAAGAACGATGTGCTGGCTTACCATATCCGCCAATCATTCAAACCGGGCGAGATTACGCCCGAAGAAGCCAACAGGTTGGGGCATGAGTTAGCCCTGCGGTTTACGAAAAGCAACCATGCCTTTATCGTAGCCACCCATGTAGATAAAGCCCACATACACAACCATATCGTTTTTAATTCCACCGACCTTGACTGCGCCCACAAGTTCGTGGATTTCTGGAAGTCGAACAAGGCTCTGCACAGGATAAACGATATTGTCTGCTTGGAGAACGGCTACTCAGTCATAGATGACCCCAAGCCACCCAAAGGACATTACGGCACTTGGCTCGGCGGCAGGAAAGAGCCGTCCTCCCGTGAGTTGTTGGAACAGATTATAGAGAAAGTCTTGCAGCAGAACCCTGCCACTTTTGAGGATTTCATCAAGCTGTTGGAAGTTGAGAAATGCGAATTTAAGCGTTCCCGGCGCTCCGTCCGCTTGCCGGGGAAGAAAGGTTTTCTGCGCCTGAGCGGGCTGTCCGATGATTATACCGAGGAAGCCATCAAGGAAAGAATCGCCGGGTTGCGCCCTGCCCCCAAGAAGAAAACTCCCGCCGCCGATGCGCCCGCTCCGTCAAAAACATGGACACCGCCGGAGCGGAAGTTCAGTTTGCTCATAGATGTGCAGAACAGCATCAAGGCGCAAAACTCCCCCGGCTATGAGCGTTGGTCAAAGCTGTTCAATCTAAAGCAGTCGGCAAAGACGCTCTTGTTTTTGCAGGACAACAACCTTGACGATTTGGGTAAACTCTCCGATGCGGCGCAAAAGGCGAAAGATGATTTTAACGATTTGCAGACCCGCATCCACGCCATAGATGACCGCTTGAAGGAAATCCCCGCCATGCAGAAACACATCGGCGCTTATGTAAAGACTAAAGACGTTTACGCCGAGTACAAGCGCCGCAAGTTCAGCAAAAAGTTCTACGCCGAGAACGAGAAAGCCATCAATGACTGCAAGGCAGCCAAGGCGTTCTTTGACGAGAAAGGTCTGGCGAAACTGCCGACCATCAACTCTCTGAAACAGGAATACGCCGCGCTGGCCGCCGACAAGAAAAAGCTGTACGCAGGGTACAGCGCCGCCCGAAACCATATGCAGGAGATATTGATGGCACAGCAAAACGTCCACCAGCTTTTGGATTACCGCGATGCCGAGCGGGGCATACCCAGCGACCGCGCGGAGCGGTAAAATATCGTTCACGCCATAGGCTGAACGATGTAAAAACATATCCGAAAGAAGTTGAGGCAATATGTTTTTACGCACTCGGAACGAGTGCCAGCAGACGCAAAAGCGGCTTCAAGCAAAAACCGCCACACGGCGGTTTTTGCTGGGGGAGCATGAGGGTACTCCCTCATCAAGCGAGTAAAAGGCAAGCCTTTTACCCAGCTTGCGAGTCTGTTCGTACTTGTATTATGCCGTTACGCCGCTTTGCGGATTAGTTTGACCATATTGCGGCGCATCATGGCGTTTGCGAAGGATGCGTCTGTCAGCCATTGGATGATTCCATTTTTAATGAGGTTTCCTTGACACGCCACATCAATTCACATAACTGAGGCATTTAGTTTATGTGAATCATAGATACCGTCTGGATAAGTGCAGATGAAACCTTCAACAGCGAACAGTTCTTTACATTCGGGACATTGAAATTCGTCACATTCAATCGAATAGATAATTTCTGTACCCATATCACGTTCACTTGACGATTCACCAAGAACATAGTCATGCCAATTTGTTGTAATTATGTTATTGCAATGAGGACACGTTACTTCTTGTTCAAAGAAATAGAACGCCTCCCATAACAGATAATTATCGGATATTTCGACACCTATTGTTTTAATCAGTTCATTTCTTGCCTCATTGTCGTTCAAATTGGATTTATACTTTTCTATTGCAATATCCAACTTAGTAATATCTGGATTGGCATCCATAGACCGTGATAGCTGCTTTGCATTTGCATCTATAAAGTTAAGTTTTATATCATTATACTTTTGCGTGCCGTTTCTTATCAGCCAATCAATAAACCAATCAATAGCGCGCGGAGTCACCTCAAGTAAACGCTTATTGATATGGGTAGCCGCTGTATTCCCAAATTCACCAAATACAATTTCCCAAAATCCTTTGTTTTCTTCCTTGCCCATAATTATCTCCTCGCAAAATATGATGCACTGCCTTTTCCTAATCGTCTAAACCTCGGTTTTCTGTGAAAATCTCATCAAACCCTCCGTGGCTATCAGGGGTTGAGCCGTCACCTTTGTATGGAATCATGGGGTCTGCGCCTCGCTTGTAATACTTGCATGACTTGGGTCCGTAACAAAAACTCTCAAAACGCCATTTTTGCTTTACGCCCCAATCGTATTCAATCGTGACATTAGCCATCGTTGACCATTTGCACTTGAAGCATTTGCCTTTCCAACAAGCCTTGCTGAGAACACGACACCCGCGCTCCTCGTATGTTTCCATATCTGGCATATCGTCAATCCACGGCGGCGCTTTTGTTTCGTCAACAGACTCGTCATTCGTCTTGATGCGCTTTAACGCTCCTGCACGGTAATAATCCGCATATTCCCACTCTGGATATTTCTTCGTCCAGCCTGTCCCGCTTGCTTCGTCACCAATACGAAAGCCTACGGCTTGCTGTTGCTTTTCGGAGATTGCAACGGAAAACGGCTTCGCTTCGCCGTCAGCAACGCCATCAAGAAAAATGTTGTAGCCTGAATGTGAATGTGTGCGGTTATCGCAGCGATACCGCCATACATTTGTGCGGGGCTGTATTGAAAGAATTGTTCCGCTCCATTTGATTTTTTCCATTTGTTCAAACCTCCGAGGAAACCTCCGTGCTGTTTCGTTTTATAAAGAAGGGCGAACTCACCGCAAGAAAGCTATTATCAGATGCCTTTAGTCACTTTCATCTTGAATAATACCTAAAACAGATTCAGCGTATTCATATATCATCATTTCTATGAAGCTTTCTCTGTCCCATTCGAGTTTCTGCCTCGTCCTCCATCTTTCTAAATCAATAGTATTGCCGTTTTTGCTGTCGTCATAGCTATTAGAAACATCAATGATTCTGTCCAATAAACTAACGGCTGAACTGCTGATTTGCATTATGACTTTTTCCATAAGCCTGCCTCCTGATAATTAATACTATTCTTTCTTAGTACGGTACTCGTTCATTCCGGCGTTAACAATACAGTTTATTTGCTCAGATATTTGAACTCAATATCAGCCAATCCATAAGACTTTAGAAATAGCAAATATGGACAAGTATCATCTTCGGTGAATCTTTCAAAAGGGTCAGTTTTACAACATCCTTCACACATACCATCATTTGCCTTGCAAAAATCATATATCGGGCATGAAGAATTTCCGCTCAACGCATTAATTAGGAAATTTTGCAATATCAAAAACTGTGCAAATTGCAGATTGTCTGTGCCTTGCGGTAGAAGGCTAATACATTGATATGATTCATTCAAAACCATAGGCAGACCAATTTTATCAATGATGTCACTGAGGAAATCAAACAAATCGTAAATGTCCATATTGTAGAAATCCGAAAAAATGAACCTGCTGCTCAAAGTATTCCGAGAATAAAGTGAAACCCGCTCAATCCAGCTTCTCAGTTCATAAAATTGTGGATGAACAAACATATCACATAGGTATTTCTGAAAATCATTCAATCTCCTCTCTCTCTTGCTAAATATGGTTTCACTAAAACCGCCTCGCGCCAGCCATCCATAGTATGATAATAAAAAGCTATAGGAAGCATTATAATCAGAAAATATTTCAATATTATCTTTAACTAAATTGCCGTTAAGAAAGTGATTGATTAAGTGGTGCATTGGATTATCGTTATATAAGCATATTTCTACGATTAGTACCCTGACAGGAAAATTAATGTGTGATAAACCATAATAATCAAACAGCATATCAACCGTTTCATATGGCATCCGTGGCACATGTATTGAGTAGTGTTTTGATTCAATTTTATGAACTATGTATTCTAATAAATCACGCGCTCCTAAATGATACGCTTCCTTTTTACCAACTAAAAGCGCCTCGTATTTAAAGACTCGTGCGTTAATGGAAGGTACTAAAAAATAATCTGTTCTTATTTGCTCAATTTTTCGTTCTTCTGTGAAAAATTGGTCTGAACCTAATGTATACTCTCTTTGTTTAATGATTTCTATAGATTCGTCATTCCAGTTGTTGAATGGAATGGTTAGGTAACCCTTTTCAATGGCATATAAATTTATGAAAGAAAAAAGCGATAGGTTTGTTAGGTTAAGCCTAATGTTATAGGGAAGTATTATATCTTGGATATAATGTAAAAACTCATGCACAAAAGTTTGCGTATACTTTTTTAGCATTAGTGATAAATCCTCATCACTTTTTATATGTAGGTTAAAAAAAGACAATGAATAAAACCCCGCTAATGTTTCCAGCTTCATTTGTTCACTTCCTCCCTTGGTATACTTGTACGCTTATTCAGTTTTTGAACGAACACCTATTGGGTCAACTCCCAAAGTTTGCAAGACATCATTTCGTTCATCGAGAGAGCAGCCCTGAAAAACGGAAAGAACATATTCATATGCAAGGCTTTCTTTGTCTATTCCCAACGCAAGTTTTCCGAGCGCCAATAATTCTTTTGAATCAGAATCATTTAAGTCTAAACCAAAACAAGCTGCTATCCCATTCCTCATAGTGACCGTGCCACCCTTTCCCAATCGGCTCACAGTCTGGTCGTCCATGCCCGACAAAATCTTGAATTTGTTCTTACTGAAGCCTTTTGCCTCTCGTATTTGTTCAACTCGCCCCCAAAAAGTAATTGCTGGAGCTATAGCTTGTCGTGATGTCATGAAACTCACAAACTCTTCACGGACATTTTCAAACGCTTTCTGCTGTGCTTGTTCTTTAGCTTTTGCTGTATCGTAAATCGTGTCATTTTGAACGTTCGGATAATACCTCGGTAATTTCTTATAATCAGTCTCTACACGCGTTAAGAACCCAAACATACCAGCAGGGAATACACTGGGGTCAGCGGTTACCGATACTGCATACTCAAACAGGAGTATACATTCCTGAGGATGCTTTATCGCATATGTAGTTAGCTTGAAAACCCCATCATCATTTTGTTTTACATACTTCTGGTCATTAATGACAAAAGCATTGTCAACATATCGGAACATTCCACTTTGAAGCAGTTCACGAAAAGCATCGTTTTTACAAAACTCGTAGAAAGCTTGTTCATGAGAAATGTGGCGCGTGAGTGGGCGGTTACTTGACTTTACAATCAATGGGTGTTCGGCGAAATCCCACATGGCAGAGTTCCTCTCGAAAGGGTAAATCTCTTGGGCATCATCAACGTTCAGAAAGCCTAAATCCACCATGCGATACTTTGCCGACTGCTTTGAAACGTGAAAAAAATTTGCTAACTCATCTATGATATTAGTAAGAATAGCAATGCGATTAGGCTTATTATTTTTGTAACCATAAAGCGCAAAAATCTCATGCAGCTTCTTCTTGGTTGCGTCTTTGGGCATAAGGATTCGGGGGGCAATGCCTCGTGCTTGCCTTTCCATGCGTTCTTCGTCTTTTGTAGCATTATCTACATCAGACATTCGAGCAGGACAACGAAAAGCAATGTCTGAGTTACCCATTTTTTTATGTAGGTATGAAAAGTAGAAACGATGTATATGCCAGTGAATACACTCGTGCGCCATCGTATTGTTTCCACGACCTTCATTATCTATAGTGCAGTCGATTAAAACCGTTGCACGGTTGACAGAAAATGCAATAAAACTTTGTGCGCCGGGGTCATATACATCAACAGTTCCATCGTAGAATGCGATTGTACCTAAAACATCCCCGTTTTCTGATAACTGTTGCGAAGTGTGGACGGTAAGCCCCATACGCTTGCGGGCAATATCAAAAATCGGTACGGGCATTGGTGTTGTTAGGTACTGGGCGCAACCGTAGTAGGAAAGAAATTGTGATGCGACATCATCGTAAGTATCTCTATATACATTTGTTGGCACAAGCGTTACCTTGTCGTAGATATACTCCATTTGCCCTGTCTCCTAGGTAATATTCTCTTTGATGAGAGATAGGGCGACCAAAAGTTGCCCATGACAGCAAATAATGTTCTATTTACTTTCTCGTAGTATTTCGTAGACTTCTTTCATAAAAACCTCGGTAATTTTATCTCGCAATTCTTCATTGCCCAAAAGAAGTGTATAAAAGTCTACGTTATCATCGTATCCTGCGACCAAAGCATCTGCTACGCTATCCTTATAAATGAACTTGAAATCTGAAAACGGATTGTGCCTTGCACTCGCTTTTAACCTTTCATCATTCAGAAGAATATCTCTTATTTGCATGGCTGCTTTTGTTCTTACGCCTGTATCGCCTTTACTGCCATAGATAGCATTAATTTCTTCAATGATAACAGACAGCATCTTTAGTTGTTCTGCTTCTGGTTGTGCTGGCTTTGGTGTTTTCATTCTCAGTTCTGGATTAGATTCCATCTCTGGGTTTTCCATAATGCCCGTTTGTTCTTGTTTGAAGTCGCTGACTGTGATTTTATCAGCAATATCAAAATCGTTACCACCTTTAATATCCAGTTCTTTTACCAAATACGATAGGTAATTATAACGCTTATGCAATTCGACATTCTCATAGCATGTTGCCTGAATAAGGAAGCAATAAGACTTCAAAAAACGTCGTATAGTAGTGCGAATAGCAAACTGTTCTTCAATGCCTTTTTTGCGGACTTCGCGAGCAGCATTATCAAGCAATGCCCACATACGCTGTTTTTGCTTAGAAGTTCTCTTGGATAGATACAGCAAGTCATTAAATTCATCAATATCATTTTCTGTGAGAATATCGTAAAACTCGATTTCCTCTTCCAATCTTCGTATATCAGATGGCGAGATAGTATCAAACAATTCTGTATCCTCATAGAAAGGAGCGAATGCTTTAAGAATATCTTCGGAGTTGTTCTTGAAATCAAGGATGAAGGTGCGTTTGTCATATGGTAAGCAAATCCTGTTTAATCTTGAAAGTGTTTGCACTGCAGCCACACCTTTCAGTTTCTTGTCAACATACATCGCTGCAAGTTTTGGTTGGTCAAACCCAGTCTGGTATTTATTCGCAACAAGCAGCACCTGATAAATACTCTTGTCAAACTCTTCGCGCAGACTCTCCTGACTAAATTGGTTTATTCCTTCTTCGGTATACTGTAATCCATCAACCGTAACCTTACCTGAAAAAGCTATAATGGCTCTAATATCCGTATAGCCGTTCCGCTCAATATATTTCTCAAATTCTAACTTATATTTGACCGCCGCTGGACGCGATGATGTCACAACCATAGCTTTTGCCGTCCTATCAAGACCGTGGGCTACGTTATGACGGAAATGCTCAATAATTATCTCAACCTTCTGTGAGATATTCGTATCATGCAAATCAATGAATCGCGCAATCTTCCGTTTGGCGGTGATTGATTGCAACTCCGGGTCGTCCTCGATAGCCTTATTTATGTTGAAGTAGGTTTTCCACGTAACATAGTTATCGAGGACATTCAGAATATACCCCTCTTCAATCGCTTGCCGCATGGAGTAGAGGTCAAAGGATGCCTTCCGACCTTCATCATTTAGCGTCCCGAAGAGTTGAATGGTGCCGGGTTTCGGTGTGGCGGTAAAAGCAATCATCGTCACATTGGGCTGCTTGCCTGACTTTGCCCGCTCGATTTTAATTTTCTCTTCGGTAGAGAGTTCATCGTCCTCGTCCTCTGTGTTTTCATCGGGGATGTTTTCAACTTTACCACCTGCTAAAACATGAGTGACTGCCCGCATAAGGTCGCCTTCGGTCGAAGAATGCGCTTCATCAATAAGTACTGCGAATGTTTTATCATTCAAGTTTGCGAGCAGCTTGTTCTCTATGATGTAGAAGAACTTATGCACCGTGGTCACGATTATTTTTGTGTTTCCTCTCAGTGCCGCCGCAAGGTCTTCCGAGTGGCACTTCTCGTCCATTACCTTGAGTTGCCCGGTCTTATGGTCGATGCCCTTAATCGCTTCTTGCAACTGCTGGTCAACGATGATGCGGTCGGTTATGACAATTACAGTGTTGAAAATATTATCGTCGCTTGTGTCATGCAGAGAGGCGATAATATGAGAAAGCCAAGCAATGGTGTTTGTTTTTCCACTGCCTGCCGAATGCTCAATTAGATAATTCTGGCTTGTTCGGTTAACGCGGATGTCAGCCGTCAGCTTTTCAATAGCTCGAAGCTGATGGTAACGCGGGAAGATAAGGGTTTCCTTTTGAGTAACCTTGCCTGTATCGGCATTTTTAGTACGCTTCTTTTCTATAAATATAAATCGCTCAACGAGTAGGATGATTTTCTCTTTTGTCCATATGCTCTCCCACATATATGAGACGTTGATTCCGTTTTCATTATGAGGGTTTCCTTTGCCAACGGAATACGGCTTGTCTGCCGATTTTGGTAAACCGAGGTTAAACGGCATGAAAAATGAATTTGCCCCACGTAAGGCTGTGCAGAAGTAGACCTCGTCCAAGTCCATAGCGAAAGCTGCAAGCACTCCGCTTTTAAACTTGAAAAGGCGGGTATTGTAGTCGCGTTCATGCTTATATTGATTGATGGCGTGTTCGTAGTTCTGTCCCGATGTATTGCATTTGAGTTCCACCGCAAAAATGGCAAGCCCATTCAGGAACAACACGAGGTCAATCCGTTCGCCATCCTTGTGGTAAACTTCCTCCATTACTGAGAGGATGTTTTGTCCGTACAAAGTGTTCTGTTTTTCGTTGAAAGACGTAGCTGGACGGCGGTACATCAATTCAATTTTTACACCATTATCGAACTCAACGCCCTTTTTTAGAACGTCCACAAGAGAACGGCTTGTTTTGATAATCTCGCGGTTGATGTAGTTCAAGACCGTTTTTTCAGTCTTGTCTTTATAAAACTTCCGCAGCCTCGCCATAGCTTCGGGTTGGGTATCCTCAAGAAACTTGAAGAGCATAACCGTATCCATAGCGTAATCCGC
>Ga0082212_10007590_pt1 | contig 14304 bp, 10 predicted proteins | sample TergutNt197P3_FD_71548 | JGI IMG/M metagenome (GOLD analysis project Ga0082212, IMG submission 71548) | Neocapritermes taracua P3 segment gut microbial communities from Petit-Saut dam, French Guiana - Nt197 P3 | ecosystem: Host-associated > Arthropoda: Insects > Digestive system > Gut ... | reverse complement strand
ACTTGTCGGACCACGCGCCGAGCCCCATATGGTATTCATCCATAATTATGGCGTTGTCCGCGAAGACCAGGCCTGCCCCGCCACGCGCCATGTCCGCGTAGAAAGCCAGCATCCTGTCGGAAACCGACAGATCCGGGTTGGCCAGATATGTCCCCGTAGCCGCCTTTACGATCCTGTTTTCTATCTCCAGCCCGCCTATCCTGCCGCGCTCGAACAGTTTCGGATATTTTTTGTTCATCTTGTCTTCTCCTTATGTATCACCATTCGTTATCCGGTCTGTATCTATAGCTTTTGATAGGGACATCCGTAGTTGAAACAGCCATCCCGCCGCCCTGCTTTTTTACTATAGTCCACTTCATCCAGTTTTCGTCGTCGCGCCCGGGATGATCCTCGCGGAAATGAAACCCCCTGGTTTCCGTGCGGAAAAGCGCGGCGTTCATCATGATTTCGCCCGAAAGCGCCATGGCTTTTATCTCGTGGCAGACCATCAGGTCATGCCAGTCCCTGGCTTCGAGGTTGTCCAGCATCTTCTCCCTGACGTCCTGCAGTTTTTCCAGCGCTTCCTTCAGGCGGTATTCCGTTCGTAAAAGATTGTATTTGACCGGTGTGATGCAGTCCTGGATACAGCCGATCGTTTCGTGCGCGTCTACGCCGCCCTTCCTGCCTATCGGCGCATAGGTTTCCGCTTCGATTGCGGCCGCCTGCTTCCCGTCCACGGCAGGCATACTCTTTCCCCTCTTTACGTAGCCGGCAACCTCAGGCCCGCAGATATACCCTGTGAACGCCGCAAAAGCTACGCCGTTCCCGTGAAGCATGCCCGGGGCGCCGACCGCCCCGAAGGCGCCGCACCCGTTATAGACGCCGTCGCCCACGGCAAAAAGCCCGGGGATGCTTGTCTGGAAATCAAGCCCCACGCTGATCGGGCTGGTGTGGCCGTGTATCCCGAGTTTTACCTCCGGTCTTTCTCCCAGATAGGATCCGTTTTTCTCAAATTTCTTCTCGAAAATCTCATTCAGTTTTATCCTGTCCTCGAAGAAACGCGTCAGGCCTGTACCCTGCGAAGCGGCGTCAAGGTCGAAATGCTGCCCCATAGCCGACCATTCCGGGTTTTCCTCTACGGCCTTGGCAAATACCTTCATGTCACAGTACATGGGGCCGCCGCCTTCCATGTATTCGCGCGCAAAGCCCTTGAAAAATTCCGGCGTCATGTCCGGCGCGTCCCAGTGGACGTATTTGTCCCACAGGTTTTCGCCCTTCGCGTTGTAGGTGAAGGGGTAACTGCCGAAAATAGCGTTGCCCTTCTGTACAGCATACAGGTCGTAGGTGTTGCCGAACTCCGCGCTGCGCATTTCCGCCCCGGCGTCCCAGGCCAGTTTGTTGCCCTCCCCGCAGGGGTTGAACATCGAGTGGTTTTTGTAGCAGCAGCCAGCGGTCGCCAAAACGACAGCTTTAGAGTTGATGGTATGGAAGCTGCCGTCGTATATATCAAACCCGCATGCGCCTGCTACACTGTCACCGTCTTTCAGAAGCCCGGTTATCTGGATATGTTCCTTGAACCCAATGCCGCAGCGTATAGCCTCCTCACGCATCGAGAGGTTGATATTGCACTCGAGGCCGGTCTGCATCCAGGGGATGCCTTTGGGGAGCGAAAAGGTCCCCACCCTGCCGTCCGGGTATGTGCTCAGTTTGACGCCCCAACCGACCAGTGCTTCTTCTGTTTCGTTCATCACAGAAGCGATTTTGCGCAGCATATCCTGGTCGTCCAGGTAGTCGCCGATTTTGCGTGCGTGGTATTCCACAAACCTCTCGACCGCTTCCTCGCCGGGCGCCAGGCGTATCATGCCGTGGCCGGCGCGGGCCGACATGCCTCCCCCGCCTATCTCGACTTTTTCAGCAATCAAAACCTTGGCGCCTTCTTTTGCCGCGCGGATTGCGGTTACGAGCCCGCCGACCCCTCCGCCCGCTACCAGGACATCGGTCGTCAGGACATTCCCAATCATTGTTTCCCCCTTTCTGCCTACCGGAACGGATCCGCTGTGAAAATGGGGATCACCGGCGTCACATCGATTGCACCCTTTGGGCAATTTGCTTCGCAGACCATGCAGGCTTCACACTCGTCGAGGTATTTCACAACCGGGCTCCCCTGCTCTTCGTCAAAGCGCAGCACATCCTGAAAGCACATGCGGATACACATCCTGCAGCCGCTGCATTTCTCCCTGTCTACGTCGATCTTTTCCGCTCTCCTGTGAAACATATCATACCCCCGGAAAATTTTTATGCGCCCTGTTTGGTTTATTCGTATCTGCCGTACTTCGCTATCTCGTCCTCGACTATGGCGTCGACGCCTTCCACAGTGGACTGCATCACGGCCGAAGAGCAAAGGTAGCCGCCGCCCTTCCCCAGCACATCGATCGCCCTGCGCACCTCGGCGCGTATTGATTCCTCCGTTGCGCCGGGCGCGTCGGTCACCTGGGGGTCTACGCCGCCGGCAAAGACCAACCTGTCGCCGTATTCCGCCTTGATCCTTTTCAGGTCGTTGACAGGGCTGACAGAATGCCAGCAATCGACGCCGATCTCGACAAGGTCGCCTATGACCGGCTCAATAAACCCGCAGGAATGGTGCATGTAATACATCCCCAGCCCGTGCGCCGCCTCCACCATGCGCCTTTCCGGCCCCTTGAAGATTTCGCGCCATATATCCGGTGAGAAGAACATGTTTTTCTGATTGCCCCAGTCATCGTGCATCATGAGGAAATCAGGCACCATATACTCTTTGAAATAAGGGAATTGTTTGATACGGTAATCGGCATACGCCTCCACGCAGGCCTTGTACGCTTCGATGCCGTCATACATCGCCATAAGCCCGTTTTCAAAGCCCATGACCGCGTTGATCCGCTCAAACGCCCCCATAGGGCAGACGACATAGCCCATCCGCTCCGTCCTGTCATGCCAGATGGCGTTCGTCCGCCCCCTGGCCGCTTCCCACGGAAGGCCCGAAACATCCGGGAAAACCAGGCGCTCCGGCCACTGTGAAATGTCCGAGAACTGGCTCTGCCCCGGGACCACATGCGTCATGAGCAGGGGCTGCTCCGGATCCAGCGCCCACTTGACGCCAAACCAGTCCGTCCCGTCCTCAAAGAGCGAGCGGTCGTTTATTTCGGGCGTCGGCAGCAGTGCGCTTGCCACATTCACCGAAGGGACCCATTCCGGTTTTTTATGCTCCCATACGAGCTGCATATTCTCTCGTTGATTCATTACCTACCCTCCTTATTGGCAAAACGCCTCGCAATGGCAACGGGTTGCCCCCGCCATTGCGAGACGGTTCTACACTACACAGCCGTCAGCCGGCTTTCCCTATCAGCTTGTCCCTGGAATTCGCAAGTATGAGGAACGCTGCCGCTAGGCACACGATGTTGAATATATACATCGCCTGGAAGTTGCCGTGGAACAGCCCCGTGAGCATGATACCGACGCCCGCGAAGCAGAATGTGATGGCGCCGATGATCCTCCACGCAGCGATATAGTCCCAGCGGCCGAAGATGGTGATGACATAGGACGGGATCAGGTTCCCAAGGCCGCCCATCATCGACGAGTACACCGCGCCCGCGCACCAGACGAAAACGACGCTCACGCCGTGGAACAGCGCAAGGACCATACCAAGGATCATGACCGCGCTGAACACCATCGTCGCCTTCTTTGTGCCGAGCCTCTGGTCGAGCATGCCCGTGAGGTAGCTGCCCAGTATCCCGAAGCCGCCGCCGCATACCATGAGGACTATGACAGCGAACGGGTACTCATAGCCTACCGAAAGCAGGCGGGGCACGATCGACGCGATATAGGACATGCCGCACATATAGCAGAGGCCAAGCCCGATGCCGACGTCGAAGGTCGCCCTTGAGAAGAAAACCTTGCCTGCGGTAAACGGGCTTTTGTACTCCCTCATTTCCCTGACGACCTCACCCATGTTCTCGCTGAAAGCCGGGTCGCCGTCAGGATGCTCGCCCGCTTCCTCAGGCGTGTTCTTTATACGCGTGATTGCGATGATCCCTACAACCGCGACTATGACGGCCACGCCGATCATCGTCGGGCCAACCCCGATGGCCCCGAACGCCACAGGGATGAACGGCTGCCACAGGACGTCCATCAGCGGTATGGCCATAGTCGAGAAACCAAGCACTATGCCTTTCTTGAGCGGCCACCAGTTTGCTGTAAGCGAGTTCGCCCCGGCGCCGTTGTAGCCCCCGCTGAGGAACCCGATGACAAAAATCATCGCGACAAAGATACCCATGGTCGGCGCGTAGCCGTACAGGATCACGCATATAGCCGTGGCAAACAGGGCCAACGCGATAGTGAACTTTGCGCCTTTCTTTGCGATAACGGTCCCGAAAGTGAATACGCCTATTACAGAACACATGGCGCCTATACCGGCCATCGTGCGCATGAAATCGATGTCCCAGCCGTTTTGCGCGCATATCGCCGGCAGTATCGTGTTTGTGCTGCCGCCGGCCAGGCATGCCGAAAAGAACATGAGTATGCCCGTGTAGAAAATCATTCGTACCTGTTTGGGGCCGTGCCAGTTTGCTTTGCCTTGAGCGGCCACGGCGCTGTTGCTGTTATCCATTAATAATGCCCTCCTTTAAAAAACTCCGATAACCTTGAAAAACTCCGACAACCTTCATAATGAATCCCGATAACTAAAAAAACTCCGACAACCTGATAAATGATTCCCGATAACTTGTTAAACTACGACAGCCTTTATCAATAGAACCCGATAACTTGCATAACACAAATAACTATTACTGCCCGCAGCAACCTGTGGATGCCCGGGCAGCTTATGCTAACCCTTGTATTCCGGCAGGTGCGCGATCACGTCGTCGACCGTGGTAACAAGGCCCCACATCCGCATCATCCTGTTAAGTACCGTCTCCGCGCAGATCTCGTCGCGCTTCGGCGCGCCTGTCGCGTCGCGCGGCACGACCACCGAATACCAGGCGTTCGTGAGCTGAACCATGGAATTGTACAGCGTTGAATGGGCCGTCCACCCGGTCATCACGATGTCCCGCACACCGAACTGGCGCAGGTACTCATCCAGGTGGCTCCCGGTCATGGGGCTGTGCCCGGTGTGGTAGAGCACGGGCTCTTCGGGGAGCCGCCCCATCTCGGGTATTATTTGGCAAAGCTCCGCGAGCGCCGGGTTGTCAAGCCGCCCCTCCGGCGCGGTCAGCCTGCTCATCTCGAAGATATGCCCCCATTTCGGCAGGTAGCCGATCGGGTTTGGGACAACGCTGACAAATACGACCGGCAGCCCTTTCTCCCGGAACGCCGCGATCAGCTTCTTCTGCATCTCTATCGTATTGAGGCGGTCCATCGCTTCCTTTTCCTGTGCGAACGGCGCGCCCGACATCTTCCCTGTACCCGCGATCCCGACCTGCATATGGTTTATTACAAGCGCGGGGTTCCCGTCGAAGCCCCATTCGGGGACCTCCCAGTCACCAGTCTCCCATCCCGGGATGATTCCAGCTAATTCTGCCATTTTTTTCCTCCTTTTTTGATAAGAAAAACCTTGTTGGATTGTGAGATTATCATGTCATTCAAATCAAACCTGTGTAAATAATCAATCTGTTTGACAATGACGCCCCGGTTTTATATAGTTTGTATAAAAGGCGGTAAGCACGGATGCAGCTAAGTCTTGAAATCATAAAAAGGCGCCTTGAAAAGCGCTATACCGCCAGTCTCTACGGGGAGCCGCACACCGGTCTCACCCTCAGCCGCCCGAAATACTACTACCCCGGCCTCCATCTTAAAGAGGGCGGGTTTTATATCATCGACCACAGTGCATACGGGGCGGAAAACTGGGACGGGTGCTTCCTGGCCTGCGCCGGCGGCGCCGTGCAGCCCCCGAAGCACGGCAATTTCCGGCTGCTGGTTATAGAGGGCGCGTCCATAGGCGAGGCCATCAATTCAATAAACGAGATCTATGATTTTTACGACGCCTGGGACCTGTCCCTTAAAACGCGGGCAAAGACAGGCGCCGAGCATGTGCATGCCATGCTGGACGCCAGCATACCCGTATTTGAAAACATCATCCGCCTCATGAACGCCAATTTCAAATTTGAGTACGTGAGCGACGAAGAGCAAGATAAGGCCCCGGATGTAATGCATCCGGACGAGAGCGGTTTCGTGCCGCTGGACATAGTCAATTCCCTCAAGGCCGACCCGTACTATTCGGACATCAACGAGGTCAGGGCGCCGTATATCTTCCCGGCCGGCATACTGCCCTTCAACAGCCTGTGCGTGAACCTGCTTACCGAAGGGAGGCTTGTCGGCCGCATCGTGATCAACGAAGTGGCCCGCCCCATCCATGAGACGGACTTCACGCTGCTTGCCCACCTGGCGGAGTATGTGCAGGACGCCTATATAGACCTGCTCCAGACGCGCGACCAGCCGATATTCGAGATGAAATACGCGATCGAGCGGGTTCTTGACGGCAACGACCCCGGCGCGACCGATTTGATGAGGATCATCGGCAAATACCACTGGGCGCGCCACGACAGCTTCGTCTGCCTGAAGTTCTCATCGGACGAACTGACTTCGCCGGAAAAACACTATTTCTGCCGTGAATTCGAAAAACGCTGCAAAGGGGCCTGCGCAATCGAATTTGACGAAAGCATCGTGGTTATCACAAACCTTTCGCTTGGGGGCCAGACATATGAAACCTTTGTCCCATGCATCGAACCCTTTGTGAAAGAGGGCTTTTACAAGGTCGGGGCAAGCGTAGTGTTTGACGATATCACACACCTAAGGTGGCGCTATCTCCAGGCGCAGATAGCGCTCGAAACAGGAATGCAAAGCGATTCGTCAAACTGGGTATTCAATTTCGAGGACTTCCGGTTCAGGTACCTGATGGGCAAATGCGCCGAAGGGCTGCTTCCGGAGTTCGTCTGCCACACTGAACTGGCAAGGCTGAAGCGGATAGACGCGGAAACAGGGGCAAACTATTTCGAATCACTCAGCCTCTACCTGAAAAACTGCCGCAACGCCGTACAGACCGCGGACGCGCTTTTCATCCACAGACTCACGCTCATCTACAGGCTGAACAGGATCAAGGAGCTCACCTCACTCAGATGGGACACCCCCGAAGACTATTTCAGCCTCCTTTTGTCAATCAACATCCTGGAACACAATCTGTGAAAGCCATAGCCCTCACACCGGGGTGAACAGCGCCCCTCACACCGGGGTGAACAGCGCCGCGTGGGGCTTGTCCTCCATCATTTCAGCCAGGCCGTCCAGACTGCCGTGCCATATGCACCTTGCCTGGCAGGCTTTTTCGCAGGCAGTCTTGCCCTCCCCGTCTTCGCGGCCCTTGCACAGGTCGCAATGCTTTGTGGGGAACGGGAGGTAGTCTATGCGGAGCCGGCCCCCTTCTTCAACGCCCTGGGTGATGATCTCGTTCATCTTTATCCCGCCGATGCCAACGGGATAACCGTGCTCCTGCTTGCAGGCCACGACGCAGCTCTGGCAGCCGGTGCAGTATTCATATTCTATAAGCAAACCTTTTCGCGGCATTGTATCGCTCCTTTCGCGTCAGTCCAAGGCCTTTGAGATACGGACAAGCATATACGACAGCGGCCCCCCGCCAAACCCCGCGGAATCGTTGTAGCCCATAGGGATAAGCTGGTTGCAGTTGAGGTCCCAGACGCGGTACGGGTTCTCGTCGCCGCCTTCTTTCGGCTTCTCTTCGGGCAGCCACCAGGCATGGGGGACCATAATGGTTTTCGGGTGTATGATTGGGGTAACTTTCGCGATCCGCTTGAAACTCCCCATGGTCCCTTCGATGAGCACCCAGTCGCCGTTTTTGATGCCCTTTTCCTCTGCGGTTTCAGGGCTTATTTCCACAAGCGGGTCGGGGTCACACTCGCGCAGCCAGGGGACCTGCCTGTGTTCGGAGTGGAACAGCACGGGGGAGCGGCGGCCTGTCATCATGATGAGGGGGTACTCGGAGAATACTTCCGGCGTTGTTTCCTCGCTTTGGGGTTCCAGCCCGCGGAAGTACGGCAGGGGGTCATAGCCCCATTCCTCAAACCTGGTCGAGAACAGCTCCACCTTGCCTGTGGGCGTACGGAACCCGGGCTTTTTGTCCGGGCGGAGCTGGCCTTTTTCATAACGCCGGTAGGGCCGGCTGCCGCAGGGATGGCCCTCGGGCGCCAGGTCCCACACCTTGTCTATCATCTCCTCAAATGTGTACCCGGAGGGTTTCATCCGGTCGGTCAGCATTTCGCGCACGCTGCCCCACGGGACCGCCCCGGGGTTCAGCCGCTTGGCCAGCGTGAAGTTGATCTCCCAGTCCGGCTTGCATTCGGGCACGTCTATGATCTTGTGTATGATATTTAAAGGGCCGCCGATGCAGTACAAAGAATCCTTCTCAGGCAGGCTGGCGGCGGGCAGTACGATATCGGCCACAAGGTACGCCGTCGGGGTCATGAACAGGTCGACCACGACGTTGAAGTCGAGTTTTTTGGCGGCCTCGTAATGTCTCCTCACATCCTGCGCCTGGTTGGCCAGGGGGTTGCAGCCCTGCATCCAAAGCCCGTGTATCCCGTAAGGCTCCCCCGTCTCCATCTGTTCGATAACGGTATCTTCCTGGGCCCATGAACGGAAATTCTTCACGAGTGGGTATTTGTCGGCGCCGATCCTTTTTTCACTCAATTTTTTGTACAGGTCCTCCCCGTAAAGCTGTATCACCTCTTCGGTGGAATAAGGGTAGGTGGTCACGCCGTAGGCGGGGCGGCATATCACGCACCCGCCCGGCACGTCAAGGTTGCCGGTGACGGCGATCAGGCGGTGGATGTTCATTATGGCCTGGTTGCCTTCCGGGACGCCCTCCACCGGCCGGCCGATCTCAATGCCCGCCGGGCCGTTTTCGGCAAACATGCGGGCCGCCGCGCGGATTTTCTCCGCGGGGATCCATGTGATGGGCTCGGCCCATTCCGGCGTGAACCGCTTCACCCTCTCCGCCAACTCTTCGTAGCCGTGGCACCATTTGTCTATGAAGCCGCGGTCTATAAGGCCTTCCCCGCAGACCACATTCAGCATCGCAAGCGCCAGGGCGTTGTCGGTCCCGGGCCGGATCTGCAAAAACAGGTCCGCCCTCGTAGCGATCCAGGTTTCACGCGGGTCGATCACTATGATTTTCGATCCCCTGCGCATCAGGTCGATGAACCAGTGATCCGACCAGTAATGGTTCACGCAGCCCCGCCCCACCGAGCAGCTCCATACTATGGCGCACTTGGTGGACTCGTATTCGGGGTTCTCAAAACGCTCCGGGAAGAACTGCGCCGCGTCGGGGTAGGAAAAATCGCCCTGGATGCAAAACCCGGCCGACAGCTGTGGGGTGAAGCATGAATGCCCCGACAGCCCCCACATGCACCAGTTTGGGCTGCCGTAGGAGTAGGCCAGGAATGAGAGCGGGCCGCCGCAGTCCCTGCCGGTGCCCTGCGAGAAAACGATGGACTCAGGGCCCCACTTTTCCGCGATCCCCCTCATCCGGCCCTCGCATATATCGAAGGCCTCGTCCCAGGTGATCTCCTGCCATTTCCCTTCGCCGCGTTCCCCCGCACGCTTGAGCGGGCGCCTGAGACGATCGGGGTGGTAAATATACTGGGTCAGCGCAAGCGCTCTGGGGCAGGCCCGCCCCTGGTACCATGGATGGTCCGGGTTGCCCTCCACCTTGACGACACGCCCGTCCCGGACATGGAATTCCAGGCCGCAGCCGCCATGGCAGCCGCAACCCGCCGACCAGCCGCCCATGCGGTAAATCTGTTCAGCCCCGGTTAGTCCGCCCATATCTGTCAACCTCCGTGTATTTTTTCTGATTGTTTTGGTTGATTCATTCTATACCAGATGAACGAGGGAATTCAATAAAAAACCGGGATATTAATGTTTGTATATGATATTCTTTTAGCGAAATATTCAGCGATATATAAGGAGGGAAAAATGTCGATTCAAAAAACCAGGGAAAGGATGGAAATCCGGGAAAACTGGCACGGCAGCGACAGGCTTTGGACCCTGAGCTGCATATCCAATGACGACGGGTTCCGCGTTGCTTCCGTCCTCGTCATGGGCAAGGAGGAATGCGTGGTCTGGGATACGCAGTGGACGCTTTCAAACGCGCACCGGGCCGTGGCGGAGCTCCTTGAGTACGGCAGGAAGCCGAAGGCCATCTTCCTCTCACACGCCCATCCGGATCACTATTTCGGTACCCAGGCCTTCCTCGACGCGTTCCCGGGCACGCCGGTATACGCCTTTGAAGAGGATATCGCGGTAATAGAAGCGCAGTTCATCCCCAAGCTCGAACGCCGGGAGATGGATTTTGGCGGGGGGATGAATTCACCCGACAGGCCGTTCCCCATCACCCCTTACAAAAAAGGCGTACTCGACCTCGACGGGTTTGAAATAGATATCATCCCGCATATCTACGGGGATATGAAATACAATTCGCTCATGTGGATCCCATCAATCAAAACGCTTTGCTGCAGCGATGTGGCCTTCAATATGGCGCACCCTTTCACGTGCGAGATCACAAGCAAAGGCCGGCTTGCCTGGATAGAGGATCTGAAGAAGATAAAGGCGCTCGGGGCCGAAACAGTCATACCGGGGCATACGATGCCCGGGCTAGGCTTCGACGAGCGCGCGCTTGACTTTACGATCGAGTATGTGAAGAAGACAATCAGCGCGATGGACGCCGCACGGCAAATGATAAAGGACGGGGTTTCAGGCGACCTGGCGGCGAAAGCGTTTTACTATGAGATGGATTCCTTTGTATTTGACGCCGTGCTGAAACGCAGCAATGAGATGAACGCGAACGTCAACTTTGCCGGGCGCGAGTGGACCAGCCTCTGGACCGACGATACGGACGACGAGGACGAAAAAGAAGAATAGGAAAGGAAAATGATCATGGACCAAATCGATTCATTGCGTTCGGCGCTTGAGTATCTCAAGGGCATACCCGGCGAATACGCCGAGACGGACGAGCCCGTGGACCCATACGGCGAGATCGCGGGCGTCTACCGGTATATCGGCGCGCAGGGCACTATCATGAGGCCGACAAAAACAGGGCCGGCTATCGTCTTCAACAATATAAAGGGCTTCCCCGGCCAAAGGTGCGCCATAGGCGTGCTAGGCAGCCGGGGGCGTATCGCAAAGCTTTTGGGCGTGGAGGAAAAAGGGATAACGCAGGCATTCACGCGCGCGTCACTCAAGCCACTGGCGCCGGTCCTTGTCCCTGGCGAAAAGGCGCTGTGCCGCGAAGCCGTACACCTGGCGGATGAGCCGGGATTTGATATAAGGAAGCTCATCATGGTGAACCAGAACGCGCCGGACGACGCCGGCCCGTTCATCACCATGGGCATCGTACGCGCAAAGGATCCCGAAACAGGGGAGCCCGACGTCACCATCCACCGCATGGCCCTTCTGGGCAAAGACGAGCTCAGCATCCTGGCATACCCCGGATCCCGCCACATCGGGGACTTCCACAAGAAAGCGGAGGAGAGGGGCGAGCCGCTTGATGTCACCATCAATATCGGCAATGACCCCGCGGTTTCCATCGGGACCTGCTTCTCGCCGCCTGCAACCCCTTACGGCTACGATGAGCTGGGGGCCGCCGGCGCATTGCGCGGGAAGCCCGTAGAGCTGGTCTCTGCCCTGACCGTGGACGGGACGGCTATCGCAAACTCCGAATTTGTCATAGAGGGGAGGATAATGCCAAATACCCGGGTCAAAGAGGACAGGGAAACCGGGACGGGCAACAGCATGGCTGAGTTCGGGGGGTATACGGGCCCCGCCCTTATGGCGCCGCTGATCAAGGTAAGCGCCGTTACGCACAGAAAAGACCCGATAGTCCAGATCTGCGTGGGCTGTTCCGACGAGCATGTGGCGATGGCCGGGATACCAGCCGCGGCGAGCGTTCTGAACCTGTGCGGCAAGGCTTTGCCGGGACGGGTGGTGGATTGCTTCTTCCCCAGCTCCGGCGGCGGCAAGTATATGGCGGTTCTTCAAATAAGGAAAAGCTCCGAGGGCGATGACGGCGAGCATATCAACGCCGCCCTCATGGCGCTGTCGGCCTACCGCGAACTCAAGCATGTCATCCTTGTGGACGAAGACGTCGACATCTACGACCTTTCAGATGTGATGTGGGCAATGAATACGCGCTTCCAGGCCGACCGCGACCTGATCATGATACCAGGCGCCATGGGACATCCGGCCGACCCGACAGCGGACCCGGCGGAGAGCCCCTTTGTTTATACGCGCGGCATCACATGCAAGGCCATTTTTGACTGCACGGTAAGGTACGCCTCAAAAAAGAGGTTTGAACGCTCGGGGTTCATGGAGCTGGACTACAAAAAATGGTTCCCCGGGCTATGATCCCACAAGGGGCCGCCGGAAGGCAGCCCCTTTTTCAATAATTGTTATTTACGCCGGACTTACTTTACTTTGGTATGAGCGGGACGACCAGGTGGGATTCCCCGAAATGGATCGTGTGCTCCACCGTCTGCATGAACGGCAACAGGTAGATGCCGTTCTTGGCCATCTTGCCCATCATGTCGTCCTGGTTCCTTATTATCACGCCCATTGAGTGGCCCTTCAAAAACATATTCGCCGTCGGGAGCAGGGCCACGTCGTAGCGCTCCACCTGCCCCGGGACAACTGGCACGTGCGCCACGCGCGGGTGCATCGGGCGCCAGGGCTCGGATTTCTCCTCGTCCACGGCGCGGCACTTTGCTTTCAGCTGGCCGGAGCTGAGCAGCTTCAAATCGCCGCCCGGGGAAACGTCGACGACGTCTACCATCCAGTTCGTGTCGTCGATGTCGATCGCGGCGTCGAAGTGGAGCGCCATCTCCCCTATTACCTCGGTGTCCTCCTCAAAGGGGTCTGTGGTATAGCGCAGGCAGTAGACCGTCGGATCGATATACGGCGCCGGCGATACGAAGCTCTCTGTTTTGTCCTTCTCGCCTTCTCCAACGGCGTCAGGGCTAAGGCCCCCGCCCGGATGCAGGTAGAATTTCGTCCACTTCGTTTCGGGCAGCGGCCAATTGGCGGCAAACCTCCACTTATTTATCCCCATGACAAAGAGCTTGACAATAGGCTCGTCCATGATGCCGTTGTCTATCCCCTTGGCCCAGTAGTCAAACCAGCGTATGGCTTCATCGTGGTACCACGCGTAGGGGCGCGAGGGGAACATGGGCGGGTAGACGATGAGTTTTTTCTGCTCGTCGCTCAGCTTTGCCTTCCGGAACACCTCAAAAGTGCCCCACTCGTAGAGCCTGTTGTTCCAGCAGCAGCCGGCGTACATTGGGACGCAGACGTTTTGCAGGCCGTTGTCGATCGGATAGGGATCCCTGAAGTACAGCAGGTCGTCGAAAACGATGGGCGAGCTTGCCGGGTAGCGCACTTCCGGGTAATACTTCAGGTTGTACTTGATGTCCGGATCCTCGCAAAGCTCGTCGCTCAGTTTCTTGATCTCCTCTTTTGTGTATTTGCTGTACGCCCTGGGAATGGCCCTTTGCTCCGGCTGGTTGTACGAGCAGGGCTGGAGCTGGTCGAAGGCGTGGGCCCCTCTGTGGATGTTGTACAGCAGGGGGTCGTAGATGCCGGAGAAGTTTTCGGCCCGGAAATCCTCGGGGGCCTCGTCAGGCCTTATGCACACCATATGCGGGGACGGTTCCTGCCCCGCCTGGAGCTGCGCCTTTGAGTAGGAGGACGGCCCCATCATCACAACCTTCCCGTTGCACCACGGCTGCACCGCGATCCATTCCACCGCGTCGTAAATGTCCTGCCGGCTGTGGAAGGTCTCATCCCCGTGGTTCTCGCCTTCCGAATTGCCGATCCCCCTGGGCTCACCTATCACGTGGATATAGCCGCGCGGGACGGTATAGGTGAAATTACAGCCCTCTATGCTGCCGTTCCAGAAGGGTGAGACCCAGTACAGCTGCGGCCATTCCTGCATCCATGCGACGATATCCTGGGAGTCCTTGCCCCATTCCCCGAAGCACAGTATGGCCGGGAATTTTTCATCTGTGCCGTCGGGGCGGTAGACGTCGACGGCTATCCTTACCCCGTCGCGCATGGGGACCATATAGTCCTTCTCCACCTTGTACTCATAGGCCGGCTCCGGGACCGGCGACTTGATGACCTGGGGATACCCGTCGTAGTAAACCCCTTCCACGTCTTCGCCGTAAGGAATCTCCACGGGGACCGGGACATAGCCTTCGAATATGGCTTCGAGGTCGTCGCTTTTGTAAATACTGG
>Ga0082212_10007588_pt1 | contig 14306 bp, 14 predicted proteins | sample TergutNt197P3_FD_71548 | JGI IMG/M metagenome (GOLD analysis project Ga0082212, IMG submission 71548) | Neocapritermes taracua P3 segment gut microbial communities from Petit-Saut dam, French Guiana - Nt197 P3 | ecosystem: Host-associated > Arthropoda: Insects > Digestive system > Gut ... | reverse complement strand
AAAGCAATAACTCTCCTAATCCAAAGGGAAATGGTCGATATTTACCAGAAGGACGAGGGCTTTTATTTCCATATAAACGATGTCGGGGAAGGATACTGCGAGTCATTAACAAGTGATTATGCAGCCGAATATGCCGAAGCCGCAAAAGCCGCCTCGATTTATATAAGCGATAAATCCGAGCGGGAAATCATTAAGGAAATACTGTCCCGGTCAACGGCTGACCTACACGGAGGATATGATGGATAGATTTGTTATCAAAAAAATAATCGCCAAAGGTGATAATGTGCTTGAATCTTCCATATGCTTTGAAGAAGGTCTGAACATTGTATGCGGTCCTTCTAATACTGGAAAGAGCTATATATTCTATTGCATTGATTATATGTTTGGCAGCAGTACCAAACCCTTTGACGAATCAACAGGCTATGACACAATCATTATGGAAGTCGTAACCAAAGATGGTGATTCAATAAGACTTGAACGGGAAATTGGAAAAAACACTGTAAACGTCATAAGCCATTCACCCGAAGTTGAGAGCGGTAAATACAACACAAGCCGAGGAAATCAAAGACTGAGCGACCTCTGGTTGTCTTTAATAGGTATCAGAGATGAACACAAAATCATCAAGAATCAATATTATCACCCTCAAATGCTGACTTGGCGGACATTCATACATACTATCTTAATTAACGATGATGCAGTTTCACAAAGGGAGTCTATTCTTGCAAAGGCAGGGTATTACGAAAGAACATCCTCACTAACGGCGTTGCTTTTCCTAATGAGTAGCAAGGACTATAGCGAGTTTTCAACACAGGATACGCCTGAAATAAAGAAAGCGAGAAAAAAGGCAAAAAGTGATTACATAAATGAAAAACTACAGGAATTATCTGAGCAGCATGGAAGAATCGCAGACTCAATGATACCCTTAGAGGGCATTAACATAGAATCCGAAATGCAAAAAGTAATTGACCGCATAACAGAAACCGAAAACGAAATTATCATCGCTACAAATCGGAGTCGCAGATTGCTTGAACAAATTTATGATATAAGCGCAAAACTTGAGGAAGGACGCTTTTTACATGACAGATATATGGCGCTCGATAGCCAGTATCAGTCAGATATAAGGCGATTGCAGTTTATCGACGATGGCGGGATGCTCCTGCAAAGCAGTCCTACTGTTACACGGTGTCCAGTTTGTGACAGCGAGCTAACCGATGAAGGGGAAACGCACCAGCATGATACCAAGGGAGAAATCAAGATAATAAACGCAAAACTGTTAGACCTCCGGGAAGTTATTGATGACGTTGCTGACGATAAAGTACAGCTTGAAGGTAGGCTTGGTGAGCTGAAAGCCGAAAATGAGGATGTGTTGGCAGTCATTCGCAACAAATTAGAACCGCAAGCAGAAGAACTTAAAGAGAGGCTTAACGATTATCGTGTCGTTGTTCAAATGAGGCATGAAATGGATGTTATCAAAGCCTTATCCGTAGGAATGAATAATGATTTAGGTGTAATAGAGCAAGATGATGAGTCTGAGTTGCGGTTTAAGCCAAAAGAGCATTTCAGCAGCGAGTTTATTGAAACGATGAGCAACTATCTTTCAGAAATGCTTGAGAATAGCAAATTTGAAAGATTCCTCACCGCACGTTTCTCTATAGACAGTTTTGACGTAGTTACAAACGGTCGGAAGAAAGAAACAGAAGGTTCGGGGTTTAGGGCATTTTTGAATACCGTGCTGGCATTTTCATTCATGCGTTATCTTGCCAATCACGGAAAGTACACGCCCGGATTATTGGTAATCGACTCTCCCATACTGTCACTCAAAGAACGAGATGGCGAAAAAGCAACGGACAGCATGAAAGCGTCATTGTTCCGATATTTATTGAGCAATCAACAATATGGACAAGTTATTCTGTTGGAGAACGATATTCCTGAGATTGATTACAACAAAGCCAATGTGATTGAGTTTACAATGGATGATGAAGATGGGCGATATGGCTTTTTACTTAGCGTTCGCAACTAATAGGAGGATGGCATGATTATCAGCTACAACAAATTATGGAAGCTGTTGATAGACAAGAAGATGAAGAAGCGAGATCTACAGCATGCGGCAGGTGTCAGCACGACTGTTATTGCTAAACTGACTAAGGGGCAGAGTGTAACCACTGACGTATTGCTGAGGATATGTTTAGCGTTGGATTGTGATTTTGCAGATATCATGGAGGTTGATCGAGGTAACATCGAAAACATCCTGCCTAAAACAGTCCATAATGACGCGAAAGGCAATATACTCAAAGCTAACAGCTTTGAGCAACAGATATGGAATAATGCCAACCAGCTGCAAGCCGAAGACAGCCAACAGTAACAGACGCTGGATAATCCCCGTAAAGTGAGACAGAAAGATGATGGTTATCACTAAACAACAGGCTGCCACATATATGCTGTTAAAACACGGTTTGGTAGACAGTTACGCTTTCGTTGGTAAAGCGGGAGTTCTTCAATACATACAGCGAGTAGGAAGTATTCAATACGATCCCGTCGATGTCTGCGGTAGAAATGCTGACATACTGCTACAGGCCAGAGTCAAGTCATATACAAAGGAGCAGCTTAATGAGCTCATATACTCAGATCGTGAGTTGGTAGACTATTTCGACAAAAACCTTTGTATCCTTCCGATGGAATATCTGCCGGCGATGCTAAATGCTAAAACCAAAGGCGGTTATGCAGAGTCATATGACAAGAGAGGCGGTCAGGCCGTCAAACAACTTGAGCCGCTCATCCGTAAGCTCATCACGGAAAAAGGACAGATATCGGCTTCGGAAATAGATATAGATGAGAGAATCATCTGGCATTGGGGTGTTTCTACTTCTCTGCAGCGTGCAGCACTAGAGTCGATGTACTATCGCGGAGAACTCATTATTCATCACAAGAATGGAACAAACAAGAGTTATGCCTTACTAAAAGACTATGTCCCAGAGTATATACTGCAACAAGAACTGCCCTTTACAACCGATGAAGAGAGATATGCCTGGTTTGTCAGACGGCGAATACAATCGGTGGGGTTGCTCTGGAACAAGGGAAGTGATGCTTGGCTGGCAATCGAGCTAAAAACCAGCGACCGACAGCAGGCGTTTAGAAATCTACTGGAGAATGAATTGATAGTTGAGGTACGAGTCGAATCAATCGACACCCCGTTATATATTTCTTCTGTGGATCTTCCGTTTATGAAACGGGTGTTGACCGAATCACATTTCATACCCCGAACCGAACTTCTGGCTCCACTCGATAATATGCTCTGGGATCGAAAGCTCATAAAGGCAATCTTCGATTTCGACTATACCTGGGAAATATATACCCCGAAAGTCAAACGGAAATATGGTGCATATGTGTTGCCGTTGATTCACGGAACCCGATTCATCGGACGGGTTGAAGCCATTAACGATCGAAAGGCGAAGATACTGCGTATAGCAAATATCTGGTACCAGGATGGGGTTGAAACCGACTCGGATGATCTGCAGCAACAGATTGATGATTGCTTCAACCGATTCGCAGCATTTAATGACTGTCAGAGGGTTGTCCTAGACAACACGGGCAGCTCGGATAGATAGTTCATACATTGACATGAAGAGGTGTAAAAGGTATAGTTTTACTATACGGTTCGGTTAAGTGAGTTTCGCTCGGAGGAACATTATGCAGGATATGGATACACAAGAACGCGAAAGGTATCGTCAACGCATACGTAATAAGAAAAGACGCCGAATTATCTCGTTGTCGGTCATGGTAGTTATAGTCATCCTTCTCATTATCGGGATTGTCAGACTAATCGGATGGATAACGACTCCGAAGTATATTGAGTCTGCGGATATCGGACCGCTACCTCCAGCAGAGGGAGATCCCATCGTCATCACCCTACCACCGAAATACTATGATTATTCCGCACCAGTACCTCTCGCCGATGAAGTCGGAGATGGTTACTTTAGTTCAACCCTCATGATAGGGGATGCCCGGGTAATGGGGCTTACGATGTTCGGTCATATTACCACTGCCGATGTTTTCGGGAGTGAAGGAACGAGTGTAGATTCACTACGCAATGATACCTTTACGGTGGGAGAGGCCGAGAGAACACTGACAGAGCAACTCATGACCAAGCCCTATGAAGCCATATATATTGAGATAGGGTTGAACGAATTAGGTTGGCCTAACACAGCAGCTTTCATGGAGAGTTATGCGGCATTGGTCGATACAGTGAAGAACAACGCGCCGACAGCCGCAATCTATCTTCAGGGTATAATACCGGTAACCGCTTCTAAGAGCGGTAACCCGTCTCACCTTACTAACGAGAAGATAGCCGAGATAAATCGAGAGATTATGAGACTCGCTCAGGATAAGAAGGTATACTACCTCGATATTGCTGAAGGAATGAGTAACGGTACCGGGGTATTACTCAGCGGCTATGCCGCTTCCAACGGGCTATCTCTTTCAAGTGAGGGATATGCCAAATGGGTAGAGTATATTAAAACACATGTCGTAGATAAGGAGATTTATTCGTGAAGAAAACTGTAGTAATTGCATTACTAATGCTTTCGGTATTATTAATACTACTGACCACCGCATGTGGTGAAGCAAAAACCGAGACTGTAGCCGAGATAACCGTAGACACAGAAGCATTTTTAAAGAAAATTGAACAGACCGATCTATTTGTAGATACGTTGGGATCGACAAAGGAATCGGTGTTATCACAGGTTATGTTTCTCTCAACCGATAAGATTGAGAGTGCGTCGCTCTTTATGGGAACAGGGTTTACCGGTGAAGCGTACGCATACTTCAAGTGTACCTCAGCTGAGGATGCCGCGATTATAGTAGAGGAGCTAAAAACCTTCGTCGAGGATCAAAAGGATATATATATCAGCTATGCTCCCGATGCCATACCGCATTTTGACAGTGCAATAATAAAGCAAAAAGGCAGTTATGTAGCTTATGTCGTAGCCGATAAAAACATTGAAGCGAATAGGATAGTGGAAGAGTTTTTCAACTAAAATGATCGAAACCCTACTGACGGTCCCATATAACAGACCTCTTACGCTTCTTCAATACAACTGAAGAAGTGTTTGATATATTATGACTGCTAACTGTTAAACAAAGTGATTGGTGAATAAACCTTATGAAAAAAATACAACTGTTTATCCTGAGAAACTGTCCCTTCTGCATTCAAGCCCTTGATTGGCAGAATAAAATTCTAACCGAGAACCCCCACTACCGCGAGGTTCCCATCGAGATAATCGATGAGAACGAACAGTATGAACTCGCAAACAGTTATGATTACTACTATGTACCTTCATATTATCTTGATGGTCGTAAGCTACACGAAGGTGTTGCGACACGGGAAAAAATCGAAAATATTTTTGCACAGGCATTGGAAGACTAATGGAAGATATTAAGGTAATAATACTGGTGGCAGCATATAATAATGGGGAGTACGTCGGTGAGCTGTTACATTCATTAACGACCCAAACACATCGAAATATTGAGATATATATCCGCGATGACGGATCGGTCGATAATACGATGGATATCGTCCGACAGATGAAAAAGAAAGATCCTCGTATACAGATACTAGAATCACAAAATACTCATGTAACCCCGCCGGGAGCCATGAGGAATTTTTTTACACTGTTGCAAGGTGTGGTTATGACTGAAGCAGATTACCTCATGTTCTGCGATGCTGATGATGTCTGGATGGATGATAAGATTGAGCAAACGCTGAGCGTCATGCTAGCTACAGAAGGTGAATATACCAAAGTAACTCCGATTCTGGTACATACCGATCTGACGGTGGTAGACGCCAAACTCAATATGATATCGTCATCCTTGTTCCGTTACGAGCGGTTATCGCCTAACCGTAAGACACTCAAGAATATTACTGTACAGAACAATGTCACGGGATGTACCGTTATGATAAATCACAGCCTTAGGGATATGGTAAATGCGATCCCGAGGGAGGCGATAATGCATGATTGGTGGCTGGCAATGATAGCTGCTGCCTTTGGTGCCATCGTCCCTATCAGTCAGTCAACTATTCTCTATCGTCAGCATGGAGGAAATCAGATAGGAGCATATAAGTCTTCCAGTCTGTTGGAAGGGTATAGAAAGCTAACCAACCGGGTACGGATGAAGGAAATCTATCGGTCGATGTATCGTCAAGCTGGTTGTTTTGCAGACAGTTTTAGGGCGCTACTAAGAGAGTCGGATCTTGCTATGTTACAGGGATATGCCCGTATGGAACAGCTGTCGAAAATCAAGAGGATCACCGGTACAATCAGAGGCAGATACTATAAAAATACACTGATGCGAAATATTGGTCAGTTCCTAATAATTTTGTTTGAATAGAAGGAGAGAATCCATTGAGCGATTGGACAGATTTTGAGGATGTAAAACAACAAGTAGCGGTGTATGGGATAACACTCGTTGAGGGTGATACCTCGGTTTTAGCAGAACCAATAACAATTGAATCTAAAGTAATTCATAACCGTTTACTCATCCAACCGGTCGAAGGGACCGATGCCGACGCATACGGCAACCCTACCGAACTCACCGAGCGTAGATATCTGAGATATGCAAAAGGTGGTGCAGGAGTTATCTGGATGGAAGCGGTTGCACTTGATAGTAGTCTTCGAAGCAATGAAAGACAGTTAGTCTTAAGTGAAGTAACCTACGACAGTTTTGCTCGGTTAATTGAGGAGATGAAGCAAACCGCTTTTGCAGCAAACGGATATGCCCCGACAGTTGTCATTCAGCTGTCTCATCCGGGACGCAGCTGCCTAATCCCCAAACCGGCATATGACAACGAAATGTGGGAAACAGTCAGATCTGCCAAAAACCAACCAGTGGTATCCGATGATGAGATAGAGCGATTAGCTCCTCTCTATGGTGATATTGCCCGTTTGGCAGCAAGAGCCGGATTCGATGGAGTAGAAATTAAAGCATGTCATCATTTCTTCATCAATGAACTGCTTGCAGCAACCGGAAGACCCGGACGATACGGTGGAGCGTACGAAAATCGGGTGCGGCATCTAAAGGAAACGGTTGCAGCAGTCAGAGCTTTAACCAACGATGTCTTTATCACTACACGGTTGAATCATTACGATGGTATACCCTATCCCGATGGATTCGGTATGAAGTCGGATGGCAGTTGGCTTCCAGATGGTAGCGAACCCTTAAGGTTGATAGAGGAACTGAATGAAGAATACGGTGTGGAGTTAATAAACTGTTCTTCCAGCGGTCCGGAGTTTGAGTTATTCAATAATCGTAATGCGGTTGATCAGCTTTTCGGTGAACCGATGACTCCTCTACGTTCAGGAGTCTGTATGCACCTGTTCGCCAAGGAAATCAAACAGAATTTGCCCGGTATTAAGGTGGTTGCTACTCAGTTTTCGCATCTTAAGCAGTATGCGGCTTCGGTCGGAGCCTATCTTGTCGAATCTGGTGGAGCTGATTTCATCGGGTTCGGAAGACAGGCGTTGGCATATCCTGATTTTGCATCCGATATACTTAAGAAGGGTATGATGGACAAGGATAAGGTCTGCCTCTGCTGTGGTGGATGCCATCGGATGATGGGTAGCGAAAAGGGTGCCGGATGTACCGTTAGAGATCCGTTTTATCGCTCATAACCAAAACACAAATATTTGACAGCAAAAACGCTATAGCTCATTACCGCAAAGTAATGAAGCTATAGCGCTTAGTATCTTTCGCTTGGAAACCTTTAGCGTTCCCAGTCAGAGAAATCGTAAACCAAACCGTACTTATCTGCAGAGTCCTTCAGTGTCTGGAACAGTGCCGGTCCTACTTCGAATCCGCCTTGTTTTTTGAATGCACGATACTTATTGAATTCAATCTCACCCGGCATAAAGATCTCTTCGACGCCTTCACCTTTGGGTTGTGCTTTGGCAGCGGTTATGAACTCATCGACCTGACCCTTGAATTCATCAATGTCACGGAACTTGGAGATATCAATAACCTGCATGATACCTCCGACATTGTTGCCGGAAGCCGGATTGGAATCATTATTCATGAAGTCATTCGGCATAGCAGCAATTGCAGCAGACAAAACGCTTATGAGTATGGCAATACCGCTTCCCTTGTAACCTCCGAAGGCTCTCATGCAGCCTCCGCTGAGTGCATCAGCAGGATTGGTGGTTGCATGCCCGTTCTTGTCATAGGTCCATTCCTCAGGAATGGAACGACCCTCGAGATTTGCAACGTTGACCTTGCCCATAGCTACCGCACTGCTGGCCGCATCAAAGACAATGGGATCGCATTTACCGGCTGGAATTGCCACACTGATGGGGCTGGTTCCGACAAATCTGTGAGGAGAACCATAGATTGAGGTGGTGCCAGTCGCATTACAGAACACAAAACCGACCATGTCATGTTCCAGAGCCATCATGGAATAGTAACCTAAGAAGCCCCAATGGTTTGCATTAGTCAGTACTGCTGAAGCAAAACCACTGGTTTTCGCTTTCTCTACCAGACGATTCATCACAAACTTACCGGAAACCGGTCCAAAGGCTTTGTCAGCATCCAGCATAAAGCTACCGGGATATTCTTTGACAATCTTCATTTCGGCGTTGGCGTTAAATCCGCCACCATCGAGTTTTCGGGTATAGACAGGGATTCTGGATAATCCGTGAGAGTATATACCACGCATCTCAGACATGGTCAGATGATCTCCCATAATGTCTGCATCTTCTTTTTTTGCTCCTAGTTTTTGGAAGAGGAGAGAGCAATACTCCCTAGATTGATCTTCGGGTATGATGATGGGCATAAAGGTACCTCCAAGAAATATTATTTCCTCAATTGTAGATATATTTTAAAAAAATTTCAATCTGAAAACTAAACTACAACACATGAATTTGTAAAAAAGGTTTCTCCCGCTGACGGGTGATACCGACCAGCGGGAGAGTAAGAGAGAGATATGAGAAAGGTTAGTAGCATGTGATTTTACAGTTGCTTCTTATTTAAGTTTTCTCAACAGATAGAGCAGTGTGTCTATCTCGTCTTCAGTAAATTCCTTAAAGAGAGCAGAAGCTATATGAGATATCTGATCTGAGTATTCCAAGCGCTTGTTTCGTCCTAATTCAGTTACCACAATAACAGCAGACTTATTATACTTGCTTCCGGTAACCCTCACCACATATCCTTTGGCTTCGAGTTTCGGGATCAGCTTATTCACATTCTGTTTGGTGGTTTTGAGCTTGACTGCGATGTTGGCCATAGTGGCTTCACCCGGAGCCATCAGATCGATGGTGGTGAGTGCCATAAACTGTCTGGCAGTGAGATTGTAGTCAGCGTTACGGGTATAGTTCTCCAGTTTCTTTGTGTATGCAGATAACGATTCGTAAATCTGTTGTATCAGAAACACAGCGTTGCTTTTTCTAGTGTAGTCCATAAAGGATCTCCTTTTCCGATAGGTTTCAGAAAGCGAATACAACGAGTATAATAATGGAGAAAATCTTTATCTTATTCTTCTCAAGTACCGCTTCTTGGGGTTGATATAAGGGTAAAGGATAAAGCAACTTGAAAGTCAATACCTTGTCATACAACTTTTTTACTTGTTTTAAAAAAATTTTTTATGATCCTGTGTCTGGGGAAAATCCGTCAAATTCATCGGTATTTATGACAGAAAGTGACATCGGTAAACATGCCACGACAAAAAAATCTGCGAAAATATTCGCAGAAAAGATTCAGGTAACTTGAATATACTGAGGTATAAAACGTGAAAAACTAGGCTTCTCTCCCCATTTTTACTCATCGTATTACTGAGGATAAGAAAAAGATATACAGTTCGGACAGTTTGTTATATAGGTGTTGATAAAAACATGATAATTCGGTAGTAGAATATATGAAACAAAAACAAGATGAAAGAGAGAAACCATGGTCTGTAAGAGATGCGGTAGCAATAATATAGCCATACAATCGGTCCCGATTAACAAAAAGAGAGGATGTCTATCGACCTTTCTACATATCCTTTTGTTATTCGTTCCGATAATCGGATGGATTGTGTTGTTCAGTCTCATCCGTGGAAGACGCTCCAAAGTCGTATCCATGGCAGTTTGTCAAAACTGCGGACGTCAATGGGCAGTATAGCAAGGGGGAAGAAAGATGAAGAGATATCTGTTGATTATCGAGATAAAACCGGAGTGTCGTGAGCAATACATTGATATACACAATAACCCGTGGAGAGAGATGCTTGAGGCTATACGAGATGCTGGATTTGTCAACGAGTTGATCTGGTATTACGATGATAAATCGATTATCTATCTGGAATGCGAGGATCATGATCACGCCAATGCTCTATTGAGAGCCACCGATATATGTAAAAAATGGGATCAAGAGATGATCCCACGATTTGCTGCAGGTCCGGTAATGCCACCGAAGATCTTTGACCTCAACCAGCAATTAGAGGGATATTTGACACAGGACTGAAGATACAAAAAGAGCCATCGCAACACTGCGATGGCTTAAACAATTTCCTACTGCTAATCCAATAACGAGTAGTTAAAATCAACTAGATCAAACGTTTCTGCAATATCCCTTAGCTGTGTGTCGGTAATGGTCCGTAGCGATCGTTTACCGGCAGATATAGTGTTCAGATATATCCGGGCGGATTTCTCAATCGTATGCATTAGACCAAAAGCCAGATCAAAGGTAGCACCACTGACAAACATTCCGTGTGCTGCCCACACCACCGCATCGAAGGTTTCCATGAGTTCGCTAGTCTTAACTGCAATCTCGCCTGCACCGGGCATCATCCACTCCACAACCCCTACTCCGGCAGGAAAGACTATCGGACACTCGGTGATGGTGCGCCATAGGGCAGATGAAAACGCCTTCGCCGTCAGGGGAAGTATCGATGTCAGGCTGACAATCGCTTCGGGATGGGCGTGATAGATTATTCGGTTTAGTCCATCGGTTGCCTCTTTCTTTATACTGTGATTGAGCATATGACTCGGGAACTCACTGGTCGGGACTGCTCCACCGGAAAAACCCCATACCACACGATATGCATCGCCGTCCTCGTTAATCTCAACTACCCCGAGACAATCTTCAGCATCCAGCGCGATATTTCTGAAATACTTACCCGCACCGGTGGTGATGAAAAACTCTTCTGCTAGATTCTCCACCGATATATCCATTTCAACCCAATCGTCGGTGTAGTCGAAATAGATTTCACATTCCTCAACCTCTGCCTCGGTCAAGCGGTAGGTCAAATTACCGGCATTTCTTTCATGCCACCCCTGAAGCCAACCGTCATCACACATCCGTATGTATTCCTGTACTACCTCAGCATCAAGCATACTCATTAGTTGTCACCTATATTACCCTTTCTTTTGCTCAGTACCTCTTTTTCATATTGTTTAATCTCATCGAACCATCCTTCGTCTGACTCGACTTGCTGTTCATGACACCAGTGTTCCCATATTGTTCCGAACGGTAGAGTTTTCAGTTCCTCCTGTAGCATCAGCAGTTCGGTAAACTCATTGTTATCCTGTAGTGTCTTTAGCCGTTTGTTGGGTTGCAATAAAGCATAGAGCAGTGCTTTCTGCATATTTCTCGTACCTATCACCCAAGCAGCTACCCGATTTATAGAAGCATCGAAGAAATCAAGACCGATGAGTGCCTTATCCAACGCATCGTTTCTGACAATCTCGCAGGCAATCTCTTTGAGTTCATCATCGAGTCGTACCACGTGATCTGAATCCCATCGCATGGGTCTTGAAACATGAAGAGGCAGTTTATCGAAATAGCAGAGCATACTCGATATCTTGTCGCTCACCACCTCGGTCGGGTGGTAGTGCCCGGTATCCATCAGATTATATACCTTTGGATGGGATGCACAGTATGCGATATAGAACTCGCTGCTGCCGACCGTGAAGGCTTCCATCCCTATGCCGAAGAGTTTACACTCCACCACATCGATGACCCCTTCGAGAGGTTCACTAAATATTTCATCCAGACTCTGTTTCAACCGCATACGCGGTCCTAATCGATCGGCTGGTATATCCTTATATCCGTCAGGTATCCAGATGTCGTTTACCACCTCGGTCTTCAGCTCTTTAGCAAAATATGCGGCAATGCGTCGACTTTGTATCGCATGGCGGACCCAGTAGCTGCGTACCTCTTCATCATTGCTCGAGAGGGTCAGGTTATCCTTCATCATCGGATGACTGAAAAATGTCGCATTAAAATCAATACCTAACTTTCGACTCTTGGCATAATCCACCCATGCCTCGAAGTGTTTAGGTTCCAGTGAATCACGCTCTACCTTTTCATCGGTTATGGCGTAGGTCATGTGCAGTGCAATACGTTTGCTGCCACCGATAAGCGAGATAGCTTTATCGAAATCCATCATCAACTCTTGCGGTGTGGTAGCCTTTCCCGGATAGTTGCCGGTTGTCTGTATACCACCACTGAGCGCACCTGAACCTTCAAATCCGTTAACATCATCACCCTGCCAACAATGAATGCCTATAGCCTTATCGGTCAGCAATCGCAACGCAAGCTCAACATCCACCCCCAACGCTTCATAGCGCTTTTTTGCTTGACTGTACTCCATTATTTACCCTCCTTTAGGTGTTTTGGTACGGGAGATACTCCTTTAGCTCAAAACTTAAGCTCACCGCACGTCTTGCCTGTTCTCTGTCGGCAAACTCTTTATTTGCTATCATCATAACCAGCAGATTCCCAATAGCGGTGGCCTCGACAGGACCGGTAACGACCTTAAGACCGGTCGTGTCTGCAGTCAGTTGGTTTAGGTATTCGTCCTGACATCCTCCACCGACAATGTTAATCTGTTGAAACTTCCTACCGGTAATCTCTGTCAATGAGTCAACCCCTTCGGAATAACTAAGAGCCAAACTGTGATATATGCAGTAGAGGGTCTGCTCAAGTGTCTGAGCTTCCTTAAAACTATTACGTTTAAGCACCGTCTGAACGGCATCAATCATGTTTTTCGGAGCGGTGAAAAGGCTATTGTTTACGTCTACCGTAGCGGTAAAGTCAGCCCCGTTTCTTGCCAAATCAGCTAGTTCAGAATACGAATACTCGGTATGACTGCTCAGATCCCGGCGTACCGATTGAAGCATCCATAATCCCATATAGTTTTTCAGTACCCGGTAGATGTAGCTATATCCACCTTCGTTGGTAAAGTTGGCAGTTTGACTCTTTTCATTTACTATCGGAATTTCTGATTCAACTCCTAGGAGGCTCCAGGTACCACTAGAGATGAAGACCGACTCATCAAAGGAAGGAATCGAGACAAACGCACTCGCTGTATCATGGGTAGCTACCAAAAAGACGGTGGTGTTTGCACCGACACGTTTTGAGATTTCCTCCGACAATGGACCGATAACAATACCGGGCGCTGTCGGCTGTACAAATATCTGTCGCGGCAACCCCAACATATCGATGAGTTCATAATCCCAATCTTTAGTGTCAAGATTAATCAGGGAGGTGGTCGTCGCATTTGTGTATTCTGTCATTATCCTGCCGGTCAACAGATAGTTCAGATAGTCAGGTATCAGCAGCAGATGTTTTGCTGCCTGTAGTTGTTCGGGATGATTCGTCTTGATTGATGTCAACTGATAGATAGAGTTGAGTAGCATTTTTTGTATGCCTGTTCTGGCATAAAGATCCGCAAAAGAAATATGTTTCTCTACCTCTAGATCCATCCCTTCGGTTCGAGTATCTCGGTAGGCAACCGAGTCTCCGATTATCTCTCCATCTTCATCAATCAGTACAAAATCGACCCCCCAGCTATCAATGGCTATAGCATCAGGTACCACATAGTGCTCGATGCACTCCTTAATACCCAAGATAATATGCTCGAATATGGCAGGAAGATCCCAACATAGGCTTCCGTTTCTTTCGATCAGACGATTTTCGAAGCGATATACTTCGGTGAGTTCAATCACCCCCGACTTTAATTCCCCGAGAATATGTCTGCCACTTCCTGCACCGATATCTATTGCAAGATAGCAACCCATAATGCACCTCACATAAGAGATTTACTAAAGTATATCAGAAGATTAGCGGGTGATAAAGGGTAGTTTATCTCCATGTTAATCAGATAGGGTTCGGTGTCGATGGTACATGATGAAGACGTGACGAACGGTCGATATTTTTTCTATTGACTTTGAAGAAATCTTCGGTATAGGGTAGAATATAGTTTAGATATATCAGAAACAAGATGAACTAACGAAAGGATTTTCTCATGAAGGTGGTTTTGGTAAACGGAAGTCCCCGACCGGAAG
>Ga0082212_10007587_pt1 | contig 14308 bp, 15 predicted proteins | sample TergutNt197P3_FD_71548 | JGI IMG/M metagenome (GOLD analysis project Ga0082212, IMG submission 71548) | Neocapritermes taracua P3 segment gut microbial communities from Petit-Saut dam, French Guiana - Nt197 P3 | ecosystem: Host-associated > Arthropoda: Insects > Digestive system > Gut ... | reverse complement strand
TTCTTTTTTTAATTCTCGTCTTATTTCCATCATTAGCATTTCTTTAGCATTGTTTTTGATGGGATTGTTTTTTATTGTCGCACTGTTAGGTAATGAATTATCGGTTTATATGAGAGAGAATATTTCGTTTTCCATTGTGTTGAAAGACGACATGAGTGACACAGACGTTCAGCAAATGCAACGATCATTGGATGCGCTACCATTCATTAAATCAGCAAGATACATTTCGAAAGAAGAAGCTGCAAAAGAGATGACAACGGAATTAGGCGATGATCCGCAAATGTTTCTCGGTTATAATCCATTTTATGCATCTATTGAAGCGAAGTTAAGGTCAGAATATGCCAATATTGACAGTCTGCGGGTCATTGAAAAAAAACTAACTACTTATACAAATGTATCGGAGTTGATTTACCAGCAAGACCTGATGCAGTTGGTGAACAATAACATTAAGCGGATAGGAGTAGTTCTTTTCGTTTTGATACTTGTGTTAATGCTGATTTCATTTGCATTGATAAACAATACGATCCGGTTATTGATTTATTCAAAACGTTTTTTAATTTATACGATGCGGTTAGTAGGTGCAACGCCCGGTTTTATTCGCAAACCTTTTATCAGATATAATATTTCAAGTGGTTTTTTTGCTGGAATATTGGCAATAATCATGCTGTCCGGAGCGTTATATTATCTTCAAAAGGAATTAGCGGGGTTTGATCAGATCATTCGTTGGGAAGGTTTAGCCATTATCTATGTACTGATTTTGACGCTTGGAATTTTACTTTCTGTTGCGGCAGCATGTCTGGCTGTAAACCGGTATTTAAAGATGGAAAGAGGGAAAATGTACTATATATAGAGTGTGGTTAGTAGAGTTCAGAGTGTAGTGAGTAAGAGTAAAATAAAAAAAGATATTATATGGATAGGGATTTTGCTTTTGGAAAAGACAACTTTATTTGGCTTAGCATTTCGATTGTCTTTATTATCGTGGGATTTGCGTTGATGAGTGGTGGAAGTTCGCCCGACGGGATTGCATTCAATCCTGCAATTTTTAGCAAACAGCGTATTGTGGTTGCGCCAATAATCATCATGATCGGTTATCTGTTGATGATTTATGCCATTTTAAAAAAAAGCGGTAAAACACCCAAGGATAATCCGGTAAGCAGATGAGTTGGATTGAAGGGCTTATCCTTGGCGTTATACAGGGTTTGACGGAATTTCTTCCGGTAAGCAGTAGTGGGCATCTGGCCATTCTCGGGACGATGTTCGGATTGGGTGGTGAAGAAAATCTCGCATTTGCTGTGGTGGTACATGCGGCAACAGTATTGAGTGTAATTATTGTGTTGTGGCATGAAGTAGTTGGTTTGTTGAAAGGCCTTTTTTTATTCAAATGGAATCAGGAAACCCAAATGGTTTGTAAGATATTGCTATCAATGATTCCGGTCGGAATCATCGGCCTCTTTTTCAAAAAGTACGTAGAGACGTCTATGGGTAGCGGCCTGTGGTTTATCGGAGTAATGTTATTGCTCACGGCGGCCTTACTGGCTTTTGCATATTATTACAAACGTAGCGAAAAAGATGAAATATCATGGAAAGATGCCATTTTGATAGGTATTGCGCAGGCATGTGCCGTTTTACCCGGACTTTCGCGTTCGGGTGCGACCATTGCCACCGGATTGTTACTGGGAAATAATAGAGAGTCTGTGGCTAAATTCTCGTTTCTGATGGTAATCATTCCTGTGCTTGGCGAGGCAATCCTTGATTTGAAGAAAGGGCATTTTTCGATGGAATCGTTAGGTATTTCGCCTTGGGTGTTGTTATGTGGTTTTTTGGCTGCGTTTGTAGTGGGTACATTGGCTTGCCGGTTAATGCTTCGATTAGTGAAGCACAGTAAATTAATCTATTTTGCATATTATTGCATTGCGATAGGATTATTTACTATTATATATTCATTTGTGAAATAAGGAAATGGATTTTATCGCAGGCGAAGTGATTTGTTTTAATAAACCTCTTGATTGGACATCCTTTGATTTGGTAAACAAGTTCCGCAATAAACTGACAAGAAAATTGAATGTGGAAAAGATAAAAGTAGGACATGCCGGCACGTTAGACCCGAAGGCGACAGGTGTATTAATTCTCTGCACAGGTAAGGCTACACGATGTATTGATGAATTTCAATATCAGACAAAAGAATATGTAGCAACCTTGAAATTGGGAGCGACCACGCCTTCGTACGATTTGGAAAAAGAAATCGATCAAATCTATCCGATAGCACATATTACCCGTGAAAAGGTAGAGCAGGTTTTGTCACTTTTCAAAGGAACAATTCAACAAGTGCCGCCCATATTCTCTGCCTGTAAAGTCAATGGAAAAAGAGCCTACAAGATAGCTCGTAAAGGTCGTGAGGTCGAGTTAAAAGCCAAAACGCTTGTAATTGATGAGATAGAACTTTTGGAATATGCATTGCCGGTTATTAAAATCCGGGTTGTATGCAGCAAAGGAACGTATATCCGTGCATTGGCACGCGATATTGGCGTTGCACTTGATTCAGGTGCCCATTTGATTGCATTAGAAAGGACACGTATCGGACAGATCACGTTGGATATGTGTATGTCGCACGAAAATATCGATGATTTTCTCGATAAAGTAATCACTTAAAAAAACAATAATATAGCATGAAGTTGTCTAAATTCAAATTTAACTTACCGCCTGACCTGATTGCGAAATATCCGGCCCCTCATAGAGATGAATCCCGTATGATGGTTATCCACCGGAATACCGGTAAAATTGAACACAAAATTTTCAAGGACTTGATTGGTTATTTCGGTGCAGGCGATGTGTTTGTAATGAATAACACAAGAGTTTTTCCTGCGCGTTTGTACGGAAACAAAGAGAAAACAAGGGCTATCATTGAAGTATTTTTACTTCGTGAGTTAAATCCAAATCTCCGTTTATGGGATGTGCTGGTCGACCCTGCCCGCAAAATTCGCATTGGGAACAAGCTCTATTTTGGAGAAGATGAGTCGATGATTGCAGAAGTAATTGACAACACCACATCGCGCGGTCGTACGTTGCGTTTTTTGTACGATGCGCCGCACGACGTTTTTAAGAAAACACTGTATGCTTTGGGCGAAACGCCGATACCTAAATATATGGAACGATCGGCTGAAACGGACGATATAGACCGTTATCAAACAATTTTTGCTACTGAGGAAGGCGCTGTAGTGGTTCCGGCTGCCGGACTGCATTTCAGCCGCGAGTTGATGAAACGATTAGAAATCAAAGACAGCAAATTTGTCTTTCTGACTGTACACTCAGGTTTGGGAAACTACCGCGATATTGATGTAGAAGATTTGTCCAAACACAAAATAGATTCCGAACAAATGATGATTAAAGCAGACGTGGTTGAGGCTGTGAACGAAGCAAAAGACAACGGACGCAAAGTGTGCGCGGTAGGTTGTTCTGTGATGCGTGCAATTGAATCGGCGGTAAGTACAGATAGGCATTTGAAGGAATACGACGGTTGGACAAACAAATTTATTTTTCACCCATACGAGTTTAGCGTAGCTAACACAATGATCACAAACTTTCACATGCCACTATCTACGTTACTTATGATGGTTGCATCGTTTGGAGGTTATGAATTGACGATGGAAGCCTATCATTTAGCCATCCGTGAAAAATACAGATTTTGTGCGTACGGAGATGCTATGCTTATTTTGTAAGAAAAGTGGCTAACGCATATCTTGGTTTGGGTTCCAACCTTGAGCATAAACAAAAACAACTGCTCACTGCAATTGAGAGCTTGATGAATATGGCTGGAAATATCCTGGCTATATCAGATTTTCACGAAACCAGCCCTTGGGGATTTCAATCCGTTCATCCATTTCTAAATGCTGCCATTCACCTTCAAACATCACTGTCGCCTAATGAGCTTCTGGCCATCACCCAACAAATAGAGCGAGACTTGGGACGAATATCAAAAGGCCGAACCATGCGATACGCAGACCGTCTCATTGATATTGATATTTTAATATATGACGACCTGATTCTACAAACCCCTGATCTCGTGTTGCCACATCCGCTTATGCACCAACGCCTGTTTGCCTTGCACCCCTTGTCCGAAATTGCGCCTAATCTCCTGCATCCGGTATTAAATAAAACAATTATGGAATTGTATCAATTCCTTCTCTGAGTTTCGTTTAATAAAAATATGATAAAAGAACTACAATTACGTGTTTTACCGGAAGATGCTGTCAATGAACAGTCGCTTCTTCGGGTAATTTGTCGTGAATTGGGAGAACAACCGGAAGCGATAAATGCAATACGAGTACAGAAACGTTCCATTGACGCACGCCAGCGGGTAATTTTTTTCAATCTGACATTGCGTATATTTATCAATGAAGTACCCGACACGCCCGAATACAAAACTATCTTTTACCGGGATGTGTCGAAAGAAAAACCGGTAATCATTGTCGGCGCAGGGCCGGCTGGGTTATTTGCGGCGCTTCGGTTGATTGAGCTGGGTATGCGCCCCATCATCGTCGAACGAGGGAAAAACGTACGCGACCGAAAAAAAGACATTGCGCTAACCAACCGGAATCACCTCATCAATCCCGATTCTAACTATTGCTTTGGAGAAGGAGGGGCAGGTGCCTTCTCGGATGGAAAACTTTTTACCGGCAGTAAGAAAAGAGGTTCAATAGACAGAATTTTGCATATTCTCTGCCAACATGGCGCCTCCACGTCTATCTTATGGGATGCTCGTCCACATATCGGAACCGATAAGTTACCTCGTGTGATCGAAAACATACGTAACCAAATCATCGCCTGCGGCGGCGAAGTTCATTTCGAAACTTGTATGCAGAGTCTGGTTATCAAAGGAGAAGAAGTGATTGGCATCAAAACGCAGCAGGGTGAATCATTCTTTGGCCCGGTGATCTTAGCCACAGGACATTCGGCCCGCGATGTATACCAATGGCTTTACCAGCATCAAATTGCGCTCGAAACCAAAGGAATTGCTATTGGTGTGCGTCTCGAACATCCGCAGGAAATGATAGATCGAATTCGCTATCACAGGCCGGATGGCCGGGGAAAATATCTGCCGGCTGCCGAATATCGTTTTGTCACTCAAGTGAAGGAACGGGGTGTGTATTCATTCTGTATGTGTCCGGGAGGCTTTGTCATACCGGTAGCTACCAGCCAGAGGCAATTGGTGGTGAACGGGATGTCGCCTTCTCACCGCAATTCACTATGGGCAAACTCAGGAATGATTGTAGAGATACGACCGGAGGATTTAGAACGATTGACCCTCAACCCTCATCTTATACGGACGCAGCAACCCACGTCTCTCCACTCTCCACTCTCACTAATGCACTTTCAGGCACAATTGGAAGAAGTTTGCTGGCAGCAAGGAGGAATGACACAAGTTGCCCCGGCCCAACGGATGACAGATTTTATAGATCAAAAAAACTCGTCCGACCTCCCTCCCTCTTCTTATATTCCAGGGTTATTGGCTATCCCTTTCCATTACTGGATGCCCGAATTTATCACAAGACGATTGATGGAGGGTTTTCGATGGTTCGACAATATATCACGTGGTTTCTTGACTCGCGAAGCAGTATTGATAGGAGTCGAGACGCGCACTTCCGCCCCTGTCCGCATCATGCGTGATCGTGCAACATTGCAACACTTGACACACAAAGGCCTTTTTCCTTGCGGTGAAGGAGCTGGTTACGCAGGAGGGATCACTTCGGCTGCCATTGACGGGGAGTTATGTGCAAACAGTGTGGTAGCATTATATAAATAGTCAACGCTTCTGCATATTTCGCCCGACGACAAACTTTTAAAAATCACCCATACTATTCCGCCATTTGTAATCGCAATTTTTGTTCTTCAGTAATTCGGTTTGTCAGGACGTTGACAAAGACTTCCTGTTTTTTCGTGGCCGTGTCGTCTGCTCCCAAGTGGTCGTGCATAAGTTGATGTGATAGTTTGGCATAGTACAGCGCCTGTGCTAGGTCGCCGGTCAGTTCCTCGCCCAGGGCAAGGTTAGAGCATAGACGTGCGCGCTGCCTCCATGAGGTCGCCCGTCCATAAAGCTCTCTCCAGATATTCAATGCTTTATCCCACCTTTTTGATTCGGCATACGCAGTGGCTTCTTTCCATTGGGCTATAGATGAGGTAAAATACCATCTGACGTCTTCATTCCAATAGGGAATGAAATACGTTCGGGCTTCATTAGCCATATATCTTGCCGATTCTCGGAACAGATTAGTTGGATCATCCGAGAATAATAAATCCCACACTTCCTTGTTATTGGGATCTAACCATAAAACAGAAATAAGGGTGTCTGTCAACACAATAGTGGTCATCGGGTTTTCCCTGCCCGGTACATATACACGTAAAATACCCGATATTTCTACGTGCATCACTTCTCGCATTTGAATGTCGAATGGATTATCGGCGTATTCGTTAAGTCTGAAAATCAGACGATCAAGCGAAATCACGACATCTGTTTCATGTTCTTCGCATAACAATTCCACCTCTTCGCGCTTCAAGACCGGTGCACTCACCGGCGACAGGTCTTTACGTAGATGGCCTTCTAACAGACGGATATCATCGAAACCATCAAACTCTGCCAGCGTTACTCCCAGTGTCCGGCAAAAATCAATAGCCGTGCTATCGGCAGAAATTGGAACCGTTGCCGGCCATTGACGTAAAGATGATTCGAACGGCACATCGTCTTGCGGAAGTGTATTGTTCACAATCAATATACGCCTCATATCCAAAGGGAAAGTGATATCTGCAGGAGTCAACGTTTCAATATTGAGATAACGGTATGAGGTGCAACTGCAAATCGTTATCAGGAGAAAAATAAATAGAGAGTGAAGAATTGAGAATTGATAACTGAGAATTGACCTCCCTATTCTTCGTATCGTTTCGCTACGTCGTGTTTTAAACGAGTCTCCGGACTCGTACAATGCCGGAGCTTTGTTGTCTTTTTTGACATCACTGGACTCTACACTGAACAAAGATCGTAAGAAAAAAATCATGATTCGTAATTATTCATTGATTATTCTCCATGAGTGCTTTGAAATAGCCAATTGGTTCGGCAACGCCTAAGAAAGAACATTTAATATAATGAATATCAATTCTTTCCATCGTGTTTAACGTCGTGTCCAAATCAAAATTGGCAAAAATATACCCAGCCATCCCCAATTGAAAAGGGTGGTTGATTTTTGGTGATTTCGTTATTACCTGATTGGTGGTTTCAACCCATTCGGTCTTAGCTATAATCGGAGCCGTTCCCAGCCATAGCGCTCCGGCAAAGCTGTGTTTCATAAACGATCTTCTGTTTTGCATAATATTTTTATTGAAATATAAATTATGAAAGAGTTGAAAGTTGAAAATCAATACTAACCAATAGGATGATTACTAAAATTGAATTTGCTTTTTTTATAGATATTTAAAATTCATCGGCACAAAGATAGTCATTTTAATTCATCGGCTTTTTTAGATTTGTCCCATATATTTCATAAAAACTTCTCTATACATACTTCCAATAGCAATCTCGTGTTTTCCGATAAAGATATCATTCGTATCGAATGATTCTATTTGATTCAGATTGACGATATACGATTTGTTGACTCGCAGGAAAATATCCTGCGGTAGTTGTTCGTAAATGGCTTTCAGCGTGGTTTTGGTAATGGTTTTCCGCTCGTTGGTATGAATGATGATGTAATCTTTCAATCCTTCGATAAAGAGGATATTTTCAAACAGTATGCGGTAAAAACGACGGTCGGCTTTGACGAAAATATGATTCCGGTCGATGTTTTCAAGTTGGCTTTTCTGCGATTTTTCGGAAAGTAGCAGCAGATAATCGCAGGCTTTTTCGACTGCCTTTTGAAAACGTTCTAACTCGATGGGTTTCAATAGATAATCAATCGCATCCAGCGCATAACTGTCCACAGCATATTCGGGATACGCTGTGGTAAATACGACTAACGTTTCTTTTGGAATGGTTTTGGCAAATTCAATTCCATCGACGCCGGGCATACGGATGTCAAGAAAAACCAAATCGACCGGATTTTCCTGCAAGAATTTTCCTGCAGAATCCGCGTCGCCAAAACTGCCGATCAATTTCAATATCGGCGTTTCTTTCATCAAGATCTGAATGGCTTTGCGCCCTAACGGTTCGTCGTCAACAATAATACAATTCATATTTTTAGGTTTTTATCGCCAATTGAACAGTATAAGTGGATTCGTCTTCGTTGATATTCAACGAATAATGGGTGTCGTATAATAAATCCAATCGGCGGCGGATATTGGCCAACCCTAACCCGCTAAATTCATTTTTCTTTCGGGGTTGGAGCGGTTTGGAATTTTGGCAGGTAAAATGAAGCATATTGTCTGTTATCTTGAAATACAGCCGTATATACGACAGTTTTGCTGCATCTGCGCTGTGTTTTACCGCATTTTCTACAAAAGGAATGAAGAGCAGGGGAGGCACATATTGATTTTTCGCATTGTCTTCCGCGGAAATGCTAAACTCGAAACGGTCGCGCCGTATCTTTTCCAAGTTCAGAAAATCGGTCAGGAACCGGATGTCGTCGTTGAGTAACACTTCCTTTTTCGTGCTGTCGTTGAATTGGTATTTCAACATTTCGCTCATTTTGTGCATGATAACGACTGCTTCTTCCGGATTTTCACGGATAAGAACGAGGATATTGTTCAACATATTGAACAGAAAATGCGGATTGATTTGATTTTGTAACTGTTCCAATTCAGCGCGCATGGTAGTTGCCTCCAATTGAGCAATATAACGTTCGTTTCGCGCCCAGTGCTGGAAAAGTACAAAAGCGGTAATTCCAACAAATATAAAACCTATTTGGGCAACGGACGAGAGCAAAAAAAGGCCTGTGACACCGGCAAATTCTTCAATCAAATCAGACGGCAACATCAGTAATGGGAAAGAAATAATCAATAACAAAACCGAGCAACAATATTTCACCAATTTCTTTTTGAAAAGAAAACGGGGAAGCAGTACATACACATTGAAATAGCCAAGCGCCAAAAAAGCGCCGGTAAGCATCAAAACTTCCAAAAACGAAAAAGGAGTACGCGGGTCGATATTCGCACTTCCGATAAGGAATACGGCAAGTATCAGCAACAGGTTACGCGCTACGCGGTGCCGTTTTTCTATAACAAAATCCAATAAGCGGTCCTGTTCGCGAAAAGCATGTGTTGTCTTTTCCGTAATGTTTGAAAACACTTGCCTGTGCTCGCTTTCGTACAGTTGTTGCCGCAACGATTTGCTGAGTTCCATTAACATACGGGATGCCTCCTGCGGAAGCGAAACCACCATAGACACCGCTCTGTCCAAGATATCGAACAGCGCGCCGGAATCAATTTTGCTGCGCGCTTTTTCCAATTCTACGCGGACACCGGTTGCTTCCAGCTCGTGAATTCGCTCGCCCGATTTCCACCAATGCCGTAAAAATACAATCAACGAGGTGCCAATCAGGCTGATAAAGTAACAAATAAAATTAGCAAGAAAATCGAACACGAAAATATTATTGCCCGCAAAAAAGCCATAATCGCTTGCCGATGGCTTATAAATTATATACATCATCCGTTCGAACATGATCCCTGTCAGCACACAAAATAAAGCAATACCAAACAATATCGAGACGTAGGAAACATACTTGCCCCGCATTAAAAGACGCGGGATAAGCCGGTAAACATTCCAAAAAGTCGCCGCGGTAAATACCAGGGTAAATGTCAGAATCACAACAAAAATGAACGAACGAGCAACGTCCTTCGCCAACATAATAATGGAAGTCTGTCCGATAGCTACAAGCATCAGCAAAGTAACAATAGACAGGATTTTAACTGCTTCGTATAGCAGTTTTATGAAAGATGTTGTGGGTTTGGGCATTTATTCCGATAATTTTTCAACAAAAACCTCCATAGCATGCTCGTCTATCCGGCTGACCGACTCATTTGTTTTTGAGATTCTTTTGATAATGAAACGTTCAAAGAAATTCATCTCTTCAAATTTGAACTCCCCGCCCAAAAAACCTGTTGCCACAGCGTTTTTTGATAATACATCCGGATAGGCATCTTCCAATTCTTTTTGCCGTTTTGCCCGACTTGGTTCCATTCCGCAGACAAACAGGCCTAATTGTTTCTGAAGTAAAACCTGTTCGTTTTTCGTACAGAATGTCTGCATTTTCCCTGACGCTTTGCCCGCATAAATGGAAGAGCCGAGAATTACTGTCCCGAAGCCGCTGATATCCGGATTGGCATTTTTCTTGATCGAAATCAATTCGACTTCGTTGTTTACCCTTAGTTTTTCGGCTATCGAAATGGCAACCTTTTCTGTTGTACCATGTTTCGATGCATAGATGATGGCTGTTTTCATATTTATTCTTTTTTATTCGCATTCATACTGAATAACTCCTTTGTGCGATAGTCGTTCCATGACGGCCGCTGATAGACATGCAGATCAAAATATTCAACGCTCGCCAGGATATGGTCAAAGATATCGGACTGAATGTTCTCGTAATCAGCCCAAACGGCAGTGTTGGTAAAAACATAAATTTCGAGCGGGATGCCCATATCGGTAGGCTGCAGTTGTCGTACCAAAAATGTAGAGGTTTCGTGGTCTATATGGGGATGATTCTTTAAATAATGCACGATGTAAGCCCTGAAGATGCCCAGATTGGTTTGACGACGTCCGTTGAGCGCTACGCTGTCGTCAATCAGGTGTTGCGTGTTATACGCTTCTATTTCTTTATCTTTATGATCCAAATAATCTTTGATAGACTGTATCTTACGCAGTTTTTCCAACAGTTCGCGGTCAACGAACTTTACGCTTGTCATATCCATATAAATAAATCTCTTGATACGCCTTCGGCCCGTTTCGGACATGGCGCGCCAGTTTTTGACGGAAGTGGTTACCAACGCATAAGTAGGAATGGTGGTTACCGTATTGTCCCAATTTCTTACTTTCACAGCCACAAGCGAAATGTCGATGACACGACCGTCAGCGCCATATTGAGGCATTTCGATCCAGTCGCCAAGCAGTACCATTTTGTTCGTTGACAACTGAACGCTACTCACAAAACCCAGAATCGTATCTTTGAAAACCAGCAACAATATGGCCGACGTAGCGCCTATTGCCGTCAGTATAACGTTCGTTTGCACATTAAATAATATGGAAATGATGACAATAACTCCAATAATGGTCACAATGATCTTCAAAGCCTGTACCAGACTTGTAATGGAGTGGCCTTCCTGATGATTCTTCAAATACACAGTGTTCCAAACCTTTAATAACGAATGAACAACCCCGATAAAAACGATTACATAGAAAGATTCTATGATCCTGTTGATAAGTGTCAAAGGCAATTCATGCGCTTGAATAATTGATTTTAGTCCGTAATCAATGATCATGATCGGTATGATGTAAATCAATTTGTGAAATACCCTGCTGTCAAACAATTCATCATCAATTGTGTTCGAGGTTTTTCGAATAATCCTGCATACGATTTTTTTTAAAACAAGCAGTGACACAAAATAGACGATGAGACTTAGCATAATCAACGTCAACAAGCCTATCCATGCAATGTCTTTATCAATAGCGGCTTCGCTGAAATTCATATAAACCAGCCATTTCCTGAGTAATTCTTCGTACAGGTTAATCATAATCTTTTTTTTGCAAATGTACTAATTTTTAATGCAATTCGAAATAAAACGATTATTTTTACGGCAAAATTTGCCGAACAGCGTAGAAAAATTGAACCGTATGTACTATTCCCGACTTATTGATATAATATCAAGATACATAGATATTTATCCGCAGGATATCGACTTGATTAAATCTTTCTTCCACTATGATTCCATCACAAAAGGAACTTCTTTGATAGAATTTGGGGCGACTGTGGACAAAACATTTTTTATCCTTTCCGGATACTTGAAGTACTTCAAATCAACTGAATCGGGCGATGAAATCATCATACATTTGTATGCCCCCGATAATTTTGCGACATCACTAAACGGTTTTTTCTTAGGAAAACAATCCGAGGAAGCGTTGCAGGCGATTACCGATTGTCAATATCTGTCCATTTCGAAAAGCGACTTGGACAAACTGTATGCCACAGACTGCAAATGGCAGGTCTTCGGACGAAAATTAATGGAAAGTTTTTTAATCGAAAAAGAAGAACGTATTATTGACCAACTGTCTCTGACCGCCCACGAAAAATACCTTAAATTACTTGAAAATCAACCTGCTGTTATTCAAAATGTGCCGGTAAAATACATTGCCTCCTATATTGGCGTCCAACCTGAATCGTTAAGCCGTATCAGAAGAATAAAATAACTAACATTTGTTAAGGTGTAAAAAAGTTGTGCTGTCTAATTTTGCCGCACAATAATTAAGTCAGATATGAAGACTCTTTTAATCACAGGCGCATCAAGCGGTATCGGAAAAGAAACCGCCCTTTTATTTGCCCGAAAAGGCTGGAACGTGGTTGCTACGATGAAAGACGCGGTGCATTTATCCATGTTTGCCGATACCAAAAATATCACGACCTATTTGTTGGACGTAAACGACAACGAATCCATACAAACGGCTATCCATCAGGTCATTCGGGATTTCGGGAAAATTGACGTATTGGTAAATAATGCAGGCGTATATACGACCAATCCTTTGGAACAAACCTCCGACGAAACCATCAACGGCATTGTCGAAACAAATATCAAAGGCGTTATACGCACGACGAAAGCCATGTTGCCGCATTTCAGAGAAAACAAGGCGGGAACGATCGTCAATGTGTCATCTGTTGCAGGACGTGTTACCTTTCCGTTTCAATCCATATATCATACCTCCAAGTGGGCTATTGAGGGGTTTAGTGAAAGTCTTTACTACGAACTGAAGCCAATCAATATCAAAGTAAAAGTAGTTGAACCGGGCGTTGTCAAGACAAATCTCTACCATGCGGTACAGGACTTTCCTTTTGAACAATATCCCGTTGCCTATCAAACCAATTTCAAAAAATGGCATCGCTTCGTAATGAAAAATATCGACAACGGATATTTACCCGATTTAGATGCTAAAACAATCTTCAAAGCAGCCAATAGCAACAGTTCGAAACTAAGATACACCACCGATTTTACGACAAAAGCGCTAATTGCCCTTCGTTCACTATTGCCATTAACCGTATTTCAAAAGATCGTCAAAATACAATCTGTATAAACATTTGTAATGTGCATAACAATAAAAAATCAAGCATACGATAAGGACGGATTGTAAATTCTCGTATTTAATACAATTAAGGGTTTTGGGGGTTTTCTATTATTTTGTGCCAAAACTAATAGAAAGACCTATATCAAAAACATTACCAAACTCACGATGATAAAAATCATAACATAAGCCTAACCCAAAATTAACACCAAAACGAACATTACCTCCCCACGACCAATTGGCGCCAAACAGTTCTGATATAGCTACATTTGGGCCAGGATTATCGTAGTAGTATTCATCATATGTATTCATAGATCCAATCGTTGAATTGCAATACAGATTTTTCCAAAAATACCATTTTGCACCGGTTACCCAATGAAACCCATCCATCCACATTCCAATTCCTGAGTGAATAGCAAAGCGATTAAATCTTGCTTCCAAGGAAGTTCCAAAAAATCCATAACTAACTCCGACGCCCGATCCTACATATAGTCTGAACTTGTACGGATCCGATAGCAATCGAATGTTTGTCGCAGCAGATTCAGAAAAATCCACAAAAACATCTTTGCTGCCGTTTTCATACTTGATCATGAAAATTTCAGCCTTTTCCATCATGTAAAAAGGTCCGTTCAGGTTTTCGAACTTTTTGTATTTAATATCATTTTTCCCAATTTCCTGTACAACGGCTTGAATCTCATCGCCATTTTTCAGGATAATAATATCTTGTGCGTTTGTGTTGATTCCAAAACCAATTATCGCAAATAAAATTAAAAAAATCCTTTTCATTATTTATCCATACAAAATTCGTTCACTTACATACAACTGTGAATGAATAATACTGCAAATATAAAAGATTTTTTCGAAATCACAAAAAAATACGAATATTAAAACTCTATTCTGTAACTGATATTTGGTATGACAACGGCGCCCTTGTACATTTCCGGGCGGTTGTCGCGGTAGTTGTAAAAATATCCGCCATACTCTTCGTTCCCGTTCAAGTTAAACATTTTTAGCGCAATCTCGTGCGACAGTTTGTCGCGGTTGATTTTGTACGCAATCGTGAAATGG